>Ga0209723_1003431_pt1 | contig 19101 bp, 15 predicted proteins | sample BiotimSIPDNA_2_FD_185750 | JGI IMG/M metagenome (GOLD analysis project Ga0209723, IMG submission 185750) | Anaerobic biogas reactor microbial communites from Washington, USA - Biogas_R2 time_0 SIP DNA (SPAdes) (version 2) | ecosystem: Engineered > Bioreactor > Anaerobic > Unclassified | place... | reverse complement strand
TGATCTCTTTTCTGCCAATCCTCTACTTATGCTTTCTCGTTCTTCGTTTCCTAGTCTTTTGTATTTTCCTTTTTGCATACGAATGATTTTATCTCCTCATCCGTTGCACTAAATTATTGATTACAAGAATGTAAATAATTATCTCAAGCCTGGTGGTTTTTATCTCCTTTATGCACATACTTCTTTTGACGACCAGGCTGATCATGGCATCCTGCGCGATGATCTTAACCTGCTCAGCAATCTTTTTGAACTCCATGCCTTGCATGAAACTAAAGAAAGACATGAAGGCCAGTCATCTCTCAGCCGGCCATCACTTTGGGGGCTTTATCTTAAACCTAATAATTAGGCATGAAACTCTTATCAGTCTTTGAATCCTAGCAGGAACCTAAGCGGAATATCTAAACGTTTTGCCCAGGCCGTCTCGTTGTGGTCCTCCCCAGGGAATACACGGGTCATCCAATCCATATTGTCATGGTAGCCTTTAGCCTGCATAATCTCATCAACTTGTGCTTGAAAAGGCCCATAATCTTTGTCAAGGCCTTCTGTGCCATGATCAAAATAGATTTTATGACTGCCTGCAGGTGGTAAACTCTCCCGTAGATAGGTCATCATGTAATGGGAGGTAATTGGCCAATGGGTTGAAAGGCAGCCTGCGCCACCAAATACTTCTGGGTATTCTGTTACGGCATAAATGGATATCAATCCCCCCATGCTTGAGCCCATGATGAAGGTGTTCACACTTCTGGTTAGCGTGCGGTAATTCTGGTCAATAAAAGGCTTAACATGTTCGACAATCCAGCGCAAATAGGTGTCTGATAACTGCTCGCCAATTTTAAAATGATACTCTCGTGAAACTTCTGATAACTCCGCCTGGGCTTGCGGTGATTGGAGGGGTTTATAGGGCAAATAATCGCCCATCCGGTTTGACGAGTGCCAGAGTCCGACCACAATTGCTGGCCTGATTACTCCTTGCCCAGATAGTTCACTAATATGTTCTGCAACACCCCAGGTGCGCTTGATAAATTTGCGCCTGTGAAATAAGTTTTGTCCGTCATGCATGTACAAAACTGGAAAGGATTGCCCTGGTTCAGCTTGGTATTGAGGAGGGACCCAGACATCAATTCTCCTAGGGATAAGCGGTGAAAGGTTAATATTGCGGTGCGTATCTAAGTTTATGTCCATTTTTTTTACCATTGTTTTTCTATTTTCAATAACTGTTATTTGAAATTTATCCTAATTATAAATTTTTGTTTTTAATGTTGAAGACACAAGCTGATACATACGGTTTTAAAAATATACTTCGCCTAATTTTTCTCCTTCAATCATTAAGATTTACGGACTATCTGAAGCAGCAAATGCAAATCAAATTCCTACAATTACTTAAGAATATTTCATTTTGCTGCTGAAATTACACAAAGCTTAGCTGATGTAGTTTCTTTTGTATATGATGTTCAAGACAGATTTAGTGTCTTTTAAATCATTTAATAAATAATCCGGTTTGAATACGCCAAGCTCGTCATAGGTCATAAAGCCTGTCGCAACAGCTAAAACATGCATGCCCGCACTGCGGGCACAGGTGATATCCCTGTGGGTATCACCAATCACCAAAACATCGTCCGTTTTAATATCCTCGCCCAGACGCTCAACCACCCTATTATATGCCTTTTTGGCTAATTCGTCTCGCTGGGGGTGTTCGTTACCATACGCGCCAAATGAGAACATCGCCGGGTCAATCCCAGCTGATTCTAGTTTTGGTATGACAATTTCTTGAATGTTTCCCGTTAGTAGACCTAATAACACAACGTTATTATTACTTAAGGTTATTAATAAATCATGCACGCCTGGAAGAGCTCGACCATTTAAGGTTGGTTTAGATTCAGTTAAGTATTGTGCAAATTTCTTAAATGCCAATTTGAGGTGAGCTTGGGCTTCTTCAAAAGATAAGCCGCATAATTGCATTAGGTCCATAAAGATTGACCAGTCAGTTTTACCTGACATATCGTAATTTTCTAACGAGGGCGCTTTGGCGCAAATATCTATTAGTGTCTGAATGATAAAAGGCCGCCCGATATGTGTAGCTGCGAGTAATGTACCGTCAATATCAAATAAAATTGCTTTGTAATGGGATTGCTTTTTTGATGAATTCATTGCACTTGTTTAATATAATTTATTTCCTTTGAAATTGATATGTTTTCATTAAGATGAAATTTGTTTGATTATAATAAAGAATACCTGAGAAGGAGAGCCAAAAAATGAAAGCTTATTATCTGGATCCAAAAAAATTTCCGAAACAAAAAAAGAATTTAATCCTTCTTTATGGTTCTACAGGTATCTTTTTGGTTATTGCGACAATAATAATGAATAGAAGTGGGCAGCTTGTTGGCACACAATTATTTGTGCTCCCGCTGATGCTGCTTTTTATTGCCTACTCATCATACCGGGCCATTAAACAACGCAAACAATTTTGGGATGAGTATAAACTTGAGATAGGCGAAAAAGTTTTAGTTCAGAATCAACCCCGTTATCCAGAATTGCGCATCAACAGCGAGGATATCAACTCAATTGTTGAGAAAAAATTTGGTTTGGTCATCTCCACGACCAAGTACAATAACCTCTTAGGGATTACCAAGGATCTTCCAGATGCAGATTACCTGGAGGTCAAGGAAATTCTCCAGGACTGGTTAGATCAAAATCAAAGTACAGAAAGTTAGGTTTGTCCGATTTATTATTGAAGAGCCAATTCTCCTGAATACTCAAAGTTAATGACACTTGCATTAAGCTAATCGTTTAAGCATCTGCCAAGCAGGTTCTTCGACAGACTGCCAAATATCTTCATGATCTTGATAATTCCAAATCCCAGGATCGCTGCCAATAATGCGATAGCCGAGAGATTCATAGAGTCTTAATGCTGTAAGGTTGTCTTTTGCCACATTTAAGCGTATCTCTGAGTATCCCCGTTTCTGCAAATTTTCTTCTATGAATTTCATTATCGAGGTACCCAAGCCGATTTTCCTGTATTGGGGCTTAACGCGAAATGAAAAAATATATGCCCGTTTGATTCCATCTGCAATGCTTTTTTCACGGCTGTAAAGTAAAACAAACACTTGCCCAGCCAGGTGCCCTGTCTCTGATTCTGCAATAAAAATCAGGGTGCTGCCCGTGCAGCTGTTTTGATAATGCTGTCTGTATAATTTGCGGAAATGTTTGAATTCCCCGTCCCATTCTAAGCGGGGCAAATCACTCTCAACTAGGGGTCTAATCAAAAATCCTTGGCCATTTAATACAACCTCCAATGCAATCTCTGCCTGGTTTGTCATCAACCCTATCTCATTAATTGGTCTAAAAGCGCTAATTCTTCTGCATGAGAGCTGATTTTTCCATCCAGCCAGGCATCTCTTAGCGTGCCAAGAATCTCTCCATATTTTTCGGATGGTGGAAGCCCGCGTTTTCTTAATGTCTCACCGGTAGATTGAGGGCGAACCTTTGAGTAATGATTAACATATTGGGATAGGCAGTTTTTTGCTGCATCACTGATATTACTAAAGAAAACAGCAAAAATGGCGATTTCTGGGATGTTCTCTAACCTGTGATAGACCTGGCTGGGTGACATACTGCACACTCCCTCCACGTCAGCCTTTAATGATGTTGAAAGTTTGACCAGGTTAACTAATTTTGCATTTATACGCAGATGGATTGCCACCTTGCTTAGCTGACCTTCATCCAAACCCCACAGCCAATAAATAATCCTGAGCGCTTGTTTTAGGGTCAGTTTTTCAACTTGAACGGGTACAGACCAACCGCTTGGCACTTCAAGCATGTTTACGTTTTCGATGTCCTGGGCGATTTCTTTTGTCCATGGCAGGTTGCGGTGTATAGCCTTAAGAATGCCTAGGTAGTTCAGCCGCTCCATCATCTTGGCGGCCATTGGCTCTGTTAAGATCAATTCAAATTCATGGCGCAAACGAGATCCAGTTATTTGGTTTACTAAAGGTAAACTCTCCTGCATTAATGCTAAGGTCCGGTCCTCAATCATAAAACCGAACCTCTGCTCGAATCGAACTGCCCGCAGTAGTCTTGTCGGGTCATCCACAAAGGATAAGGCATGCAGCACACGGATTTGTTTATTTTCTAAATCTGCCAACCCGCCCCAATAATCAAATATTTTGCCAAAATGGTCACCGTCTAATCTTAAAGCTAAAGTATTGATCGTAAAATCTCGTCTGTGGAGATCCATTTTGATACTGCTGCTCTCTACAGTTGGCAGGGCAGACGGTTTTTCATAAAATTCGGTTCTAGCTGTGATCAAATCTAAGTGATTTGGAAGCTCGTTTGGGTGCAAATTTTTTTCTGCATTTAGTTTTGTTGCAATAGTTTCTAACTCATTCGCCAGGTACCACTTTGCAGTACCAAATCGATTATGGCTTATGGACCTGCCGCCGAATTTTTTAACCAAGGTACGCACAAAGTAAATCGCATCACCCTCAGTGACGATGTCAAAGTCAAGGCTGGGCCTGTTTAACAACAAGTCTCGTACAAAACCACCGACAATGTAAATCGGGATGTTTTTTCTTTCTGCCTCTTTGGCTATCGCCTGCAGCAAGGCTAGGCGGGCAGGTGGGATAGCCTGTGTGAGCCTCTTAGCCATGTTGCTTTGGCTGGGCTGCAGCTTTTGTGGTGATTTGGTTTTTATTAAATCGGTCCGTGTGACGATGCCAATAATATCACCGCTTTGCGGATCGACCACTGGGATCTGTCCCCAGCCACTGGATGCCATTAGCTTTTGCAGATGATCTAAAGAATCATTTGGGCTGACGCTGATATTACCCGCATCCATCAAGCTGGATGCCGAAAGAGACATTTTGTGGTTAATTGCCCGATCGACAACGCGCCGATTCAATAAACCAACCACGCTGCCATTATCCACTACAGGATAACCTTCAAAGCCGTAGCGCTGCATTAACCGGGCCACTTCATCAACAGGTGTGTCAGGCGTCAGAATGAGCGGATTCTTAGACATGATATGCCGCACACTTAAAATCGGGCGAACGAATTTAGGAAGATTTACAAGCATTTCCTGGTATGTCTTATCCAGCAGTTCTTCATAATCTTCAGGTTTTCGTTTTCCTTCAGACCGTATTAAGGCAGATGCCGCCCGTGCATGGCCGCCTCCACCAAACAAACTCGCTACTTTTGAGACATCTACAGCATCTGTAGTAGCGCGAGCTACCAAACGTACCCCCTGCTTGGTTGAGACAAGCAGTAGTAAAGCATCTGGTTCTAAGAAATCCCGCATCTTGTGAGCCACACTAGAAATTTCATCGCTGATATCCATGCCGTTTGCTTTTGCAGTAATGATGGTTTGGTTTTCAATTCGCTGTGATTCTATGCCTTGCATTAATCTATCGTAGAGCTGCTGTTGTGCATTTGAAAGAGGAGGGTTGAGATATTCGGATATCGTTCTTAAATCAGCTTCCTGTTCTAATAAATAAGCTGCTGCAACCAAATCTCGAGGTGTCGTTGTGGAATAACTCAAAGATCCAGTATCCTCGTAAATACCCATCAGAAGCATAGTTGCTTGTAAGGATGTCAGTTTTATTCCATTATCCCTGATTTTTTCAACAATCAAGGTAGTACAAGCGCCGGTAAAGCTGATATCGATCTGCCATTCAGGGTTTACGCCTTCTTTTCGGGGGTGATGATCGATAACGAAAATTTCCGTTTCTGAATGCAGCCCTTTAAAGGTGATCAGCGATTGGGTGTCAACCAGGGTAATTTGCGAAATAAGTTCGCGAGGCAAGTTATTGTAGTGAGTCATGCCTAATTCTGCTTGGTGGCGATGGATGAATTTTTGTGCATTCCTATTGATATTCCTTGGCAAGACGGCATACGCATCCTGGTCTAGAAGGTGTGCGCCTAATAAGGAGGCGAGGGCATCGAAGTCTGCTTGTTCGTGTGTAAGTATAAGTTTCATAATACCATTGAGGTGATCTGTCCTACTGGAAACCAATAAATATCAGGATCACTCCTCAATCCACCAATATGCCTGATTTTCTATGTTAAAAGCATTATAAATCGTTTGAGAGAGCTTTGCAAAAAGCCAGTTCCCCTCAGAAAATAATAATTGGTCAGGCTTATGCATAAAGATGACTAAAACATAATCGCCGCCTGGTGAGGTAACAATACCAACGTCGCTCATTGTGCGCAGCGTTCCGTCCAAGTCTTGCGTCCAACCATGTTTATGTGCCACACTGGCTTGAGGCGGCAACCCGCTCTCTATCAAGAGACCAATTTTGTTATTGCCCAACAGCTCAATCATGCTCTGGCATTCGTTACTAGACACATTACCCTGGAAAACCTGGCTTATTTGACTGGCTGCAAGGTCTGGTTTGGCACAATAATAGACCTGTGTGAGCAGGTCACCAATTTCGGAGGGGACTGTCTGGTTGTAGACATCTGGATCTAAGTAAACATCGGTGCGGGTATTCGCTGGGGTTTTGAATAATTCTAGGATAGGTGCTCCGACGTAAAAGAATCCTGCCAGGAAGCTGTTTTGGTAGCCCAATTGCTGCAAGTCTTGTGTTACTAATAAAGGACCGCGTATAGGGTCTAAGTAATTAGCCATCAAGTCGTCTGTAGGCGGATTTTCGGAATAAACAATCATCCTCTCCATTAGGAATTGTGCGTTTTCAGGCGTGGGTTCGTCCATTTGCTTGAAAGCCGAGAGCATAATGGGGATTTTAATCGTGCTCGCAGCTGAATAAGCTATATCTGGTAAAACATCCTGGTAATTAAAATAAGCAAAGTGGAGGTTCTGACCATTTTCTAGGTCGTTTAAGTAAATTTCCACCAACCCATTAAATCCCTCTAGCAAAATAGCCTGTTTTAAAAAAATTTGTAAATTCGTCCAATCTAATGGCTTAGCAGGGGCTGCGATGATAGGTAGATCGACGATGCGACTTGATGGCGATAACAGGGCGTTTTTGATCAATGGAATGCTCGAATCGATATCTAACTCTAAGCCTGGAGTGCCTGCCTCAAAGTTGGTTGTATAGATAATCGGCGCATGGGGAGTTGCGGGTTGGTCGTATCTCGGCGGAATATTATCCATTAAGAAGGCTCTTAACATGTCTTCATCAATTTCTGCTGGCAGGAGTAACTCTGTAGTTGATGTGGAAACATTTCCCCAAAGGTGAGCCCAATACCCGCCTTGGTTAATTTCTTTTTCCACTAAAGTGAGAGTTTGGTCAATATTTAGCTTAAGTCCTAAATCAAACGGGTTGAATTGCATACGTGCGCCTTCGTATCGCAGTTCAACGGGCTGGCTAAATACCATTTCAAGCCGTTCATAAGCTTGATCACGGTTAAGACCGCCCAGTGGTACACCATTTATGCTTACACCTATTGGATAAACACGGGCAGCTTGGTTAAATGATCGAAGATCTACACCTAAAATGACCAGGCTTAAAATTAAGAAAATCAGCCCAAAAGATCCTATAAGTAATCGAAATTTATTAGCGGACACTGGATCGCGTAATTTCCTTGCCTAGTATTCTACCAGATTGAGTAAGACAAAAAATTTGATGTTCTAGATAAGTTTAATAGTTATCAATTATAATGTTTATAGATAATCAAGTTTCGTAGCATAGCATTTGAACATTGGAGGTGCATAAATGGCTAAGAAAAAGAAAAGCCCTCTTTCAACATTGTTTTGGAGCCTTGGGTCACTGATAAGCAGCTTGCTCATTTTGGCTTTTGGATGGGTTTTATACAGCAGGCGTTACATTGATCACAGCGTAGCCATTGGCGATTTATTGGACGCCGAAAGAAAAGATTATGATTCGCCGCGCGCCGGTCGTTTAAGTTACTACGTGGATAAATTTGGCAAAGGGAAACCGGTACTGATTCTGCATGGTGTTCATCCTGTGGCAGGGGTTCATGAGGTCAGCCCGCTTTTCTACGGTTTGCGCAACAATCGGCCTGTATATGTCTTGGATTTACCTGGTTTTGGGCACTCGGAGCGCGGTCCGCGGGCTTACTGCTCAGAGCTTTACCAGGCAGCCATCCAAGATTTCATTCTAAATGTCATTGGTGGCGCGGCTGATGTGATTGCATATTCCTTAACCTGTGAGTTTGCTACAGAGGTTGCTGTTAAACACCCGGAATTAATTAGTTCATTGGTCATGATTTCACCGCATGGTTTCGGTCTGACCCACCAGAGTAAAATTCAAGAAAAAGCTGAAGCGAGCAGTTTCCAAAACTTAGCATACGCATTGATGGCGGTCCCATTATGGAGTAGGGCGATATTTGACATTTATGCCAGCCGGCCGAAAATTGCTTCTTTTTATGAAAAGCGTTTTATGCATTCTCTCCCATCTAATATTATTGAAACTGCCTATGCTAGTGCTCATCAACCAGGGGCACATTTGGCGCCGATTTATTACTTGAGCGGAAAATTAAAAAACCCCAATGTTCGCGCCCAAGTATATGACCATGTAAAAGTGCCTGTTCTGGTCCTTTTTGATCAAGACCCGGGTACAAATTTTGAAATGTTGTCCCTAACAGTTCGGGAAAAACCAAATTGGAAGGCAGTTCGCATCCGTCCCTCCCGCGGATTGCCGCATTTTGATCGTCCCGGAGAGACCTTTTTTGCCATGGATGATTTTTGGAAGTCAGTTAAGTAATTTGACGACTGATTTGAAATTTATCTAAAGAAAAAAGAGATTGAGATTGCTTTAAAATTATTATTGAAAACTTTTTTGGTCAACGTGTTTGACAGAGTCTAAATGCTAAGGTATACTTATTGTTTGTGAAAATTAATGTTTGGGAGATGTGTAAATGGATAGTCTAACTAACCCAGTGGAATCACCCGCTGATCAAATAGAAGCAAAACAAAGGTTTGAAGGAAAAGTACTTAAAACCACCCTGCAGGGTGCTTTAGTCGATATTGGCACGAAGCTACCTGCGTTTATCCATATTTCCCAAGTTGTCAAAGATAATGACCCAAAGATTCCTGTTAACAGCATTGATGAAGTTCTAAAAGAAGGCGATCCCGTCCAGGTTTGGGTGAAACGGGTTAAGAAAGATCGCATTGAATTAACCATGATCGAACCCTTGGCTTATGAATGGCGTGATTTGAAACCCGATATGATCTTAAAAGGTAAAGTAATCCGCCTCGAAACATTTGGCGTGTTTGTGGAAATTGGCGCAGAAAGACCTGGTTTAGTCCATATCAGTGAATTAGCTCATAACTACATCCGCACACCCTCAGAGGTTGTTCGCGAAGGTGATGAGGTGGATGTAAAAATCTTGGAAGTCGACCGCCGGAAAAAACAAATAAAGCTGAGTGTTAAGGCAACCCAAGAAATTCCTGAAGAGCCTGTTGTTGAAAAACCAAGAAAGCCAGGTAAAAAACAGAAACCTAAAAAAGAAGAAGTGATTGAAGAAGAAGTGATACCTGATCCGACGTTCATGGAAATAGCCCTGCGCCAGGCAATGGATCGTGCCCAACAAAAAGCACCCCAGGTAGAGAGCCGGATTAGACGGATTAAGGAAATTAACACCGAGCAAGACGAAATTATAGAAAGAACCCTGAAATCGAAAGTTGACCAAGATTGATTCACTGTAATCAAAAAACTCTTCCACTCGATATTACTTGAGTAAATCTGGGAGGCGCCGGATGATAAATGGCCCTCCCTTTTTATATTAACAAACCCTGGAAGAAAATTCATAGGAGGCTGGATGACAACAAAATACATTTTCCTAACAGGTGGTGTGTTAAGTTCCATTGGCAAAGGGGTTACAGCTGCGGCTATTGGGCGTTTATTAAAAGCGCGCGGTTTCAACATTACTGTTCAAAAATTAGATCCCTACCTCAATGTCGATCCAGGCACGCTCAGTCCTTACCAACATGGAGAAGTATTTGTTTTAGATGATGGCTCTGAGACAGACCTTGATTTAGGCCATTACGAACGCTTCTGTGATCTTAGGCTAAGTAAAGCCGCTACTGTAACTACTGGGCAGGTTTATGAAGAAGTAATTGCTCGAGAAAGAAGAGGTGATTACCTAGGCGGTACAATCCAAGTTATACCTCATATTACAAATGAGATTAAGAGAAGGGTGATCTTAGCCGGCAAAGCAACCGAAGCAGAAATTGTGATTGTTGAAGTAGGCGGCACAGTTGGCGATATTGAAGGTCAGCCATTTTTGGAGGCGATTCGAGAGATGCGCAGCAGCCTTGGTAAAGAAAACACGGCTTATGTGCACCTGACCTGGCTGCCTTACCTCAAAGCCACCAACGAACTTAAGACAAAACCTACCCAGCATTCTGTGCGCGAATTGCGCTCAATTGGCATATTAGCTGATATGATCATTGCTCGCTCCGATTTTCCTGTTGAACAAGAATTGTGCGACAAAATAGCTGCTTTTTGTGACGTAGACAAAAAAGCTGTCATTCCCCTAGTAACAGCAGAAATTTTGTATCAAATTCCCTTACTTCTTGAAGAAGCTCATGTGGCTGATATATTAATGAATCGACTCAATCTTACCCCAAAGCATGAACCGGATTGGTCAAGTTGGACTTGGATTGTTGACCAAATCAAGCAGGAGAAACCAAAAATTAATATTGTTCTTGTTGGAAAATACGTGGAACTGCATGATGCCTATATTAGTGTGCGCGAATCGCTTAACCATGCTGCTTTACACCAAGGTGTAGAGGTCAATGTTCATTATCTTGCTTCAACTGATTTGGAGAAAGGTAAAGGTCTAGATGTACTTGAGCAGGCAGATGGCATCATTGTTCCGGGCGGGTTTGGATCTCGCGGCGTGGAAGGTAAGATCATAGCTGCACATTATGCAAGAAAAAATAAAGTCCCCTATTTAGGGCTTTGCCTTGGTATGCAAGTGATGGTGATTGACTTTGCCAGGGAAGTTTTACATGATGAGAAAGCGAATTCTTCTGAATTTGATAAACTGACCATCTATCCCGTGATTGACCTGATGCCTGACCAACATAATTTGGAGAAATTGGGCGGCACCATGCGTTTGGGCTTGTATCCCTGTAAGTTAGCGGCGGGTTCTCTCTCTTATGCTCTATATGAAACAGAGGAAATATCAGAAAGACACCGTCATCGTTATGAGTTAAATAATCAATTTCGCGATGTTCTTGAAGCTAACGGCTTAAGGATGGCCGGTGTTTATCCTGAGGGTAACCTGGTTGAAATTACTGAAGTGATAGATCATCCCTACATGGTTGGATGTCAGTTTCATCCGGAGTTTGTCTCAAGGCCAAATCGCCCGCATCCCCTTTTTATGGGCTTTATCAAAGCAGTACGTGAAAGAGTGGGCCTTTAAGTTTTTTTTGACTCTATACTATAATTGAAGATAATCATCAAGATAAAATAAATAACTACGAAATTATAAAATTACGAAAGGACAATAAAAATGGACACAATAATTGAGTATATAAATGGGCTAGAGATTTTAGACTCTCGCGGAAACCCAACCCTAGAGGTTGAGGTGATCCTGGGCGATGGCAGTTATGGTAGGGCAGCTGTTCCATCAGGTGCTTCAACTGGCATTCATGAGGCCTTAGAGCTGCGCGATGGTGATAAAAAACGCTATGGTGGGAAGGGCGTTTTGAAGGCAGTTGATAATGTCAATGATGAAATTGCGGATGAGTTGATTGGCTGGGATGCAACTGAACAAAAAGCGATTGACCAGATGCTTTTAGAATTAGATGGCACACCCAATAAATCAAAATTAGGGGCTAATGCCATCCTAGGTACCAGCCTCGCAGTAGCCAAAGCAGCTGCAAGTGCCGTCGGTTTACCGCTGTATCGCTATATTGGCGGTGTTTATGCGCATGTCTTACCCACTCCAATGATGAACATTCTGAATGGCGGTGCGCACACTGGCTGGCAGTCAACCGATGCCCAGGAATTCATGGTCATGCCTTTAGGCGCTGAGACCTTTGCTGAAGGGTTGAGGTGGGGCTCTGAAATATACCAATCTTTAAAAGGCGTCTTGAAGGCAAAAGGCTATACCACCCTGGTTGGTGATGAAGGTGGGTTTGCACCAGCCTTAAAAACCAACGAAGAGGCAGTAGAAGTAATCCTCGAAGCTATTGAAAAAGCAGGTTACAAACCTGGCGAAGAAGTTGCCATTGCATTAGACCCTGCAGCCTCAGAGTTTTATGAAGAAGATACCAAGCTGTATAATTTGCGTAAAGAGAACCGCAAGCTAACCAGTGATGAAATGGTTGCGTTTTGGATTGACTGGATCAATAAATATCCTATTGTTTCATTAGAAGATGGTTTTGCCCAGGATGACTGGGAGGGTTGGAAGAATTTTACCGCCCAAGTTGGCGACAGGGTACAAATCGTAGGTGATGACCTCCTGGTGACAAATCCAAAACGTGTTGCCCGGGCAATTGAAGAAAAATCATGCAACGCCTTGTTAGTCAAACTTAACCAGATTGGGACCTTAACCGAAACCCTCGAAGCTGTAACAATGTGTCACACCAATGGATGGCGCACGGTAGCTTCACACCGTTCAGGCGAAACTGACGATTCCACCATTGCAGACCTTTCTGTTGCTATGAACATGGGTCAAATCAAAACAGGTGCTCCAGCCCGTATTGATCGCGTAGCAAAATACAATCAATTGTTGAGAATTGAAGCCGAACTTGAAGAAACAGCTAAATACGCTGGCTGGTCTGCATTAAAAACCAGATAATTATATACTAAAGACGAAAGGCCACGGTATCTAAACTGTGGCCTTTATTTATTCCATCTTTAGGTATTAGATTCATAAAAAGGTAGTATGCCTGCAACATTAGCCAAAATTGAAAATGAGCTTGTGCACTGTAAAAAATGCCCCCGGCTTGTATCTTGGAGAGAAGAGGTAGCTACAGTCAAACGGCGTGCTTACATAGACCAAGAATACTGGGGCAAGCCTGTGCCAGGTTTTGGTGACCCTAAAGCTAAACTCATGATTGTTGGTCTAGCCCCAGGAGCGCACGGCTCCAATCGCACAGGGCGCATGTTCACTGGCGATGCATCGGGCGATTTTCTCTACCCGGCCTTATTTCGAGCTGGCTTTGCAAACCAGGCAACTGCCACATCCAATCAGGATAACCTAGAACTAAAAGATGTGTACATCAGTGCAATATGCCGCTGCGTGCCACCTGGCAATAAACCTACTCGAAACGAAATTGGTAACTGCTTGCCATGGTTAGAAAGGGAAATTGAGTCCTTGCCAAACCTGCAGGGCTTTATCGCGCTTGGCAGGATTGCTTTTGAAGGTTTGTTAAGAATTATAAAACCTGCAAGCACGCTTGAAACAAAACCGAAGTTTTCACATTTAGCTTACTATGCGCTTGGCGATGGGTTGACGTGGATTCTTTGTTCCTATCATCCCAGCCGCCAAAATACCCAAACAGGAAAACTCACCCAAGAGATGTTTGACCAGGTCTGGGATATTGCAAATCAAAAAATTACTAATTAGACATAATCTACAATAAAAAGTTAAATACTAACTTGCAGAAAACCTCGATTTGTTGGCTGGTACCTCAATTTGCCATATAATTACCCTATTGATTAAAGAGAGGAGCTTAAATGCAATACCCACAAGCTAATCGTAAGGTAATCGAAAAAGCAAAGCAAATCTTAGCCCTTGATCCAATTTTCCTTGACACTGAAACGACCGGGACCGGTCCGAATGACGTTGTGATAGAAATGGGCATTGTGGATGCCAAAGGCACTGTCCTTTATGACTCGTTGATTAACCCAGGCTTTGCCATTCCGCAAGAATCAAGTGCTATTAATGAAATCACCGATGAGATGGTTGAGGACTCACCTGCTTGGTCTGAGGCGTGGCCTGAAATTGAAAAAATCCTGCGCGGCAAGCCGGTTGGTATTTACAACGCTGAATTTGATCTGCGATTGATGAAACAAAGTCATCAAAAACAAGGTTTATATTGGAATATTGAAGACAAGCGCTGGTTTTGCGTGATGAGGCTCTATGCCGCTTTTTATGGCGAATGGAACAGCACCCGCAATGGCTTTCGCTTTCATAAGCTTGAATCTGCTGGCCGTATGAGTGGGATTGACCTGCCTAATTCACACCATGCTGCAGATGATGCCAAATTAACTGCAGCATTGTTAACATTTATTGCAAATTACCGCTAATACTTACCCCTGCTTCGAAAGGAACACAATGAAATTATCCTATCCCCCCGCTCATCGTTCGAACTTTGTTGAAACTTTACATGAAGTCGAAATTCCAGATCCCTATCGCTGGATGGAAGATATCGATTCGGCTGAGGTACGCTCATGGGTTGAAGCGCAAAATCAACTCACACAAGATTACTTAGCAACTCTTCCACATCGTGATCAGATAAAAAACCGCATGACCGAATTGTGGAATTATGAAAAGTTTGGTGTCCCCAGCAAACATGCTGCTCGCTACTTCTATTCGTACAATGACGGCCTAGCAAACCAAGATAGGCTTTATTGGCAGGAAAGCTTAGAAAGCCAACCCTTTTGCCTGCTTGACCCTAACAAACTCTCGGAAGATGGCACCGTTGCACTTTCCGGTGAGGCGGTCAGCCATAATGGTTGCTACTTGGCTTATGGTCTTTCTGAAGCAGGATCCGATTGGCAGGAATGGTATGTGCGTGAAGTGGATAGCGGCAAGGATCTCACCGACCACATTCGTTGGGTCAAGTTTTCCGGTGCTTCTTGGGATAAGGATGATCAGGGCTTTTATTACAGCCGTTATGCGCAGCCAAGCGAAGAGGAAAGACTGAGTAAAGCCAATTATGACCAGAAGCTCTATTATCATAGATTAGGCACAAATCAAGAAGAAGATTTATTGGTTTATGAGCGGCCAGACCACAAAGAATGGGGCTTTTATGGACATGTAACGGAGGATGGACGCTACCTGGTAATCACTGTTTCTGTGGGCACCCAAGACGAAGTTGCCATATTTTACAAGGACCTCTTCAATCCTAATAATGAAGTGGTTGAATTATTGCCGGACTTTGATTCAGAGTATCAATTTATTGGGAATGAGAGCACCATTTTCTATTTCATGACCACCAAAGCTGCCCCGAAGCGCCGGGTGGTTGCGGTTGACATCAACAAACCTGCAGAGGAGGCTTGGAAAGAAGTTATCCCAGAAAGTGAGCATACCCTGGAATCAGCCACTTTGGTGGGTGATCGGTTTATTAGCACATACCTTGTAGATGCGGTACATGCTGTAAAGCTGTTTGACATGCAGGGTAATTATTTGGCAGAGGTCAACCTGCCTGGTTTGGGGACAGTAGTAGGCTTTGAAGGTGAAAAATCACAAACCGAAACATTTTTCAACTACACAGATATCACTACGCCACCTTGCGTTTATCGATTTGATGTTTTGGGCAATGAAGTCACCCTCTTAAAGCAGCCCGCCTTAAAATTTGACCCAGACATGTACACGACTAAGCAAGTTTTTGTCACCAGCAAAGATGGCACGCAGGTGCCCATGTTTCTCAGCTACAAAAAAGATTTGGAAATTAATGGCGACGCGCCAACCTATTTATTTGGATATGGCGGTTTTAACATCTCCATCCCCGTCATGTTTAAAGTTCCCAATTTACTATGGATGGAGCTTGGGGGTGTTTATGCCCAGGTGCAGCTGCGCGGGGGTGGGGAATATGGAGAAGCTTGGCACCAGGCTGGCATGAAAGCAAATAAGCAAAATGTCTTTGACGATTTCATTGCAGCTGCCGAGTGGTTAATTCAGGAAGGCTACACCAATACCAAGAAACTTGCAATTGGCGGCCGTTCTAATGGTGGCTTGCTGATTGGTGCTGTCATGACCCAGCGTCCTGATTTATTTGGGGTTTGTATGCCCACTGTCGGCGTATTAGACATGCTGCGCTTTCACAAATTCACCATAGGTTGGGCGTGGGTATCTGATTATGGGTCTCCAGATGATCCTGAAGATTTCAAGTACCTATTAGCTTACTCTCCCTATCACAATATCAAACCTGGCACGAGTTATCCGCCAACCATGATCACCACGGGTGACCACGATGACAGGGTGTTTCCTGCGCATAGTTATAAATTTGCAGCAGGCTTACAGGCAGCCCAAGCAGGCAGTGCGCCAGTCTTGATCAGGATTGATACCCGCGCGGGGCATGGCGTCGGTAAACCAACCGCCAAGCTCATTGAGGAATTTGCTGACCTCTGGGCCTTTACCTTGGCTCACTTAAAGTAAAGACCCAAAATTACTACTAGATATGCTTTTTCGATTAGGTTGCAATAAATTTTTATTGCCTGTATAATATGAATAATTGTTCATATAATCATATATTGAGGATCTAAATGAAAATTATTCAAAATACCAAAATCGAACACGGAGCAAATGCTATTCCAACAGCGATTCTTTCTCCATCAGACGCAGAAAAAATGTCACGCACTTTTAAAGCGCTGGCTGATCCCACCCGCTTGCGTTTGCTATCGGTGCTCTTGCAGGATGAAGCCTGTGTAAATGACCTGGCTGACCAATTGAGCATGTCTCAAAGTGCGATTTCCCACCAATTACGCGTGCTGCGAAACATGAATTTTGTTTCATTTCGGCGTGAGGGGCAATTGGTTATTTATCAAATAGATGATGAACATATCGGTGATTTATTCCTGCGCAGCCTTGAACATAGCCAGCACATTGAATAAATTTGAAAAATTTGAGTAATTTTGGAGTCAACAGGTATGACAGAAAAGACATATACCATTGAAGGTTTAGACTGCCCTTCTTGTGCTTCAGGCTTAGAGGAGACGATCCGTCTCCTGCCAGGTATGGAGTACGTGCGCCTTGATTTTTTCTCTGGAATATTATCAGCCCAGGGCAACTATAAGGAGCAAGATCTTATTGACATTATTCAAAAGTCAGGTTATTTTGTAAGTACAGGTGTTCAAGAAGTTCGAAAGCAGAATTCGAATTTTAGTTTGAAGGCTTTATTGAATTTCTTTTGGGCTGATAAGCATTTCAAATTCGTCGTATTCGGGATCATTGTCCTTGCATTGACTTATTTATTATCGCCGCCTGTTATGCCGGCTGGGGCCATCCTGGCCTTAAGGTTGCTTGCTTTAGGCACGGCAGGGTACCCCATTTTCTTAAGCGGGTTGCGTGCTCTATTCACTAACCACACCATAAATATCAATTTATTAATGACCTTAGCGGCTATAGGTGCAGTAATTATCGGCGAAGAAGTTGAAGCGGTAGTGCTGATTATACTTTTCTCAGTATCCGAAATTCTTGAAAGCTATACTAACGATCGTGCCAGGGCAATCTTAAGTGAATTTGTTGAGCTTGCCCCAAAAACAGCGCTGATTGAGAGCGAATCAGGCGAGAAAACGATGCCGATAGAGTCATTGGGTTTAGGGGATATTGTTATTGTAAAAGCTGGTGAACGAATCCCTGTCGATGGGCAGGTAGTTGCGGGTCAAAGCGAAATCAACCAGGCACCGCTGACGGGTGAAAGCAAGCTGATTTTGAAATCAGTTGGTGATGATGTTTTGAGTGGCGCAATAAATGGGCAAGGCGTTTTGAAAGTTCGCGCTACCCGAAAGGTTGGGGATAATACAATCCAACGCATCATCAAACTGGTTACAGAAGCCCAAGCAAACAAAGCGCAAAAACAAAAATTTATAGACACCTTTGCGTCTTACTATACCCCGATCATGGTTGGCTTGACGGTCATTATGGCCGTTGTGCCACCCTTGTTTTTTGGAGAGCCTTTTTGGAATAATGGTGCTGAAAGAGGCTGGTTGCATCGCGCCTTATCGTTATTGGTAATTGGCTGCCCTTGCGCGTTGGTGATCAGTACACCTGTAACAATGATCAGCAGCCTGATTAGAGCAGCAAAAGCTGGCATCTTGTTCAAGGGCGGCATATTTATTGAAAAACTGAGCCAGGTAAAGATGATTGCTTTTGACAAAACCGGAACACTAACGAAAGGCACACCCGTTGTCTCTGAATTCAGATCGGTGGATTGTTCTGGTGAAACCTATTGTGAGGCTTGTGATGATTTACTTGCGATTGCCTGTGCATTAGAAAAACACAGCAATCACCCCCTGCGGCATGCGGTATTAATGGCTGGCATTGATAGGGGCGTGGCTGATCGTTACCCCTCTGCCAGAGATTTGCAACTGCGAACAGGATTGGGGATTTCAGGAAGTATAAATGGCCAGACCGCAACTATTGGGAATATATCGCTCTTTGAGGCTGAACATAATACACCACAAGAACTTAAGGAAAGAATTTCCACAGCAGAAAGAAGCGGCCAATCAGCTATGTTAGTATGTGATGGCAACTCTGTAAGGGGATATTTGAGCGTTATAGATGAAATACGCGATAATGCAAAAGAAGTGATCGAGAACCTTAGAAATCTTGGGATAAAGTCAGTCATGCTTACTGGTGATAATCCACAAGTAGCCCAGGAAGTTGGTCAAAACCTGGGGTTGCAACAAACACATGCATCATTATTACCAGGGGATAAATTAGAAGTTATAAAGACGTTAGGTGCCACAGGAGGTCTTGTGGCAATGGTTGGCGATGGCATTAACGATGCACCCGCTTTAGCAATTGCAGATATTGGGATTGCGATGGGCGGTAGTGGTAATGCCCAGGTTCTTGAAACAGCGGATGTTGTGTTAATGAGCGATGATCTTTATAAGTTACCTTTTGCTATGCGGTTATCAAGGTTTACCAATCGCCTGATTCAGCAAAATATTGTTTTCAGCTTGGGGGTTAAATTCCTGGCAGCAATTCTTGCATTATTAGGGCTAACCCCATTATGGATGGCTGTTTTGGCTGATATGGGTGTCTCTCTCTTGGTCACGATCAATGGCATGCGCGCTTTACGCTTTGAGAAGGCACAAACATTCAATTGAGAATATTATTAAGGCAGGTCAAAGAGGAAATCCCACTCGCCCAGTTGAACCCGTTCAGTTAGCGTATGGTTGCCAGCTAAAACGATCCAGCTTTGGCCAGGTTTTAAGGGCATGGGGGCACCATCTAATGTTTCAAATACCAATGGTTTTTTATCGCTAGGTGCTC
>Ga0209723_1003428_pt1 | contig 19101 bp, 17 predicted proteins | sample BiotimSIPDNA_2_FD_185750 | JGI IMG/M metagenome (GOLD analysis project Ga0209723, IMG submission 185750) | Anaerobic biogas reactor microbial communites from Washington, USA - Biogas_R2 time_0 SIP DNA (SPAdes) (version 2) | ecosystem: Engineered > Bioreactor > Anaerobic > Unclassified | place... | reverse complement strand
CAAAGCAAAACTGGCTACCAGAAAAGCGTATGGCTTTAAGAGCTTCAAAACGCTGGAATTGGCCTTGTATCACAATCTTGGTGCATTACCGGAACCGGTTGAAACCCACAAATTTTTTTGAAGAGGCTTAATATTTTCATATTTCAATTTCCCCGTACAAAAAGACAATTCAAAATTCACCAGAAATAATCCACAACATCACAGTTCGTCGTTCAAGCTTCAGCTTGTCAAAAGCCGACGGGCGGCCTCTACAAGTTTGTCAAATAGTCAATCGTCAAAAAGCAACAGTCATCAGGCATGTTTGTGCTCTCCGTGGTCGTGGTCGGCGGTGACGGTCGAGAGGGTCAGTTTGCCGAGTCTGACGCCTTTGAGGCTGGCCATGTTGTCGGCCAGTTTCTGAATCTCCCGCACGCGGCCTTTGAGGATAATCACCTCCAGGCAGTTGTGATGGTCCAGATGGACGTGCATCGAGGCGACGACCGTCAGCAGGTGGGTGTGCTGGAGTTGGATGAGCTGCTCGGCCAGCTTGGAAGCGTGATGGTCATAGACCAGCGAGACCGTCCCGATGCCCTCGGCGTTCGGGGCCTCCATCGCGGTGTCCGTCAGCTTGGCGCGGATCAGGTCGCGCACGGCCTCTGAGCGGTTGGCATAGCCCTGACTGCGGATCAATTCGTCAAATTCGGCCAGCAAGGCCTTGTCCAGCGAGACGCCGACACGTTCGATTTCGCTCATAAGTCTTTCCTTGAAAAAGGGATAATGCCATCATCCAACAGCCCGCCAGCCACTGTTTTGACCGAACAGGGGTGCCAATTCCCCCATTATGTGGACAACAGAGATCATTGTAAAGCGATTTCTGTATCCCGCCAATTCGTATCTTGTTGGACTTTAAATAATCTGAATTTATGCCTTTTGACTCTTGACTGCGTAGCACTATTTTGATATTCTTATGTGCAGTAGCAATAAAATTAAAAAATTATGCGCAAGTTCATAAGACATTTCAACAGAAAGAAAGGTCGGGTATGAAAAGCACAATGACAATTTTAGCACTGGCGGCGGCACTGTTCTGCTCGACAGCGACAGCGGATAGACCATCAGCGACCAAGGTTTCAAACTGGACCCTGCAAGCGGTTGACGGTGAAGGAATGCCCGCCTATGATCCTCCGGTTCGCGTTGAGGTGGAAGGTATCATTTTAAATCGGCCTGAGTATATGCTGGATACAAATACAGCATGGCAGATGTACATTCAGGGCGATCAGGGCGACGATGGCGGTACGGCCGTTTATATGCGTAAAGTCAACTATATGCCCGGACAGACTTACTCAGATTCCGAATGGCTCAATGAACTCGATCGCATCAGTTATGATGAAATCAGCGGCTATCGGTTTATGCCGGGAGACAAAGTACGTGTCAATGGCCGGACTCTTTTCTATGGCGGCAAGCGCAATATCAATGAACAACACAGCATTGACCCGGACAACGATTTTTTTATTGATCTGGTCAAACGCGGAGCAGGCCTGCCGGATCCAAACGTCATCATGCTCAATGAGGTCAAAGACGACAATAACGAATTTATCTTCGATGCCGGCAGAGCGACCGGCTGCGAGCGCTATCAATCCAGACTGGTACGCATCAACAATGTCAGCTTTGTTGACCCCGAACTGTGGGGGCCGGACGCGACGCTGGAAATCACAGACGGAAATAAAACATTTCCTGTTAAATTGGGCATCGGGCCGGGTATTACCGTCGGCTCAAATAATTTGCCGGCAACGTTCGATGTGATCGGTATTTTCGATCAGGAAGGCAGCACTACAGGCGGCTATCGGCTTTGGGTGACGAACTATGACGGCAACGGCCGGATTCTTGCCGACGGCTGCGATATGCACGGCATTTTCTCCCCGGCGGATTTCAATCGGGATTGCAAAGTCGATCTGGTTGACCTTTCAATTTTTGCGGCAGAGTGGCTCAGTATCACGAATCCGTTGTTATTGGAATAACACGCTTTCTTGATTGAATGTGACACAGCATCAAAGAAAACCCGGTTTTACGCTGATTGAGCTGCTGACGGTCATCGGCGTCTTAGGCCTGTTGATGGCGATCATATTGCCCTCGCTGGCCAAGGCACGGTTGATCGCGAAAGTCGTCGCGGTCAATGCCGAACTATATAATTTCGGTCTTGCACTGGAGTCGTACGGCATGGATAACAAAGGAGTCTATCCGCCGACTCGCTTTGACTGTAATGCAGATAGTCTTGCGCATTTCTGGGCAATGCCCAAAGAACTGGTCGAATCGGGGTATCTATCCGGTGGACAGTCGGGCGTTGTCCGGTACGCGGATGTTGAAGATCGATTCAACCGTGGCTTTGCGTACAAGTACGTCGCCCCAGGCCCCATGCGAAGTTACTACGGCGACATCATGACCCTGCGTTTACAAATTCCGGACGGATTTCCGTACAATGAGTCTGAAACACACAAGGCGTATTCCGACCCGAAAACAGCTCCGGTCCACTGGATGATATTCAGCGTCGGCCCCGAGTTCACGATGAAAACTCTGGATGAAACAGGGTTTCCTGTATCCAAACGATTTTGGTATTCCAGCGCCGCGAAAAAAGGGGTGATTACACGGGTGCGGTTAAAGAATGGCACACACATCGGTTCATTTGAGGGCAATCCCTGATGCGAAGAGTCGGTTTGATTATAGGTGTTGTGTGGATGACACTGGCGGGCGGCTGTCGGTATGAAAAGGATGTGCCGCCGGCGGAGATTGTGGTGTCCAATTCGTACCTGTATGCCGTGGTACGCGATTTGTGCGGCGATGAGACGGCGATTTTCTGTGTTGTGCCGCCGGGGATGTGTCCGGGGCATTTTGACATTCGTCCGTCGGATGTGCGGCGGCTGTATGCCGGCCGTGTGCTGCTGACGTTTGATTTTCAGCAGGCCATCGGCGGCATTCTGCCCCAAGACGGCAGCGGGCCGGCCTTTCATACCATCACGCCGCCGGCGGGGATGTGTATCCCTGCCAGTTATCTGGAAATGGCGCAGCAAACCGCCGAGATTCTCATCGCCGAATATCCCGACCGCACAGCACATTTCCGCGGCCGGCTCGAGGCCATCGGCCGCCGGATCGCGGCACTGGAACAGGAGTGTGCCGATACGATGCAGCAGTTTGGTCTGATCGATGCCCCCGTGCTGACCAGTCGGCATCAGGCGGTGTTTGCCGAATGGCTGGGGATGACCGTCGTCGCAACTTTTACCGGACGGGACGCTGAAACCGCCGCCAACATCAACGCCGCGCTGCGCCAGTCGGACGGCTCCGGCGTTCGCTGGATCATCGCCAATCGCCAGGAGGGGACGCAACTGGCCGAGGCGATGGCCGACCGGCTCGGCGCGCCGACAGCGGTCTTCAGCAACTTTCCGGCCGTCTTTGCCGACACGCTGGCCGCACCGGCCTTTGATGCGATGGTAAGCGACAACCTGCGGCAACTGGGCGAGGCGGCGCAATGACTTCGGCCGCCTCGATTGCGCTGTCCGGCGTGGCCATTACACGGTCGAGACGGCGGATTCTGGATGTTGACGCTCTCCGGATTGACGGAGGGCAGTTCATCAATCTCATCGGCACCAACGGCGCGGGCAAAACCACGCTGCTGAACGTCTGCTGCGGCCTGACCCGGCCCGATTGCGGCACAGTGACCTTCGACCGCGTTGACCTCTGCACCTTTAGCGGCTGGGGCAAAAGCCGCCTGCGCAAACGCATCGGTTACATCCCCCAACGCGCCGACTACAACGCCGAACTGCCGTTTACGGTGCGTGAGGTGGCCGTGATGGGGCGCACCGCGCGAAAGCCGCTGGGCGTGCCGCTGGGCCGGACAGATTATGCCGTGACCGACCATTGGCTCGATACGCTCGGCATCGCCGACCGCCGCGGCCAGACCTTCCGCAGCCTGTCCGGCGGCGAACAGCAGAAAGTCCTCATCGCCCGCGCGATGGCACAGGAGCCTGAGCTTCTGATTCTCGACGAGCCGGTCGCCAGTTTGGACCTGAACTGGAAATTCCAGATTATTGAAATCGTCACGCAGCTTCACGCGCAGCTTAGGCTGACGGTGATTCTCGTTTCGCACGAGATTCAGTCACTGCCGCTGGCCGCCGACCGCACGATCCTGCTGCACAACGGCCGCATCACCGCCGACGGCCCGACGCGGGATATCCTGACCTCGCCCGAATTGGCACAGGTCTATCAAACCCGCGTGCGTATCGTCGAAACGGAGCCGCAGCCGTATGTCTATTGTCAGCCGGCGGCGGGGGAGGGAGGAAGTTAGAAGTTAGATGTTAGAAGTTAGAGGTTAGAGGTTAGAACATAGAATACAGAATACAGAATACAGAACACAGAACACAGAAAAATGTCATTCCCGCGCAGGCGGGAATCTAAGAACTACGAACTACGAACTAAGAACTAAAAAATGGACGCATTTTTCTATCCAGTATTATTGGCCGGGGCGGTGTCCGGTGCGGCGGCGGCGTTTCTGGGCGTGTTCATCGTCGGGATGCGGATGCCGTTTATCGGCACATGCATCGCCCACGCGGCCATGGCCGGGACGATCTTCGCGTCGCTGCTGGGCGTCCACCCGCTCGTCGGAGCGGTGGGGTTTTCTATCCTCACGGCCCTTTCGCTGGCGGCCATCCCGCCGCAAAAGTCGCGGCTGGACACCAATGTCGGGTTGGCCATCGTCTTTTCGCTGATGCTCGGTCTGACGTTTCTGGGGATGGGGCTGGCCGAGTCCGGCCGCGGCGATATGCTCGCATTGCTGTGGGGCAGTATCCTGTTTGTCCGCAAAGGCACCGTCATCACCATCACCGTACTAGCGGCGCTGCTGGCGGTGTTCGGGCTGGTCTTCAACAAGGAACTCAAGGCCCTCTTGTTTAGCCGGTCGATTGCCGCCGCCACCGGCATCCACGAACGCTTTGTCTATGCGGGCTTTCTGATGCTGTGCGGCCTGACGCTGGCGCTGAACCTGGAGATGATCGGCGGCCTGATGATCTTCAGTCTCATCACCAACCCCGCCGCCGCGGCCTATCAGCTCTGCAAAGGCCACACCGCCGTCGTCCTGATGTCCGTCCTCCTGGGGATGTTCAGCGCCACGGCCGGCTTTCTGCTGTCTTTGTACTGGAACCTGCCCACCGGCGCCTGCATCGTTTTGGTCAGTACGCTCATCTTTGCCGCCGCCGCCGTAGCCCGCCGCCTGATGCCGCAATTGAGCAATCAGTAACCCGCCGCCATGTCGTCAGTGTGCGGAGAGGGATACTTCGTTGGGCTGATACCGGGCGTTCATGGCTGCCGCTGCATCCGCGTCCAGTCCTCGGTGCGCGTGCCCTCGTATAGCGTAACCACATACTCGATGGTCTTCTCGCTTTGCGGCTCCATCGTCAGGGTGTATTTGACCGTGTCCAGATCGACCTTTTCGTAGTACTCTGCCGCGTCGGCAAGATTCCTCATCATCCAGTACGAGGTGGGGAAGTTGCGTTTGATCTCGATCTTGACCGGCAGGCGGCGGGTGTTCTTGACCTCCAGCCGGTACGTCTGAATCCTGTCCCAACCGTTGATATTGCCCCGGTTCTCAAAGCGGTAATTGTCGGTCTTTTCGTCCATCAGTTTCGACTCGACAATCACATCGGAGACCTCCCCCAGGTTCAGCTCGACCTCCTGGCCGACGGGGATGTACTTGAACTCGGACTGGCCTTCGTAGGACAGGTGCTGCCGGTCATCGACCGTGCGATAGACCTTGAGCATCCCGCCGGGGATGGGCGTTTCGCCGAGCTTGTGGTCTTCGTCGTTCTTGAAGCTCAGGTAGCGAATCACCGTGGGGCCAAAGCGTTCCTCTTCGAACTTGTACAGATTGACCACGGGGATTTCGTCCGTCTCGAAGCTGGGCAGACGCTTGGACCAGGTGTGCGGAATCGTCTCCGTCCCTTCGATGGTGTAGAGGAAGTATTCGCTCAGACCCTCTTTGATGATTTCTTTGCGCATCACCACGCCGCTGTCCATAACCATAGACGACGCCCCTAACATCCGCCTTATCCCTGTGGTTGCTTCTTCACGTTCATCTGTCACGATGCCTTCTCCGGGGCGGCCGTAAGGATACTGGCGACGGGCCAGTTCGGCGATCCGGTCAAGCAGGTTTACCTGTCCGACGATCAGCCGCGTCTCGGCGTTTTCGTAGTCCTCGCCGGAGTTATTGTTCACGACGACATACCCTTCCAGCCGCATCGTCTTTTCATCCTCGGTGAGCGTCCCCATATAGAACGCCCGCCACGACAGGCCGCTGGTCAGATACGTAATCTCCACCGGCACACTGCCGCCGATGCCGCTGTGGATGTTCCAGATGCCCAGGTTCTGCACCCGCGGCGGAAAGCTCAGGTCGGCAACGTCGATTTTGTCGGCGTGCGCCTTGGGCAGCATCGACAGACTCGTCGGGTCGATCAGCGTATTGGCCCACGAAAATTGCAGCCGGTTGGCGCCTTCCTTGAGCGTCAGCGACCGCGCATCCCGCACCAGCGTCAGGTCGGCCGAGTTGTAGATCGTCAACTGCGTCACATCCCGCTCCGGCAGCGTGGCCAGATCGATCTTCGCAACGGCCACCGTCGCGGCCGCAAAGATCAGCGATAAGAGCATAAACTTTTTCATGGCTTGACTTTCGTTTTTGGCCTTGAGTTTTTCACTTTTGAATTTGTTTAGGATTTAGTGCTTAGGATTTTGTTCATCGGGGCTGCATCCGCGTCCAGTCCTCGGTGCGCGTGCCCTCGTACATCGTGACTACGTACTCGATGGTCTTTTCGCTTTGCGGCTCCATCGTCAGGGTGTATTTGACCGTATCCAGATCGACCTTTTCATAGTACTCCGCCGCGTCGGCAAGATTTCTTATCATCCAGTACGAGGTGGGGAAGTTGCGTTTGATCTCGATCTTGACCGGCAGACGGCGGGTGTTCTTGACCTCCAGCCGGTACGTCAGAATCCTGTCCCAGCCGTTGATGTTGCCCCGGTTGTCAAAGCGGTAATTGTCGGTCTTTTCGTCCATCAGTTTCGACTCGACGATCACATCGGAGACCTCCCCCAGATTCAATTCGACCTCCTGGCCGACGGGGATGTACTTGAAGCTCGACTGGCCTTCGTAGGACAGGTGCTGCCGGTCATCGACCGTGCGATAGACCTTGAGCATCCCGCCGGGGATGGGCGTTTCGCCGAGCTTGTGGTCTTCGTCGTTCTTGAAGCTCAGGTAGCGAATCACCGCCGGGCCGAAGCGTTCCTCTTCAAACTTATAGAGATTCACGACCGGGATTTCATCCGTCTCGAAGCTGGGCAGACGCTTGGACCAGGTGTGCGGAATCGTCTCCGTGCCCTCGATGGTATAGAGGAAGTATTCGCTGAGACCCTCTTTGACGACTTCTTTGGGCCGCGCAGCAACGGCATCCATGGCCAGCATCGCCGCCCCCCGTCCCCCCCCCATTGCCCTCGCCATCCCGGAGGCAGACGCAGCAGGGGGCTGCGTCATCGGGACGCCTACTCCGGGGCGGCCGTAAGGATACTGGCGGCGGGCCAGTTCGGCGATCTGGTCAAGCAGGTTCACCTGCCCGACGATCAGCCGCGTCTCGGCGTTTTCGTAGTCCTCGCCGGAGTTGTTGTTCACGACGACATAGCCTTCCAGCCGCATCGTCTTTTCATCCTCGGTGAGCGTCCCCATATAGAACGCCCGCCACGACAGGCCGCTGGTCAGATACGTAATTTCCACCGGCACACTGCCGCCGACGCCGCTGTGGATGTTCCAGATGCCCAGGTTCTGCACCCGCGGCGGAAAGCTCAAGTCGGCGATGTCGATTTTGTCGGCGTGAGCCTTGGGCAGCATCGACAGGCTCGTCGGGTCGATCAGCGTATTGGCCCAGGAAAATTGCAGCCGGTTGACGCCTTCCTTGAGCGTCAGCGACCGCGCATCCCGCACCAGCGTCAGGTCGGCCGAGTTGTAAATGGTCAACTGCGTCACATCCCGCTCCGGCAGCGTGGCCAGATCGATCTTCGCAACGGCCACCGTCGCGGCCGCAAAGATCAGCGATAAGAGCATTAACTTTTTCATGGCTTGACTTTCGTTTTTGGCCTTGAGTTTTTCACTTTTGAATTTGTTTAGGATTTAGTGCTTAGGATTTTGTTCATCGGGGCTGCATCCGCGTCCAGTCCTCGGTGCGCGTGCCCTCGTACATCGTGACTACGTACTCGATGGTCTTTTCGCTTTGCGGCTCCATCGTCAGGGTGTATTTGACCGTATCCAGATCGACCTTTTCATAGTACTCCGCCGCGTCGGCAAGATTTCTTATCATCCAGTACGAGGTGGGGAAGTTACGCTTGATCTCGATCTTGACCGGCAGGCTGCGGGTGTTCTTGATTTCCAGCCGGTACGTCAGAATCCTGTCCCATCCGTTGATGTTGCCCCTGTTGTCAAAGCGGTAATTGTCGGTCTTTTCGTCCATCAGTTTCGACTCGACAATCACGTCGGAGACCTGCCCGAGGTTCAATTCGACCTCCTGGCCGACGGGGATGTATTTGAAGCTCGACTGGCCCTCGTAGGACAGGTGCTGCCGGTCATCGACCGTGCGATAGACCTTCAGCACGCCGCCGGGGATGGGGGTTTCGCCCAGCTTGTGGTCGTCGTCGTTCTTGAAGCTCAGGTAGCGAGTGACCGCCGGGCCGAAACGTTCCTCTTCGAATTTATAGAGATTCACGACCGGGATTTCGTCCGTATCGAAGCTGGGCAGACGCTTGGACCACGTGTGCGGGATCGTCTCCGTGCCCTCGATGGTATAAAGGAAGTATTCGCTCAGGCCCTCTTTGATGATTTCTCTGGGCCGCATAGCAGCTGGTTCCATGGCCATCATCGCCATCTCTTGCTGTGCTCCCCTTGCCCTCGCCATCGCGGGGGCAGGCTCAGCAGAGGGCATTACTCCGGGTCGGTCGTAAGGGTACTGGCGGCGGGCCAGTTCGGCGATCTGGTCGATCAGGTTCACCTGCCCGACGATCAGGCGGGTCTCGGCGTTTTCGTAGTCCTCGCCGGAGTTGTTGGAGACGACGACATACCCTTCCAGCCGCATGGTCTTTTCGTCCTCGGTGAGCGTCCCCATATAGAACGCCCGCCACGACAGCCCGCTGGTCAGATACGTAATCTCCATCGGCACACTGCCGCCGACGCCGCTGTGGATGTTCCAGATGCCCAGGTTTTGCACCCGCGGCGGAAAGCTCAGGTCGGCGATGTCGATCTTGTCGGCGTGTGCCTTGGGCAGCATCGACAGGCTCGTCGGGTCGATGAGCGTATTGGCCCAGGAAAATTGCAGCCGGTTGACGCCCTCCTTGAGCGTCAGCGACCGCGCATCCCGCACCAGCGTCAGGTCGGCGGAATTGTAGATCGTCAGTTGCGTGATGTCCCGCTCCGGCAGCGTGGCCAGATCGATCTTGGCCTGCGAGACGGTGACACTTAAAACCAGGATGGTCAGAATGGTTATGTGTTTCATGGTTCAACTCCCTTATCTTCAAGTTAGAAATTCGAAATTCCCAAACAACCGCTTTGGGGTATTGGGTTATTTGAATTTTGAATTTCGCGTTTCGGATTTTTCATTTCTTTTTTCTATTAGCGTGGATTGATTGGGCGAGGATCAGTCGGGCGTACATTGATCCGGCTGTAGCGCATGCTCAGTTCCTTCACACCCGGGCCTTTATCATCGCGGGCCGGCAACTCAATCTCAAACTCCAGTATCGAGGCCTCTTTACGGGTGTATTCCAAATTGCAGTCCTTCATCTCCCACTGGCCGGGGATATGCTGGATCATCGTCAGCACGGCCGGCGTGTCCTTGAAGTTTTCGATCTTGGCGGTGATCAGTTCGTCCGTGTCAAAAAGAACGATCTCATCTCTGTTGTTTCTGCGAATATTGATTTGGGTGTCAGTCATCTTTCGCTGGGTGACGACGATGTCCCGGCTGTCGCCGATATACAGTTCGGTCTTCTGGCCGACGGGCACCAGGTCGCTGTTGTCCTCGCCCAGAAAGATCGTGCTGTCGCGTCCGTCATCCTGAAACAAGCGAGCCTTGCCGCCGTGCAGCGCAAACTCGCCCAGTCCGCCGTCTTCGGTGTTCATAATCCGGTAGCTGACGGGGACGCCGATGTTCTGATTTTCCAGCCTTTCCGGGTCCCACGGCAGCTTGCCCGCATCCCACGTCCAAATCTTGGTGATGGGCACCTTGGGGGCCTTGAGGAACAGCATTTGCTTGGTTTCCTCGTGGGCGATCCCCTGCTCAAAGCTGTCGCCGTAGTCCAGCAGGACGGTGGCGTTGTCGAAGTCCTCGCCGGAGAAGTTCCGCAGCACGATGTAGCTGTTCAGATCCAACTGGGTTTCCGCTTTGTCGGCGAGGGCCTTGTAGGTCACCAGACGGTCGATATTGCTCAACAGATAGCTGATGCGGACGGTCTCGGCATAGTCGCCTTCGGAGGCGATTTCCCAGATCAGCGCCGGCTCGCCGGGAGGAAAGCTGACGTTGAGCAGCTTGACCTGTTCGGGATGATCCAGCACGATCAGCCGAATCGAATCGGGATCAATCGACACGGCCTTCCACGAAAAGTCCACCTTGTTGAGCCCCTTTTGCAGCGTCAGGATCCGCTCTTCTTCGATCAGCGTAAACCGGGGATTGTCCAGGCGGATAACCGTCGCGTCCCGCTCCGGCAGCGCCACCAGCTTCGTCCGCGCCTGGGCGACAGATGCCGCGGCTGCCAGAATGACCATTCCTGTGAGAAGTGTTTTTGCGTTCATAATCGGTACTCCTGTAAAAAGTGTTAGAGGACAGTTTCTGTTGTTTATTTTTGTTATTTCAATCTTATTTCTATGAGCCGGAATCCGTCGGGTCGGCGACGCGGCCCATGAAGAGAATACTGCCGGTGGCGTTGTCCCGGATGACAAAGACAAAGGGTCTATCGGCGCGGAAGACCGGCGTCGGAGCCGGCATGGATCGAAGACGCATGACGACCCCCGTCGCCGCGGCGGCCTCGGTGCCTTCCTCATTCACCTCCACGAATGCCTTATGAAGGACATCGGAGATCAAAAGGTCCTTTGCGCCGGTCATGCCGGAAAAATCCGCCGCATCGCCGAATGCATCCGGCATTCCCATCGCCGCAAGTGTCCGATCCAGCGAGAACTGACAACTCATCCTGAATTTCGGCAAAAAGACCTCGACATCCTGCGACCGCAATTGACTTGTCCATACCGCAAGCGTCTCGGTCGAGAGGTCTTCTTCGACGTGTCGGAGATACCCCTTTTCCGGCAGCAGAACGACCATGCTCACGTCGTTTCCCTTGTACGGCAGTACAAGGACCTGCACCTTGACGCGCCTGTCGTTCCGAAGGCTGACATGCTCGCCGTATGGATACTGGCCTTTGCGGTACATCAGCGGGGCTTGTACGGTCTTCTCCTGCGAGACATAAAACGGCTCCGCCCGCGTCTGCTGTCCGTCGAACCGGCCGGCCCAGTCGCCCTTGAAATAAATGGCATTGGTCAGGACCAGCCGGGTCATGCTGTCCAGGATGCCGGGCGGAATCAGGTCTTTGATTTTGCTCTGCGTTTTGTCCTCAACCCACTGATTGATTTTGACCCGTGTCGGTTCTGTTTCTTTGACGAAATCGACGTTCTCCAGCTCGGCCTTGTAGTTCCGCTGGTTCAGGTTGATAAACGATTCGAGGAATGTGTAGTCCTTTTGGGCCCAGAGTGCATTGGCGACGGTGAGCTGGTAATCGCCCTTTTGCCCCTGCTCGTTGAGCTGGTCAATGAGACGCCTGTATGTCGGATGGAATTCCCGTTGATTAGAGGCAAAATGCAGTGTCTGTGCCATCTGCGTTGCCGTATCATTTCTTGCCCCGGCATACGTCATCGCCAAAGCCGTGGAGATGCTGTAGGGTGAAACGAACAGGTTGCCTTCCCGGGCTTTCAGTCGGGCATAGAGATCAAATGCAAAGGATGTATTGCCATTGACAATGCTGCTGACGCTCATACGTGCACTCGGGACGGCCTGGTCTATATCTTCGGCCCAGACAGATATATTCAACAATGGGAGTGCAATTAAAATCAAATAACGTGTGTTTTTCATTTTTCTGCACCTTAAATTCAACATTTAGTTTCGTTCGGTTTTTTGCATCAATTACTGTTTCCCTGCCTTTCTTTGGCGATGACGGCAGCGCGTTCGTTGAGGTATTTGGTAACCGTGTAGGTCAGGATTTCCTCGGATCGAGCAGGCAGGGCGGCTGTGAATCGGGCGCGATGGACGTCCAGTTTTTCATACGCCGCCGGTTGCCCCTGTGGGATTGCAATATCCCACTCTTCGACGCCGAAATTCCGAGTGACTTCCGCCTCCACCGCGATTTCCCCGGCGTTCGTCAGCTTGACGCTCCAGGTCTCAATCTCATCCCAGCCGTTGATATTGCCTTTGTTGTCAAAGGTGTAATGGTCGGTTTTGCGGTCCATCAGCATCGGTTCGACCTTGACCCGTTGGGCCGGGCCGAGATTCAGCTCCACCGCTTCATTGACGGGGATGTATTTGACGTCGGTTTCGCCGACGTAGGACAGGTTCTGCCGGTCGTTGACCGTCCGGTAGAGCTTGACATTGCCCTCCGGGATGGGCGTTGTGCCGAGTTCATGCTCCGTATCGTTGGTGAACGAGACAAACCGGATGGTATCCGTGCCATAGCGATCTTCGTCATATTTATACAGGCTTTTGACGGGAATATCGGACACATCCAGACTCTCCAGCCGCTTGGCCCAGGTATTCGGCAGATTCTCTGTTCCCTCAATGGTATAGAGGAAATATTCGCTCAGCCCCTCTTTTTCGATAGCTTTAATTTCATGATAGAAGATTGCCCCGCCGTCCATGCCGCCCATTACGCCATCCATCTTCATATCGCCATTAGAAACGAACCACCAAGGTTCCAGACCAGGAGCCATCTCTTCCTCCTCTTTCCATTGTCCCAAGTCCAACCGATTGGATTTGTCGTCCAGAATGTCCGGGCCATACGGATATCTTCGCCGGGCCAGATAGGGTATTTCTTCCGTCAGTCGGGTCTGGCCGACGATCAGCCGCGTCTGGGCGTTTTCAAAATCCTGGCCGGAGTGATTAGCCACATGGACATAGCCCTTCAGGTCCATCGTGGTTTCGTCCTCGTTCATCGTACCCATATAGAACGCCCGCCACGACAGCCCGCTGGCAAAATAGGTAATCTCAAACGGCACCGCCCCCTCGACCTCCGAGCGAATCAGCCAGCGGCCGATGTCTTTGAGGCGTGCCGGAAAAACAAGCTGCTGAATATCGACTTTGTCGGCATGTTCCAGCGGCCTCAGCGACAGGCTCGTCGGGTCAATCAGCGTCTCGTCCCACATAAATTGCAGCCAGTTCCAGCCGGGCTTGAGCGTCAGCTTTCGCGTATCCCGCACCAGCGTCAGATCGGCGGAATTGTAAATCGTCAACTGCATCGCTTCCGGCCGGGGCAGCACCACCAGTTCGATGGCGCTGGCCGGGGCAAACGGCGGCTTGTCCGGGATGTCCTCGGGATGGACGATTCGCACCCCATCGTCCGGTTGGGCGGCCATCGTGTGAACGTGTGCCTCGGGCGCCTGCGCCCAAGCAGGTCCACCGACCTCAGGCCCCGGCAGCGGAACATCCGATGGGGGCAGGGTATGGGTGACTGTCGGGGGGCTGGATTTTGGCAGGCTGTCCGGCAGATTCTGCAGCGTCAACAGGCAGGCAAACACAACCGCTGCGGCCGCCGCAGGCCACACAAACCACCGGCGGCGATAGAGCGGAATCGACCGCCCGCCGCTGTGCGGAACGGCCAGCGTCTGCTGTATCAGTGCCTCCGAGGGCGTTTCATCAGCCAAAACGTCCATCACCGCGAACTTGGCTTGCAGTTGCCCCAAAGCCTCGCGGCACAATCCGCAGCCGTCCAGATGGTGCTCGGCCACCTTTCGGTCAGAGCCGTCCATCAGGTCAAATGCGTACCGGATCAGTGTGTCTTCGTTTAAGTGCGTCATTGGACGTCTCCCGTCGGGTTCGGCAGCGTCGCGGCCATCCGCTTTAAGGCCCGAAACAGATGCGATCGAACCGCCCCGACTGAACAGCCCAGCGATTCGGCAATCTGCTTATAGGTCAGGTGATGGTAATAATTCAGGATTAGTGCCGCCCGCTGCTGGTCGGGCAGATGTTCCAGCGCCCGTCGCACTGCCTGCCGTTTCTCCTCCAGCGTCAGGGCTTCAACCGGCCCAGGCTCGGCCGACGGCAGTGCGCTTTCCAGTGTCGCACAATGGCCCCCGTCGGGGCATCCGACAGGGGCCGCCAGCGAAACGGCGGCGTGTTTGTGCTCCTTCCTTCGGTACCCGATGGCGGAATTGGCGGCGATTTTCAAGAGCCACGGCCGTAAGTCCTCGCCCTTGAAGCTGACGGCATGTTGATGGACCTTTTGGAAGGTTTCCTGAAAAAGATCTTCGGCATGGTCTTTGTTATGTGTCATTTTTGTCAAATATCCCAGCACAGCCCCACCGTGACGGCGAACGATAGCCTCAAAGGCACTCGTCTCGCCGCGGCAATAGGCGGTTATCAAGTTCCGGTCGCTAAGCTGCGTCATAGTTTTTCCTGCTGAGGATATAGACAAGCATACCACCGAAAAGGTTTACAGAAAATTTAATTTTTTAGAATAATTAAAGAGGTTTCCATACGCCATCCCGCCCAGCGGGGAGGGGGTATAAAACAAGAACAATTCGATCTATTATTCAATAGTCAATAACCAATAATCAATTACAAAAGGGTGGCATCGGTTCTGCGCAGCAGACCGATGGGAGAATTCCGACCGACTCTTCCACCATTCATCAAAAGAACTGCTTTTTCTTGGAAATCGCCGTCGTTAGCCGCTATACTGACAAACACCGAAACCCTTGCGGCAGCCAAGAGGTGTTCGGGAAACGTGAATTTTGGGACGAATTTCCATCGGTCTGCTGCGCAGAACCGATGCCACCCAAGTGAGAAATTTGATTAGAAGCAGTTTTTCGGAAATTTAAACATGATAGATGGCGGACAAATATAATGATAAAAAAATATCTGATTATTGTGTTATTCTCACTTACTGCCTTAACAGGTTGTTTGAAATTTGGAAACGATGAGGAAACGAACACACCAACAACAGACCAGGTTGCTCGATGTAAATCTGAAATGTATCTCAATTCTTCAGCAACAGTAATTCCTCTTGGGTATAAACTCTTAGGTTCTGGAATTGACGATGCCATTTGGTTTAAATTCAAAATCCAATGTACTGACATCTCTGAAATTTTTGATACAAAAATAGTTGATATCACAAAGTTCAAACATGGCTTTAATTTTTTTCATGACATGAAAAATCTGGAATGGTGGGATGTTTCTGGAAAAGATTTGATTGGAGGACAAGTGTCATTACCAAATGCAAGATGTATGAATGTTGGTTTGCTTAAAATCGAAGATGGCTATATCGTCTATATTATGTGGCATGAAACATAGAAAACGTAGAATCAGGGGTTTTGAAATAATCAATTGAGGGTTTTTGATCGTCCAACGAAAGGAATAACATTGAAAGCAGCATTTTTGGGATTGGTACAGTCGGGCAAGAGCACACTGGTTTCAGCCGTCAGCGGTAAAGAGGCGGCTCCGAGCGGAGCGGTCGAGGCGCACGAGGTGATGGTCTCCGTGCCGGATGAGCGGCTGGACTGGCTGACAGGCCTCTATCAGCCCAAAAAGACCGTCCGCGCAACAGTCGATTGCGTGGATCTGCCGGGGCTGTCCTTTACGGACGACCACGGGCGGATGCGTGTATCGGTAGCGTGGGCCATGCCCACTATAAACAATTATTTCTGCAGGGCACTCGTATGAAAAGATTGAATCAATACTTGAAACGGTTTCATCAGAAACTGGGGGTATTCGGGACAATTATTTTTATGCTGCCGATACTCTATTGGGTTTGGCTTCCGGCACAAAAACCATGTATTTCCGTCTTTAACGGCTATGTACTGAATTATGTGATAAGCGGCAAACTTTTTTCCGAGAAATTTGATATTGTCCATGCGGGTTTTGTGCTGGATCAACCCACGATCGGAAAATGGCTGTTTTGGTTTTCAGTGATGGCGATGTCTTGCTTGCCTTACATGGCGGCAGTACGATGGTTCAGTAATCGAGAAAACAATGCTGTCCGTTGGCTGTATGGAATGCTTGTTATCGTTGTTTGCATTTTGTTGTTGTGTATGTTAAGCTGGCCTCTTTGTTGGCTTGTGCAATACATCCATTCGATGGGCTTTACACCAAAACGGATAGGCGGTTTGGTATATGGAATTGTCGGTATGTTTGTTGTGATTGGATTTATAGTGTGGGCAAATCGTAGGTCGGGCCATGTCCGCCACACGGGGAAACCGGAATAAAAGGATGGCGGGCATGGCTCGCCTGGCGAAAGGAATGAACCATTGAAAGCGGCATTTTTGGGATTGGTACAGTCGGGCAAGAGCACACTGGTTTCAGCCGTCAGCGGTAAAGAGGCGGCTCCGAGCGGAGCGGTCGAGGCGCACGAGGTGATGGTCTCCGTGCCGGATGAGCGGCTGGACTGGCTGACGGAGTTGTACCAGCCGAAAAAGACCGTCCACGCCACGGTGGACTGCGTCGATCTGCCGGGGCTGTTGTTCACGGACGACCACGGCCGGGCCGCGGCCCGCAAGCAGCTTGGCCAGTGCCGCACCGCCGATATGTTCGTCATCGTGGTACGCGCGTTCGACAATCCCTCCGTCCCCGCCTACCGCAACAGCGTCAACCCCCTACGCGATCTGGAAGAGTTGCGCACCGAGCTGCTGTTGGCCGACCTGGAACTGGTGACCACCCGCATCGAACGGCTCGAAAAACAGGCCCATAAGCCCAGCAAGACCCAGGCCCGCGACAAGATGGAACTGGCCCTGCAACTGAAGCTCCAGGAGGCCATCGAATCCGAAAAACCCATCCGCAGCGTCATCGGCGCCGAAAACGGTCCGGAAATGGAGATCGTCCACACCCTGAACTTTCTGACGCTCAAGCCCATGATGGTCGTCGTCAACGTCGGCGAGGACCAACTCGACAAGACCTTCGATTTCGGCCCGACCGCCGAGGGCATGGACGTTGTCCCCCTGTGCGCGACACTGGAAAGCGAACTGGCCAAATTGGACCCCGAAAGCCGAACGGAGTTTATGAAGGAGATGGGCCTGACGGAACCGGCCGCCCGCAAATTTGTCCAGTCCTGCTACCGCACGCTGGGGTTGGTCAGCTTTCTGACCGTCGGCAAGGACGAAGTCCGCGCCTGGCCCATCGCCAAGGACACCAGCGCCCTGGACGCCGCCGGCAAGATTCACTCCGACATCAAACGCGGCTTTATCCGCGCCGAGACGATGGCCTACGCCGACCTCAAAACGCTCGGCGACGAAAAGGCCGTCAAGGCCGCCGGCAAGATGCGACTCGAAGGAAAGACCTACGTCGTCCAGGACGGCGACATCATCAACTTCCGATTTAATGTCTAACCCGGCCCTGCGCAAAACCTCTCTGACGGCTGGATTGGGTGATGTGTGATGCCGTGACAGCTTGGATTTGCTCTTTGGCATTTTTTTGATTGATGGATTCGGGAAGTGGATACGTCTTGGCCAGAATGTGCGTCTATGGCCCCGGCCTGGACGAGCCGATAATGATGCTTGACGTTATCGGCCAAAGTCGTTACTTTTACACGTGTGACGGCCTCGGTTCCGTCACGGCTCTTTCAAATATGAATGGACAGATCGTCGAGCGCTACGCCTACGACGCCTTCGGCAAAGTCCGGATTCTGACTCCTGACTCCTGGCTTCTGACTTCTTCCCAGTACGGCAACCCCATCCTGTTCACCGGCCGCAGGCTGGATGTCGAATCCGGCCTCTATGACTACCGCGCCCGCATCTACAGCCCCGCCCTCGGCCGCTTCCTCCAGACCGACCCGGCTGGCTACATCGACGGCATGAACCTCTATGCCTACTGCGGCAATAATCCCGTTAACTGGATTGATCCGTGGGGGTTGTGTAAGGAAGAGGATGATGAAAGAAGTTTATGGGAAAAATTCTGCGATTGGTTTTGGGGAAATGCTCCGCAAGAAATAGCTGAGGAGGCAGTTGAGCAAGTTGACCAAAAGCTTTATGTTAACGATAGCGACTTTTCTTCCGCTGGTGAAAGTCTGCAGGTTGCGGCCAGAATGGGGCTTATCAAACCCGATGATGTGGCTAAAGCAACAAGGAAAGCAGGGACAAATGCTGGACGCAGGTTGTCTGATTTTGATACTGTTGCTAAGCATTTACAAAAACACCATGGTATAGATCCTAAGCTTGCAAGTCAAAGATTACATGATATAAAGAAAGCAACGGGCAGAGGAGGAGCTGACAATGTTATTTTTGATATGACTGGTAATGTATTTGATCCCAAAACAGGGGAAAGATTAGGTTCTTTAACTGAAGGTGGAGCAAAGATAATAAAATGAGTAACAAGAAGAAAATACACGCGTATGCAATCATTAGGTTTGAGAGTGACCATCACGATGTTAATGCAATAGTTACGGTCAAAAAAATTGTATTCGACATAGAGTGTGCGGAACAAGAAGTGAAAAGACTCAATAATCTCAATGGAGATAAGGGGTGCATTTACTTTTGGCAAACAACACGTTTAGAGAACAATGAAATAGAAAGACTGGTAAGTATGTTAGATGATTTAACTGAGGATAATTAGGGACAATGGGGCTGTTGGGGGAAAATTTAAGGAGGAAAATTTAAGGGGTCAGACACTCTTTTTAGCTTGAAATCACACAACCTCTTTCTGTTGAATAACTTAGACAGCAAAATAATAAGTTCGTTCCGCATAAGACTCATTTGTAATAGTTAAGACTTTATCTGACACTAACTGAAAGAAGTATGGTAAGATGACCGCGTAACGGAGCGAAGGCGCAGCCGAAGTGGAGTTACGCGGTCGCAAATCCAACGAAAGGAGTGTCAGACAA
>Ga0209723_1003422_pt1 | contig 19129 bp, 15 predicted proteins | sample BiotimSIPDNA_2_FD_185750 | JGI IMG/M metagenome (GOLD analysis project Ga0209723, IMG submission 185750) | Anaerobic biogas reactor microbial communites from Washington, USA - Biogas_R2 time_0 SIP DNA (SPAdes) (version 2) | ecosystem: Engineered > Bioreactor > Anaerobic > Unclassified | place... | reverse complement strand
ATGATGTAGGTGTAGTTGTTATGAAACCTTTAATGGTTAAAACATCAAATTTGATAACTTGTTTATATCAGCCGTCATTATCGCTTGTTTCTGATGAGCCTGACCTTAGGTTTCTCTTAGGTGAAACTACTGACGATCGAGTCAGAACTGCGTTGAGGTATGTTCTTTCTCAGGATATTTCAGTTGTTATACCTGGATTAAGAAGTGTAAGTGAGGTTGAAACTGCTGCGAGAGTGGGAACTGACTATAATGGGTTAACTCTTCAAGAACAAACTAGATTCAATTTTAATCTTGTCGATTACTGTCGTGATTGTGGACTGTGTATGCCTTGTCCGGAAGAAATTAACATAGCTGCTATACTGCGCTTTTATACTCTCTATAATAATTATGGACTGCCGAATTGGGCAAAAAAACTCTACAGCGGCCTTGAAGTTAAAGTTGATAGATGTGTCTCTTGTGGTAATTGTGAATCAAAATGTCCTTATGAATTGCCTATAATCAATCAACTAAAAAAAGCCCATTTCAAAATGCGAAATTAGCTATTTCTTTACTGTATCTTTAGTATTAAACAATTTTTTAAGTAAACACTTAACTTAGAACCTTTTTTATTGTGTCTACGAGTCTCTGGTTGTCTTTAGCTGATCTTACAGTAACACGGACGTAGCTATCGTCTAAACCCACAAAAGTACAACAGTCCCTTATTAGAATATGTTCTTTAGCTAATAATTCCTTGAGCTTTGTAGAATTAATTTTACGATTTTTAATCTTTACTAAAAGAAAATTGGTTGTTGAAGGGTAGACCTGTAACCCCTCAATTTCTCCAAGTTTCTTAGACAGATTTGCTCTTTCTTTTTTGATGGTTTGTTTAGTATTTTCTATGAATTCAGTGTCACTGAATGCTGCTAAAGTAGCTATACTCGCTAAAGCGTTAATACTCCATGGTTGGCGTACAGTCTCAAGTTTTTCTATCAGTGGCTCTGCAGCAACAGCATAACCAAACCTTAATCCGGCCATTCCATAAAATTTTGTGACTGAGCGGATAACAAATAGGTTTTCATACTCTTTAACCATCCCCGCTACTGTGTTTACTTCTCCGGCTTCAGCGAACTCGATATAGTTTTCGTCAATGCTGAAGATAATATCCTTTTTTTGACAGAATTCAACTAACTCAATAACTTCTTCTTTAGAGTAGAGTGTACCCGAAGGACTATGAGGGTTACATATACACATGATTTTTGTATCAGTCGTTACTGATGCTTTGATTTTATCCATTTCTAAAGAGAAATTTTGGGGAAGCTTTACGAATTGTATTTCTCCTCCCAGTCGTAGTGCTGCTTTCTCATATTCTGAGAAAGAAGGCACAGGAATAACTGCCTTAAATGGTTTTGATAAAAGCTCAGTAATCATGTAGATGAGTTCAATTGACCCATTACCCAATAAGATATTTTCAGTTCTTACATTATTCCCTACATATTTGGCTATTGCAGATTTAAACTCAACTGGGTTTGGGTCAGGATAAAATTTTATCAGTCGTGCGTTTTGTTTTACAGCTTCAACAGCTTTAGGTGGAGGTCCCATAAAGTTGATTGGTCCACTGAATTCAAGCACTTCTTCAAGTGGAATATTGTATTTTCTACTAAAACCCCATATGTCTCCGCCATGACTGACGAATCTCTTTTCTTTACATGTGCTCGTCAAATCTGTTTTTCCTCCATTAACCTAGCTATTTCTTTATCTGCATATGAGTGTGCTTTGTAATGTGCGTTATACAAGTTTACAATCTTGTATAACCAGTACACTATTCCAACACCTAATGTAATTATGGTGATGACAGCATATGTTTTTATCGGTATTGTCTGTGGCATGAATACACGTTCTGGTAATGTGGAGGAAAGAAAACTATCCAAGTTACGTTCATGGTCAATTAGGTCCCTAGACAATAAATAAACTATTACAAAAGCTGGGATAACAAGTATAATGCTGGCTGCCCAGAGTTTTGAATTCATAAGTTTAAATTGTTCGTTTCTTGTAGGAGTTTCTCTGCCAATGCTTTCCAGATATCTTATAATGTTGCGTTCGAATTCAACATCCTTATGTCGATGTTTATTTCTGTTTTCAATTAACCTATAAAACATTGGAAAAAAAGCCGCGCCAAAACTTACAATTGCACCTAAAAACCACATCGAAAACCACATTTTCTGATCAGTATATACCTTGTTGTTAATGGTGGTTTCCATTTAATTCATACTTTCCATTTAATTACTGACAACGTTGGAGTGGCCAAACTTTATAAGTTCTTCCATTGGCTTCTTAAATAAAATGGGCTCTAAGGAAATGTTGCTTTCCATAATAATTCCTGTGTACAACGAAGAGTTAACAATAGGGAACATCATAGACCGAGTTAGAGCAGCAGCATTGAAAATTGGATTATGTTACGAAATTATAGTGGTTGATGATCATTCATATGATAACTCGGCTGAAATTGCTTGTAAACCCAACATTAAGGTATATAGTTTGAAACAACACCTCGGTAAGGGATATGCCCTTAGGGCTGGTTTTGCAAAGGCGCAAGGTGACTTTATTGTAACTATAGATTCTGATGGGTCTCATTGGCCTGAGGAGTTATCTGAAGTTTTGAATCCTATTTTGTATGATAATGCTGATCTAGTAATCGGTTCACGTTATATGAACCATAAACGTGTTGCCTCAAGAAAACTGAATGCTTTCGGTGTAAGAATTTTCAATTCATTAATTCATCTCTTTACTGGTACTGCAATAACTGATTCTCAGTCAGGTTATCGTGCTATGAAACGTGAAGTTATATCTGGGCAAAAACTTACATCTGGAGAATATGAGATCGAATCTGAAATGTTGGTTAAAACTGTTAAAGCAGGTTTTAGAGTTGCTGAAGTTCCAATTACTTTTGAGCAGCGGACTTACGGTCGCTCTGGCGTTGATCCAATGGTGGATGGCTCAAAAATTTTGTTATCGATAATACTAGCATACTTAAAGGGGTAATAAGGAGTGGCTGTCGAAGAAACCCCTAAAGTTACAATTATTGTGGCAGCTTACAACAGCCAGGACACCATCAAAGAATGTTTAAACTCTATTATTACACTTGATTACCCTTCAACTCATTTAGAAGTAATTGTTATGGACGGTGGTTCAGCGGATTCCACAGTAAAAATAGCTGCCCTGTTCCCAATAAAAGTGGTTTCTATAAGACTAAATGCTCCAGCAGCATATAATTATGCCATGAAAATTGCTTCTCATCCAATCCTTGGTTTTATAGATGCTGATGCGAAAGTTGAAAAAGATTGGCTAAAGAAACTTGTTCCTCACCTTAACGAATCCAATGTAGCAGGCGTCAGTGGTACAATAGAAACATGGAATAATGATAATTTATGGGCGCGAAGTATAGGTTATGAACTTAAAACGCGTTATAGCCGAATAGGTAGGTACACAGGGCGCATAGCTACAATGAATTTGCTCTTAAAAAAAGAAGTTATCGAGAACGCTGGAGGTTGGGATGAGCAACTTCCAAGTCAATATGATACTGATCTTGGCTTTAGGATTAGTGCAAAAGGTTACAAAATAGCTTATGAACCAACTGCTGTTTGCTACCACTTTAATCGTCCAAATTTAAAGGCTTTTTATCACCAACAGTTACAGTATGGAAAAAACACCCTTAAACTCTATTTTAAGCATGGAAGGCTTGCTCGAGGCGACGAGATTACAGATTTCGGCATGAATATTCAGCCTATTTTATTATTGACTTCATTAACTTTGTTTTTGTTGGGAGTTGTGCCCTTATTACGTATTCTCTGGGTCGTTTCAGGTTTAATTCTGCTTTCAATGATTCTGTATTTCGTTTATTCAGCAGTAAAAATCGCAATAAAATTCAATGATTCGACTGCTTTACGGTTAATTGCTCTATATGTTGTTAGATCTATAGCTTGGTTTGTAGGTGCAGTTATAACAACTATAATGTATCTATTTGGGAGAAACAAGTAAATGGCGCCTAAAGTATGCTTTATCTCGCCTGAATACTGGCCTTTAACTGGCGGAACCGGCTCATATGTTTACTACCTATCCAATGAGCTTCTCAAGAACAATTACAAAATCCACGTTGTTACTGGCTCAAATCAAACCTGCGACGTTAAAGTGAACTCTCAACTAGATGTTTCTTTTCTGAAAATCCCAAAAATGCCTGTTATTAAATCCTTTATGCTAGCTGGAAATAGCTATCTTAAACTAAATAGTGTACGAAACAGCGCAAACGTGGATATAATGCATCCTCAGTTACCATTAACTCCAAGTTTTGCAGTTCCACCACACTTTGGAAAAGCTCTTGTTTGTACAGTACATTCAACTTGGAAAGGGGAATCTGAAGCAATCCGAGGTGAACCGTATAGTCGGTTGAATGCAAACGAGAAATTTTTAGTCAGCTTTAACTGGTTTTTAAGGTTTTTTGAAGAAGGAATTTTGAATCGTGCAAGAAAAATAATAGCGGTTAGCCACTTTACTAAGTGGGAATTAACCAAATACTACAAAATTCCTGAAGGAAAAATACAGGTAATTCATAACGGTGTAGACATTAGAAAGTTTAAACCAGCAAATAATAAACCGCGAATTAAATCTGAATTAGGCTTCAAACCTGATGACATACTGATTGTCTCTGTTGGTCGACTTTATGCTCGAAAAGGTTTGTTTACACTTATTGAAAGTATGCCCACGATAACTAAACGATTTCCAAAAGCAAAATTTGTAATCTCGGGTAAGGGTCAAAGCGACGAAATGAACAAATTGATAGCTCACGCAGATAAACTTGGGGTTAAAAATAAAATAGTGTTTACTGGGTATTACCCTGATAAGAAGTTGCCTAAGCTGTATCAAATTGCGGATGTGTTTGCCTTCTCCACTTTTTATGAGCATCATCCTTTTGCAGTTTTAGAGGCGCTTTCAACTGGGTTGCCTGTGGTAACTACAACTGTGGGTGGTATTCCTGAAACAATAGACAACGGCAGAAATGGTTTTTTGGTTGAACCCTTTAATGAACGGCAGTTTGCTGATAGAATACTTTACTTACTTGAGCATCCTCAGGAAGCTTCCAATATGGGGTCATTAGCAAGAAAAACAGTTGAAGATCGCTTTGATTGGCGAATAGTGGTTAAAGACGCTATTAAAGTGTACGAACAAGCCTTAAGCTAAGCAACTTCAACTGGGGTTCCACGGTAAGCCATTGTAACTTTCTGGAATAATTTAACAATATCCAATGAACAAAAAAGAAGTTTTGTTAAATACTCATGTTGATAGATCATGATTTGCGCTTTTACAGGTAAGTCAATGTGTGGTGGCTCAAAACGGTGGGCTACCTCTGAAACCTGCAGTCCCTCATTATTGATTTTTTTTTCCTCAAAACATACTTTTTTAGCAATGTAATTAAGATAAGTCTCCTTCCAATTCAGCATCATTACTCTTGCAGCTACGACATCTATAGCTAATGCATCATTACCCGTTAACATTAAGTTCATTTTTACTGGTTTACCTTTAGTTGGTCCATTCCCCTCAATTCCTACCCGAGCATCCATAATCGTTAACTGCGGCTTGAAAAGTGTATAGAGTCTATAGAATACCTCTGGCAAGTATGGATGTAAATATATACGTTTTTTACTGGGCACACAACCGAATAGATTCTTGATTGCTCCACTATACGCCATGAACTCATGGGTTTTCATTAAAGGTAAATCTACAACTGCATCTGCATCCAGAATAGTTTTCGGAAGAAATAACCGTTTAAGAGGTGTTTTTGTATGGAATTTTACTTCCACAACTTTATCTTCTGAGAGGTTTATTACAGTACCGCCTGCGGCTTTAACCGCTTTTTCCACACCTGTTTTATCAAAAGCTGTCCAACATGGATAGTTGAAACCATCAGATTCACCTATGACTACTTCACTGTTTTTATCTCGAAGTAAACCGACTAATTTCTGCATAAGTTCAGGGCTGGTCACTACTCCCGGCAAGTACTCTGGATGACTCAAATTAGGTTTAATAAAAACTCTTTTTTTACCCTGCAAACCTGATTTGGCAACTGCTTCCCTGACAACATGGTCTATGTCGTCTTTAACTCGGAAGATTTTAACAGTTTTCTGTTTATTATCAGACGCCTTCATTTCTATTTACTCCCATAATGCATCCAGGGTCCCCATTTAATGCATCACCGTTATGGTATGCTGCTGAACGTGCCCTGCAACCGCCGCAGATGAACTTATATTCGCATTTGCCACATGACCCCTTTAAGTTCGCTCTGTTTCGGAAAGCGTTAAAGAGTGGTGCATTTAACCAGACATCTTTAAATTTTTGTATCTTTAAATTTCCTACTTTGACTGGCAAGAACACGCATGGATGTACATCACCCTGCGGCGATATAGAACAGTACAGTCTTCCTGCGCCACAGCCTCCGATGAAATCTCCCAGTGGAACTGCCTTTTTAGTTACTTTAACTGTTTGCATATGAGCCATAGACATCATAACTTCGCCAGTACCCCCTGGGCCTTGACATTGCAGTGCCACCCGTGCAAGTTGGGGTGCAGTAGCTAGTATTGTGGTTTTGCAGCCAGCAGACATACGGTTTAGCAAATATAATAATACTTTTTCTCGTTCCTGCGCAGAAAGATCTTGATCAAAATGAGCTTTGCCTCGTCCAGTTGGAATAAAGTTGAAGTAAGTGAATCTTTCAGCTTGTATTTCTTCGGCCAAATCAATTATTTCAGGAAGTTCTTCCATGTTTTTTTTGCCAACTGTTGTAGCTATGCAAACGCATAAATCTGCTTCTACACAGTTTTTAAGTCCTGCTATCGCTTTGTCAAATGTGCCTGGGACACCTCTAAAATCATCATGTGATTTAGCTGAAGATCCGTCTATACTGACATCAAGGTAATTGACTTTTGACTCCTTTAATTTTTGTACATTCGCTTTAGTGAGCAGTGTGCCATTCGAAGCAACTGATACATAGAGTCCGCGGTCAGCTGCATATTTTGCCACTTCAAAAAAGTCACTTCGCGTTAAAGGTTCGCCACCTGAGAAAGCTAATGCTGTAACTCCTGCGTCAGCTACTTGATCCACAACCGCCAACGCCTGCTTTGTAGTTAATTCTTCTTCTTGGACAGCGCCGCTGTTAGAATAACAGTGTTTACATGCCAAGTTGCATTTGTGAGTGAAATCCCACACTACCAAAAAAGGCGCTGAAAGTGATAATGGCTTTTTAATGCCAAAATAAACGAATGATTCAACCAGATTTACAACTGCTCTTCGAGCGAAACGATCACTTAAAAGTTTTTCAACTTTCTCTCTTTTAAAGTTAAGACTTATCCGTAAAAAATCAATCCAGAAGCCAATAATTCCAGAGTAAAATCTGTTGCATTTATTACATTGCTGCTTGTTAATGTTGCAATAATCATCCAAAGCTGCTTCGAGCACTGTTCTTTTGCAGCAATCGCATTTCTTTAGTGATAGTTGTAGCATTTTCTTAGTCATAGGCATTGATATAACAGCGTTCCAGAAAGAATCATGGCTAAGGATACTCATGCACACTTCGTCTCCAAGCAGGCTTATTAGCTAATCTGAAGCGGCGATTTGTTAAAGATTTCTCTAAAAAACATCAAGCTGTACCATAAAATGGTGTTTCTCGTAAAAATAGGGTTTTGATGATTAAGTGATAGTGTAAACGAGTTTTTTTGAACTTTAAAGTTTTGGCTTTTTTAGTCTATTTAGATTTTTTACATCCTTTGAAATCTTCTCTTTTAAACATTCAAAGAAATCGTGTAAACGATTTTTAGCCTCTAAATTGGATTAATGAGGCGAATCATAACGCGCTTTTTCCCAAGCGCAAAAATTAGTGTGGTACTTGTTTATTATCACTTTGCTTTTACAGCCAGTTTAGCCTCTTTTTAGGCATAGCAGTTATAAGCAACCCTTACAATATTTCGGCAAAGAAGTGTAAGTCATGTCAGAAAAACTGTCCTTAGTTACATGCACAAGTTGCGGTAAACCAATACCCCCAAGCAGTGAATCAACAAAGTTCTTGTGCCCCAACTGTGGTGAAATCCAAATTAAACGTGACGGCAAATGCCGCAAATTTGGCAGACTATACAAGTGTCCCAAATGTGGCTTCCAAGGACCATAAGGTGAAAAAAGTGGGCAGCATACTTGTAACGTACAAGATTTTTCCAGAAGACATAGTTGAAAACTTTGATGACTTAAAAGCGAAAATAAAAGCTATTTTGCCAGAATACTCTGAAATAGAAGGTTACGGAACTGATCCAGTGGCTTTTGGCTTAGTTGCTTTGCTTGTTCAAATAAGGTTCCCAGAAGACAAAACAGGTATAGTTGACGAATTAGAAACTGCCTTATCAACTATTAAGGGTGTAAGTCAAGTTCAAAGCTTCAATATACGCAGAACTAGCCGCTAAAATTTACCTCTATTTCTTAATTTCATTCTTTTAGTGAATACTTGTTTTTTCATGTCTTTTGCTTTAAAGTTTATATAGTATACCCTTTCTTTTTCAAACACGCATTTCAAGCAACACCTTATATGGAGACTTTATGATGGATGAAGTTCAATTACGTGTAGGAGATGCACGACAAAGAGATGTGGGCAGAGGAATTGCCCGTATCGACCAGCGGACTATGCAGAAATTAGGCATAAGCGCTGGGGATGTTATAGAAATTGTTAACAAACGTACTACAAGCGCTATCGCTTGGCCAGCTTATAGTGAAGACCAAAACCGCGAAATTATCCGCATTGACGGATTTACAAGAAAAAATTGCGGCGTTGCCATAAATGAATATGTTGTGGTGCGACCTGCCAAAGTTAAAACAGCCCAGTCTTTAACTCTTGCACCTGTAGATATGCGTTTAAATGTGGATGAAGATTTCACTAACTTCGTCAGAAATCGACTTATGGAGCGCACATTAGTTGAAGGCGACACTACACTTGTTATGATGCTAGGTCACGCAATTCCTTTTACTGTCTCAAAGACTAGACCTCACGGTATAATCAAAGTTACAACTGAAACAAAACTAATTATTCTCAATGAACCTGCCCCTGAAGGAAAAGGTTTACCGCGTACCACCTATGAAGATATCGGTGGATTACATGAAGAGATTCAACGTGTAAGAGAGATGGTTGAGCTTCCACTACGTCATCCAGAGCTCTTCCAGCGTTTAGGAATTGATCCTCCAAAGGGTGTTCTGCTTCATGGTCCACCTGGCTGTGGAAAGACTCTGCTTGCGCGTGCAGTAGCTAATGAGTCAGAAGCAAATTTCTACTCAATTAATGGCCCTGAAATAATGAGTAAATTCTACGGTGAATCAGAAGCTAGGTTGCGTGAAATTTTCCAGCAAGCCCAACAGAATTCTCCAAGCATAATATTTGTGGATGAACTTGATGCAATAGCGCCGAAACGTGAAGAAGTAACAGGGGAAGTAGAAAGACGCGTTGTAGCACAGCTATTAGCATTAATGGATGGTCTCTCAGGAAGAGGTAATGTCATAGTTATCGGTGCGACTAATCGACCTGGCGCTCTTGATCCAGCGCTTCGCCGACCGGGAAGATTTGACCGTGAAATAGAAATTAGTGTTCCAGACAAAAAGGGGCGACATGAGGTACTGCAAATTCACACAAGAGGCATGCCTTTAGCTGAAGATGTTGACCTTAACAAACTTTCAGGTATGACCCATGGCTATACTGGTGCAGACCTTTCAGCGTTAAGCAGAGAAACAGCGATGAAAGCTCTTCGTAGGTATCTCCCCCAAATTGATTTAGAAGAAGAACGCATTCCCCCATCAGTTTTAGACAAAATGGAGGTTACAATGGACGATTTCGTTGGCGCCTTCAAAGAAGTTACACCTACAGCCATGCGTGAAGTATACATTGAAGTTTCCTCAGTGCATTGGGGCGATGTTGGTGGTTTAGACGATGTGAAACAGCATCTCAAAGAAGCTGTTGAGTGGCCAATTAAAAATCCTGAAATGTTTACTCGTTTAGGAATTAAACCTCCAAAAGGCATTTTACTTTACGGTCCACCAGGGTGTGGAAAGACGCTTTTAGCTAGAGCAGTTGCAACCGAAAGTGAAGCAAACTTCATATCAATTAAAGGTCCAGAAGTTTTCAGTAAATGGGTGGGTGAGTCTGAAAAAGCAATTCGCGAAGTATTCCGAAAAGCACGTATGGCTTCGCCTGCAGTTATTTTCCTAGACGAAATAGACTCACTTACGCCACGGCGTGGAATGGGAATGTCTGACAACGGAGTCGGCGAACGTGTAATCAGCCAATTACTAACTGAAATGGACGGTCTGACTGCGTTACAGGACATTGTAGTAATTGCTGCTACTAACAGACCTGACATGGTGGATTCAGCTGTAATTCGCCCTGGACGATTTGACCGCTTGATATATGTTCCTGAACCTGACGAAAAGAGTCGCTTACAAATTTTAACTCTTTACACAAAGGGCATGCCAATTGCAAAAGATGTTGACTTAAAACAGCTTGTATCCATGACCAAATATTATTCCGGTGCAGATGTTGAATCACTCTGTCGCGAAGCTGCAATGCATTCACTTAGACGGGACGTTAATGCAAGTGAAGTTACAATGCAAGATTTCCTTGATGCATCAAAAGAGATGGGGCCCTCGATCACGCCGGATATGGAAAAATGGTACAAGAGTTTCATGCAGCAAATCCGACAGATACAAAAACCAGCAACACCAGTTACTTGATAGAAGGTTAAATTAATGCCACAAATGAAAACTTGGAAAACACGGCCAGCTGACTTCTTTTTACTGGAGCATCTGAAAAAGAAGGGTGACATGACCGACGAAGATCTTTTTGAGCAGTTTAAAGATGAATATGAAGACTTAGGCTTTAAGGACTTCAACAATATGTTGCTTGCTCTAGAGGTCAGCGGAAAAATACGCACTTCCTCTTTGTCAAGGGGTAAACGTCGAATCGAACTAGTTCAGTAAACCCCCTTTTTCTGACTATTTCCTTAGTTTATTACTGGTAAATCCTACTTTTTTGTTGAATCTACTTTTTAGTGATGTATATCAGTGCTTCTTTTTAGTAAAAAGTGCCGCGTTTTTAGAATTTGCTTATTTAAATCTACGTTTTCTTAAATTAAAGCTTAGTATGTGCCTTGTATTTTATGTTTGAGTCTTTTTTCTTCTAAATCATGGGAGCAACAAAAAATTGCAGTGTTTATTTTTTACCAAAAACTTATAAGTCAAACTATATTATTCTAACGGACGAGATAATCGATACCTCAGAGTAGAGATATCTCTATAAATTAAGAGGAAAAGAAAAAAATGAACTTTAAGAAAACTTTTGCGATTCTGTTACTAGTCGCTTTAGCAACAGGAACTTTCGCAGGAATACAATTTGGAGATGCACAAGTACCAGAAGAAATGAAAACATTCCCAGTTATCGATGCTATACCTAACCCTGTAGCTGTCGGCGAAGACTGTTTAATCCGTGCCGGTATCCTTCAACCTTTAAATAGTCATGAATATGGTTGGAAAGATATCACTGTTACAGTTGTTAGACCTGACAACACAACCGAAACTCTTGGCCCAATCACTTCCGACTCTACTGGTGTAAGTTTTGTTAACTATGTACCTGACCAAGTTGGTATATACAAGTTAACTACTAACTTCCCAGAACAGGAAATGCCAGTAGACACAATGGACATGGAAAGAAATGGTATAACCATACCTAAAGGCACCATAATGAAAGCTAGCACTAGCGAAACACTTGAGCTTGTTGTAAACGAAGAGCCATCAATGTTTTACCCAGGTCATCCACTTCCTACTGAATACTGGAGTCGTCCAATTGATCCGCAACTGAGAGAATGGGCTGTAATATCAGGTAACTGGTTATTCAGACCAGACAACTCACTAGCACTATACAATGACTATGCACCAGAAACAGCTCACGTATTATGGGCAAACCAAATGACTACTGGCGGTTTAGCTGGTGGCTTATTTGAAAGTGTGCCTGCTACTTCTGAAACAGGCGATGCATACGAAGGCAAATACGCTGGCACTATAGTGATGAATGGCATAGTTTACTATCAAGTAGGTGAATATGGTAACGTTATGAAGACCGTTGCTGTAGACCTACACACTGGCGAAACACTTTGGGTTCTTAATGGTACAACATTTACACGCGGACAGGTTATGTGGTTTGACAGCTGGAATTACGACGGTGTATTCACATATCTATGGCAAGTAGTGGGCAGCGGCGGTTGGTTCTCAACTACCAACACTTGGAAAGCATATGATCCTTATACCGGAGAATGGCAGTTTACATTCACTAACGTTCCATCAGGCACAGCTACAACATATGGGCCAAAAGGCGAAATACTAGTTTACACAATAAACACTCAGGCAGGCTATATGACAATGTGGAACTCAACACTTGCAGGTCTCTCAACGACGGATCCATCAGATGCCTATTATGGTAGTTGGGGTAGCCAAACTCACGGCAAAACAATTGACGCATCAAAATCAAACTGTTACACATTCAACGCAACAATACCCGCAGGTTTACAAATCGGTTCATCCTTTATGGGATCAGCTCTAAAGGTTTATCCAGATAGAGTGGTCGCTATGTCCTTTAACCATACTCATGTTAGAGTTTGGGGATTAAGTACTGAACCAGGCTGTGAAGGAAATAAACTCTTTGACAACACCTGGACTGCACCTACATCATGGAAAGAAGGATATGTAACACAACACTACGGAACAGCTACAAACGAAGTAGAAGACGGATTTATCACACTTTGGATCAAAGAAGAACAGAAACACTATGCTTTTAGCGTAGAAAACGGCAAATACTTGTGGACTACTGACTCTGAATACTATGCAAACGCTTATGGTTGGGGTAACGCTGAGCACACTTGGTATGCTGCTTATGGCAACTTATACTCAATCGGTGTCGGCGGAGACCTATACTGCTATGACGGTAAGACTGGTGCTACTCTTTGGACTTATGCACTTGATGACTTGTATGGTGAACCTGTCACTGGCCAGAACTGGTGGGGCTGGATTACTCTGATTGCTGACGGTAAAGTTTACGTTGGCACTTGTGAGCACTCAGCTGAGAACCCATTGCCACGTGGTGCACCTCAAGCATGCATTAACGCTACTGATGGCGCTGAAATCTGGAGAGTTAACGGTATGTTCCGTAACACTCGTTGGGGTGGTAACGGAGTTATCGGTGACAGTATCATTGCTACTATGGATACCTATGACCAGCGTGTATACGCTATTGGTAAAGGTCCTTCAGCTATCACCGCTTCAGTTGGACCAAAATCCACTGTTGAGGGTGCAAGTGTTTTGATTGAAGGCATGGTAACTGACATATCTCCAGGAACTAACACATACGAAGTAGCTGCAAGATTCCCTAATGGTGTTCCCGCAATCGCTGATTCTAACATGAGTGCATGGATGTTACACGTATACAAGCAATTTGAGAAGCCAACAGATGTTACTGGTGTTCCAGTTGACATATACGCATTAGATGCCAACAACAACTACCGTCACCTTGGTACGACTACAAGCGACTTGAGTGGTTACTATAGCCTAGATTGGTGTCCTGATGTTCCAGGAAAGTATACTGTTTATGCTACTTTTGCTGGTTCTGCAGGTTATTATGGTTCTTCAGCAACAACAGCGTTTGTTGTTGATCCAGCACCAGAGGCTTCACCCGCACCAACAGAATCACCGCCTTCAGCTGCTGACTTATACTTCCTGCCGCTGTCAATCGTCATGTTAGTGGCGATTATTGTCATTGGCGCAGTAGTGATACTGTTGCTTATGCGCAAACAGTAAAAACACAAAAACACAACCAAAAAATTAACTCATCCCCTTTTTATTTTTTTTAAATTAAAAATCTAACAAAATTATTTCTCAAAATAAACGTTAAATTTTAAAAACCCTACAGACTATGCTACAATGATTCTAATTTCTATTTAATCGACTTGCAATATTGTTTTAGAGTCTATAATGTTATAGAATCCATGGATATTTTGGTTTTATAACCTGTACAATTGTTTGAGGCGCAATTATTCCTTCTTCACAGATTAACCCGTGAATATACCTGTTAGGGGTTACATCAAACGCGGGATTACAAATCTTAAGCCCATCAGGAGCCTCACTCCAAACTTCCCCGATGCCTCTATGCTCTATCTTTTCACATTCCCCGCTAAGAGTTTCCGGATTAAATTTCAACAGTTCTGTCACTACATACAATGGTGTACGGGCTTCCATAGCTAAAACTGCGATGCTGCTTGTTCCAATTTTATTAACTACGTTTCCCTCTGATGTTATTGCATCTGCACCTACAAAAACAGCATCTACTTTATTCATGAATGTCCTAGCTGCTGAATCAACGATAAATGTGGTTTCTATACCCAAGTCAACTAGTTTCTTGGCAGTTATCCTTCCCTGAAACGCTGGGCGTGTTTCAGTGCAGATAACCTTAAAGTTTTTTCCATCAGCTTTAGCCTTAGCAAATAAGTGATTAACAGTCGAAGAATGGCAATGCGTAAAAACAACAGAGTTATTCTGTATTCTTCTGGCACCGATTTCTGCAATTATTTCTTTGGATTCCTCTAAGTCTCTAAGAAATTGAGTTGCTTTCACATTTACTATTTGACTCAGTTCAGATACTTTTTCGGTAGCTACATCTTCTGTTTGAGTTATTAAATATCGTATTGCGTTTCTCATTAAAGGTTCAGTTTCTCTTGTCGTAGCAAATATTTTTTGGGCCTGTTTAAGCTCAGCTAAGAATTGTTTTTTGCTGTTAGTTTTTGTTTGTTGAGCTTGAGTTTGGATGGCTTTGACAGCTGCTATGGCTACATTTCTTGCGCCTTGAACCTGCAACTTTTTGATTTTTTCTGCTGTAGACTGTATTATATCCGACATTTCTCAGACCTTTAATCGTAAAGTTTGTTTGATGGAATAATATTTCGTGAGCGAAGCATATAAGCAGATTCATAACAACAATATGTGACCGCTATGTTACCTAATGAAGACACCATAAACAGTATACTTAATCCCTATGTTCAACCTTGGTATGACGCGATTGAAAATCCAGTTAAGGCTCAGGAAAAGGTTTTGGCTGATCTAGTCAATAAATACTCTGAAACAGAATATGGCTCAAGACATAAAGCTGCAGAAACAAGAAGCATATCAGATTATCAACTCAATTTTCCAATAATCAACTATGCTGAGCTAAATAAACACCTTGAAAAGGTCAAAAAACGAGGTTTTAAAGCTTTTTTGTATGAACCGCCTCAATGCTGGGTTATGACCCGGGGATCAACTGGTAACTCTAAAGTTCTTCCAGCTACTCAGTCTCACCTTAAACAAATCTACAGCTGCGGCGCACGAGCCCTCATAAACTATGCCTTAAGAACAAAGAATTTTGAGGTTTTTTTGGGTGTTATACTTAACTTAAATTTTCCCTCAAGCGTTCACACAATGAATGTTGACGGTGAAGAAGTCTCTTACGGCTACAGTTCAGGTACGTATGCACGTTTAAATCCCATGTTTGAACGTGTAAGTTTGTTGCCGCGCCAAGAAGAAATCGACAAGTTAGGTAGTGGTATAAGTAGAAAAGACTGGGAAAAACGCTTTGATCTAGTCTATCAGCAAGCATTAAACCAGAATGTTACAGCAGCTATGGGCGTAACTCCTGTGATTCTCTCTTTTGCCCGATACATTAAAAACAAATACGGCAAAGTTCCCTGTGACATCTGGAAGCCTCAAGCACTTTTCTGTACTAGTGTACGAAAAATCCAATTCAAGTATGGTCCGATTCTAAAAAAATACTACGGTGATATTCCAATCGTTGAGATGTATACTGCTACTGAAGGAGTTTTTGGTCAACAACTAGACGATTTACCCTACATAACTCCCAATTATGATGCTTACGTTTTTGAGGTAGCAACTGGAAAAGGCGTGAAATATCTCCATGAACTTAAACGAGGCGAATGGGGTCGACTCATCATCTCTTCTTGTATGTTTCCCCGATACGAAATCGGAGACTTAATTGAAGCTGCGGGAAAAAACTATTATCGTGTTTTTGGAAGAAACAATGCCTCAACTATTCTTGAACATAAACTATACCGCGCCTTTATCGGAAGGCTAATCTAACGCGGTTGAGGGAACCGTTTTCTTGCAGAAGTAGCCACATATACTGCTCCGACTATAATGATTATGCCAATTATTAATAGTATAATCGCCCAATTTTGTCCTGAGCTAGGCATTATACCACTTAACTGAAGTATAGAGAAAAATCCTATGGTGATTAAGATTAATCCGCCAATTAAGAATCCTACGATTCCCTGTTCTCCCTTTTCTTGTTTTTCCCGGTTTTCGCCTTTTTCATTTTTCTCATTCTTTTCGTTTTTCTCGGCTTTTTCATCTCTTTTTTGATATTGTTGAGGCGCCACCGGCGGAGGAGATGTGGTTTTTAGTGATGCCCCGCAACGTGGGCAAAACAACATTTCTTCTTCTACACTGCTACCACATTTATGGCAATAAGGCATAACTCTTCCCATTTACTTTCTATATGTTTTTAGTATTTAAAATATTCAGTAGCTAACTTCATTTTTTTCTTTTAAATTGAATGATGACATAGTTTTTCTGAAATCCACAATTATGACGTGTTTTAGTTTTATGAAATTTAAAACCAGTTGTTAGACCAGTTTATGCATGTATCTTTTTATTGACTCTAGTAATTCCTAAAAATTCGCGTTATTATTTTATTTATGATTTTTATTAGTTTTTTTAATTATTTTTATTTTCCACCAAAGACCAAGTATATCCCAAAACATATTCCATGAGTCTCTGAAAAGACTAACTTTAGTGTCTTTTCCACTTTTCCACTCAACAGGCATCTCTTTAATTTTGTAGCCGTGGAGGTAACCTCTAACCATGATTTCTGTATCCCAAAACCAATGTTTTGCCTCCACTTCATCCAATACAGCTAGCATTGAATCTCTTCTGAAAGCCTTAAAGCCGCATTGATGATCTTTAAGTTTTGAATTTAACATGCACCTAACTAGAAAATTGTAAGTTTTAGAACTCAAACTTCTACTGATTGATCGTTCAGCTATACTCTCTTTCATCAGCCTTGAACCAGTCGAGAAATCGTAGTTTTCTTCTCTTATGGATTCGACAAGAGGTTTTAGATATTTGAGGTCTGTTGCTAAATCTAAATCCATGTAAACCAGAACTTTTCCTCTGCTTTGGATAAAAGCGTTGTTAAGTGCTTTTCCCCTGCCTAATCTATCATCTCGATGAATATGTCTTATGCATTGATGTTTTCTGGACAGTTCTTCAGCTTTTTGAGCTGTGCCATCTGTGCTGCCGTCTTCTGCTATAATTATCTCGTATGATTCAGTGAATTCCTTTACTGTTTTAACTGTTTTCTCTACAGCAGGCGCCAAATAATCCACTTCATTATAGGCTGGAAGCACAACTGAAACCTCTACTATATCCTTTACTTCTCCCAGCGTCATGGTCTGAAATCCCAACTGGAAAACAATTCTAAACTATACAGGTAGTCGTTTGACGCAGGAGCACCTGAAAATACAGGATAAAATATCACGAACACTACAACTGCAGCTGCAAATATCAGTCCAGCGGCAACCTTCCCAAAAGGCTTATTCCAATATTTGTTAATAAAGTATGTAATGGCTAAACACAGCAAAGGTACGCATAGATAGTAGTGGTAGATGAAGGTTGCTCTTGAAATTAAAACGTATGAAAGCCACGAGAACAAATAAATTACTCCTATATAGATGGCTGTTCTGTCCCAGCCGCTTCCTCTAATGGAGACTTGTACAGTTTCTACTGACTTAGATATTATCTTCTTTAGTTTTCCCAGTATTTGTTCTATGTGGAATGCTTCTACTATAACTAGTATCATACATGCAAAGCCGACCCACCAGACTACTGGGTTTCCAAAAGCTGATATGGTGGAAGCTGTTTCATTAGGTAGATATGTAATGTCAAACCATTTGGGTACACTATACCCGTCTAATCTAAACATTAAAGGCCAAGACCACCATGGTGCAGCGCTAGAATCAGTTACTTGACCTCCATGGAAGCTTAACATCCAATTCTGTAAATCAAGAATATCCAGAGGTGTATTCCCAAGAATCATCTCTGGTATGTATGTTGCAAAGTATATCACTGCAAAAACTGCTGCGAACGCTATCAGCAAAAGGAAGGGATGGTTAAAGAAGGCAACGTACCTCTCAGAGAGACTAGCTTTGAGTCTAATAATTTCTCTGAATCTTAACGCGGCAAGTAATGCAAGCATTCCAAAGACACCATACAACGAGAACCATTTCACAGAGAAAGCTAACGCAGCAAACACTACTGCTATAAACAAAGGTAAAACATGTGTTTTCCAGCCCTCTTTAAGTACATTCAGAAAGTAAGCTATGAAAAATAGTTGGGTGAGTAAAGAAAAGAAGACTACGTAGGTGTCAGTTGTGCCTATCCTAGCCATTGTGAAATGCATAAAGTCAAAACTGAATAGGAATGATGCTGAGAAGCCGCCAATCCATGTTCCAAAAAGTTTCTTTCCTAAAAGAAACATCAAAGGGACCAGTAACGCGCCGAATATGACACCCATTATGCGCCAGCCAAACGGTGTTTCACCAAAAACTAACACTCCGACGGTCTGTATTAACTTGCCCAGCGGAGGATGTGTTCTTTCTTTAGGTATTTCGTGGTGAGCGAAGTTTTCAGCAGACCTTGCAAAGTAAACTTCGTCAAAATACATCTTTGACATGTAAGTAGACGGAATTTCGAGTGAATCCTGTTCATCAATTAAAGCATCTAAATTAGCGTTTGTAGTGTTGACAGTTGCTATCGATAAAATTGGAATTTGCGTATGCGTTTGACTCTGCAATCCTATCTCTGTGATTTTAACGTGCGGTGAAGGTTCTCTATCTGAAGGATTAGGAACCCCCCACCAGAAGTCAGGTCTAGAATCAAATTTTTCAGCTTTAACTTCAAAATATAAATACCTAGTATCTACATTTAA
>Ga0209723_1003421_pt1 | contig 19135 bp, 22 predicted proteins | sample BiotimSIPDNA_2_FD_185750 | JGI IMG/M metagenome (GOLD analysis project Ga0209723, IMG submission 185750) | Anaerobic biogas reactor microbial communites from Washington, USA - Biogas_R2 time_0 SIP DNA (SPAdes) (version 2) | ecosystem: Engineered > Bioreactor > Anaerobic > Unclassified | place... | reverse complement strand
TAAAATCATATCCGGTGACTATAGCGGGGAGGTCACACCTGTTCCCATCCCGAACACAGTAGTTAAGCTCCCCTGCGCTGATAATACTCGGCGGGCGACCGCCCGGGAAAGCAGGACGTTGCCGGTTAGATAAAAACAGACTGCTTCGGCAGTCTGTTTTTTATAAGAAAAACCATGAAAAACGAACATGCCAAATATGGAACAGAAATATGGTATAATCATAAAATGGAAAAAAACAAAGAAAAGTGCAAAACTAAATACCCTGTTATGCTGGTGCACGGTATAGGATACAATGACAGAAACAATCCCTACTGGGGGGATATACCCGGGATACTGAAGAAAAACGGCACGGAAATATTTTTTAGCAGCCAAAGCGGTGCCGGCACCATAGAAGAGAATGCCCGGCAGGTAAGAGATTCTATACTTGTTGCTCTTTCGGAGGCCGAAGCAGAAAAGATAAATCTTATTGCCCACTCAAAGGGAGGACTGGAGTCCAGATATCTTATTTCAAGACTGGGAATGGAGGAAAAGGTGGCTTCCCTGACCACGCTGGCCACTCCCCACAGAGGCATAAAAGCCATAGACAGTCTGAATGAAAAGTCGGAATTGATTTTGAGATCTCTTATCGGAGTTTTTGAATTGATGATAGCTGCCGATGGGGGCGAGCTGATAGGTGACAAGAAAGTATTTGAGCAGTTTTCAGGGGAGTATATGGATATTTTCAATGAGATGGTGCCTGATGCGGAAAAGGTATATTATCAGAGCTGGGCATTTGATATGAAAAAGCCCGAAACTGATCCTGCCATGAAGCTGTTTTACAATATATCTCTCGAAGAAGAAGGGCCTAACGACGGTCTTGTTTCAGTGGCTTCCGCCATGTGGGGGAATTTCAGAGGGGTATATGAAGGGCTCGGGGGAAAGGGGATATCCCATTCTGCCGCCGTGGGGAAAAGACCGAAGCTTTTATCTGAAGAAGAATCAAAAGCCCTGGAAGATTTTTATATCCGTATGATATGTGAGCTTAAAGAATCGGGATATTGAACAAACTTCACATTTGACATAGAGCCAAAAGACCGTCTTTTAAGACGGTCTTTTTAATGCTTCTGTAATTCCTGTAAAAGTGGGGATCAGCGGAAAAGATCTATGCAAAAAGTTCCTTTGGATCATCGTATTTCAGATCGAAACTCAAGGCAACGTTTTCACATGTGAGTTTGCCATGGTAGGTATTGACTGCCGAATAAATGACTTTGTTTTCTTTGCAGGCAGTTTCAAGGCCTTTATCGGCTATCTCAAGGCCGTACTTCAGGGTGGCATTAGTAAGGGCTATGGTGGATGTCCTGGGTACAGCTCCGGGCATGTTGCCTACGCAGTAATGAACTATGCCGTCAACAACAAATGTCGGATCTGAATGGCTGGTCACCCTTGTGGTTTCACCGCAACCGCCCTGGTCAACGGCCACATCAACGAAAATGCTGCCCGGCGTCATGTCTTTCAGATATTCTCTTTTCATTATTTTAGGAGCTGCTTTTCCCGGGATAAGCACAGATCCTATAACCACATCGGCTGTTTTTGTGAGCTCCTCGATATGTGCATCGGTGCTGTAAATGGTCTGGATACGGGCACCGAATATGTCATCCAGGTAGGAAAGTCTTTCTAGGTTTATGTCTGTTATAGTCACATTTGCACCCATGCCGACGGCTATCTTACAGGCATTTGTGCCGACATTTCCCCCGCCCAGGATAAGGACATTGGCTTTCGGTGTGCCGGGGACTCCGGAAAGAAGAAGACCTGAACCACCGAATGTCTTTTCGATATATTTGGCGGCTTCCTGGATACTAAGGCGGCCTGCTATCTGGCTCATGGGCGCCAGAAGGGGAAGGCTTCCGTTCTTTTCTGTGAGAGTTTCATAGGCAACGCCCTTGATACCCGAAGAAAGCATGGCATCGGTCAGGGGACGTTCTGCTGCCAGATGAAGGTATGTATAAATTATCATATCTTTTCTGAAATATTTGTATTCTGATTCCAGCGGCTCTTTTACTTTGATCATCATATCGCAGCTGTCCCATACTTCTTTTGCTTCTGCAATTATATCAGCGCCTGCTGCAGCATATTCTTCATCAGAAAACCCTGATCCTTCTCCGGCACCTTTTTCGATGAGGACCGGATGTCCTGCTGAGACATAAGATTTTACATTGGTTGGTGTCATTCCTACACGGAACTCGTTATTCTTGATTTCTTTGACGCATCCAACTTTCATTTCATTCCTCCTAGAAATATATTGTATACAGTATAATTTACAGCCATAATAACACTTGTCAAAGAGCATTACAACACATAAAAGGAAAGTTTGAATTATCAGAATGTTATCATGAATTTTCTTATTATATGTATCAGTTCATCGTAGCCTGTAAGAAACTGATCCAGAGTCTTGTTGACAGGTCCGTATGAATCGAATTCGCTTATATCCATTTTGTTGTAGGCTTTTTTGAAGTCGTCAAGCCTCATCAGCTGCTCAAGGAAGCTTTCGGGAACAGGATCGTCTATCCTGCTTTTTATTTCGGCATGGGAACTGTTGAACATAAGCTGGTAATTGTAAGGTATAGTCATGGAAAGGTCACCTCCCATGAACTGGATCCAGTGGTCCTGATGACGGTAGGCTGCCACGAGAATACGTGAGCTGTAGTTTCTCTGACTGAAAATCCTATAGGCTTTTTTGATGCATGCTATCCCGGCCCAGTCAAGACTTTCGGGGACGACATCCTTGCCGTCTCTTTCACAAGTATACTTTAGCCAGTCATCCAGTCTTCCTGCCATAATAGTTATAACGGGATCGATATCCTTTGTTTCAAGTCCTGCAGAGCGTCTTTCATTAAGACCCTTTTCCACTTGATCTGCTGCTGCAAGAGCCTGAGGGACTGAAAAAGAGACAGTGGCATTTATGCTCACGCCGCGGGCTGTGCACTCTTTTATTGCGGCAAGGCCTGCTTTGGTAATGGGTATCTTGACCTGGATATTCGGTGCAATAGTATGGAAATGCAAGGTTTGCTCGATGAGCTTTTCTGCATTGTTAAAGTGTTTTGGGTTGGTCTGTATGGATATCCGGCCTTTTCCTTTTTCGCCATCAAAAAAAGGTTTGAGCAAAGCGGCAGCATCAGACGCCATTTTTTCCATGGTGATCCATGCGATGTCATCTTCAGAAGCGCAGGGATCCTTCGCGATGGCGGAGGTTATAAAATCGCTGTACAGATCCAGGTTTTTTTCTAATACCTGTTTTACGATAACCGGGTTTGTTGTGGCACCGGAGGCACCTCTCTGAAGGGAATACTTAAGTTCATTCAAGTCACAGGAATCGTTCCAGTAGTGGGTTTTGGGGAAGTTCTCTGTCATTTTGCGAAGCTGGTCCATTTTGTTCTCCTTTATTGATGATATGAGCTTTTAGCCTACCTTTATTATATCACATAAATATAAAAATATGGTATAATAGCATAGCTGATAATACAAAAGAAAGGAGACAGAGAATAATGATATTGCTCAAAATAGCATTTGTTTTACTGCTTTGTCTTCCTCTTGCTTACCTGGCAGTCCATTTTCTGGGAGATGCCTGGAATCAGCTGGCATTTTATATCAAAAGAAAAAAACGCATAAAGGAAAGAAATAATGAAAAAAGGTCTGTTTATTACAATGGAAGGCCCGGACGGCGCAGGTAAATCCACACAGCTTGAGTTCATAAAAAGTTTTCTTGAAGAAAAGGGAGAAAAAGCGATTTTCACAAGAGAACCGGGAGGTACCCCGATCAGTGAAAAGATAAGAAAAATAATACTGGACAAAAACAGCAGCGACATGGTACCCATGACAGAAGCCCTGCTTTATGCTGCAGCCCGTGCTCAGCTGGTTTCACAGGTAATAAAACCTGCCCTTGAACGGGGCAAGATCGTTGTCTGCGACAGATTTGTGGATTCCAGTATAGTATACCAGGGATACGGAAGAGGCCTGGGAGAAAGCGTTAACGTTATAAACGATTATGCGGTGGCAGGATGCATACCTGACATAACTTTTCTGATGAAACTTGCACCGAATTTGGGAAAAAACAGGATAAAGACTGAGAACAAAGACAGGATCGAAAGTGAAAACAGCGATTTTCACGAAAATGTATACAGAGGATATATTGAACTTGAAAAAAGATATCCGGATAGGATAGTAACAATAGACGCAAAGGGCAGCATAGAGGAAGTCAGCAGAGAGATAGGTGTGAAGCTTGAAAGGATACTAAAAAACCGAAATGATTTTCAGTGATATAGAAAACAACGACAAACTCATAAATGATTTGCAGACTGCCATAAACAATGATTCGGTACATCATGCATATATCTTTGAGGGTCCAGGCAGCGTTGACAAAAAATCCTTTGCAAAGGCCTTCACAAAAGCTCTGCTCTGTCAAAAAGAAAAAGGAAAAGGCTGCGGCATCTGTGATGTGTGCAGAAAAACACAAAATGAGAATCATATAGATGTTACTTTTTTGGAGGGCACTGTTGCCGAGGGACGGCACCATAAAAGCGTAAAAGACGAAGGAATAGAGATGCTCTGCTCACGACTCCAAAAAAAACCCTTTGAAGGGAACCGCAACATAGCCATAATATGCGATGCAGACATTATGAGTGCCAGAGCGGCAAACAGGCTTCTTAAGACCCTGGAGGAACCACCCCTTGGGACAGTCATAATGCTTTTGTCCGAAAACCCCGAGGTGTTGCCAAAGACAATTCTTTCAAGATGTGTCAGATGCCGGGTGGCCGGATATGAAGAAGGAGCTTCCCCGCTGAAGGGAAAGGCTGAAGAGACAGTTTATATGCTTGTAGAAAAGGCTCCTTTTTATAAGCTCAAGAAGAACATCGACTTTATAGGCAAAGACCCGGATAAGGCCGGAGAATTTCTTGACTGCATGGAAGAGACATACGGGGAACTTATCAGGGGAAAAGGCTGCAGGAGCGAACTTTTTGAAAAGGAATATATATATGATGCGGTAAGTGCCATTGAAAAGGCCAAAGCAGAAATAAGAAAGAAAACATCAGTTGATTATGCAGTAAAAAAAATGATTCTTGAAATCGGAGGATAATAATGGTTAATGTAGTTGGTATAAAATTCAAGAGTGCGGGAAAAGTTTATTATTTCGATCCGGGAGAATTCCAGCTGTCTCTCGGTGACAGTGTAATAGTTGAAACTGCCAGGGGAATGGAATTCGGCACTGTTACCAGAGAAGAAGGAGCTGTGAAGAAATCTGAAATAGTACAGCCCCTGAAAAAGATCGTAAGAAAAGCCGATGAAAATGATATAAAAATATATGAAGAAAACCTTCATAAAAAGCAAAAGGCTCTGGAACTATGCCAGGAAAAGATAGACAAGCACGCACTTGATATGAAACTTATTGATGTTGAGTATACCTTTGACAACAATAAGATAATTTTTTATTTCACCTCCGATGGAAGGGTGGATTTCAGAGAGCTTGTGAGAGATCTTGCGGGAGTATTCCGCATGAGGATAGAGTTAAGACAGATAGGAGTCAGAGATGAAGCCAAAATGCTGGGAGGTATAGGGAACTGCGGAAAAGGGCTATGCTGCCATGAATGGCTGAGCGATTTTGAACCTGTGTCCATAAAAATGGCAAAACTGCAAAACCTTTCTTTGAACCCGACAAAGATATCCGGAATTTGCGGAAGACTTATGTGCTGTCTCAAATATGAAAATGATGTATATATGGAAATGAAGAAAGGCATGCCCGAGCAGGGAGAAAAAATAAAGATCCCCGAAGGAATGGCCATAGTAATGGAATCAAATATACTGCAGAACAAAGTGAAATCAAGACTTATAATCGAGGAAGAAGACAAAGAAAATGATATCCACGGAAAACTCAGCACAGAATTATACATTTACAGCAAAGAAGAGATACAAAGACTGGGAAGAAAAAGTGCAGCCAGATCCGTGGAACCTGAAGTAAACGATGAAGAGATACCCGAAGAGATCAAGGAGCTGTTGAAAGACTGATGGCCCCGGAGAGAAAAGACAAAATAGGATTTGGAGACCTTACCCTGATCCAAAAACCCGGAGATTTTTGCTATGGAGTCGATGCGGTCATCATCTCGGATTTCGCAGCAAAATGTAAAAAACCCGTAAAAAAGGCAGCGGATCTGGGAACGGGAACGGGCATAATACCCCTTATTTTGAGTTATAAAACCCAAATACCCGAGATAGTCGGATTCGAGATACAAAAGGATGCTCTTGACCTGGCAAGAAGAAATGTGTCAGAAAACGGTCTTGACAGCAGAATAAAAATAATCGGCTGTGATATAAAAAATATACCCCGGGATATTTGCGGCACCATGGACATGGTGGTGACGAACCCTCCCTATGTGGCAGGTGGCAGCGGGTTAAAAAATCCCGAAGCGACCATGGCCGGAGCCAGGCATGAGATGACGGCGGACATGAATGATTTTTTGCATGCGGCAGCCAAACTTCTCAAAGACAAGGGTGATTTCTATATAGTTCACAGACCGTCCAGACTTACAGATCTCTTGTTTTTCGCCAGAAAGAACGGTATTGAACCCAAAGAAATGAGACTTGTTTGTCCCGACAAAGAAAAAACCGCCAATATCGTCATGCTCCACTGCACAAAAGGCGGCGGGAAGGAACTTAAAATGCTTAAGCCTTTGTTCGTTTATGATATGGCGGGAAACTATTCCCGGGAGATAATGGGGATATACGAAAGAGAATGTCAAAAATAAAATGATTACGGAGGTTTAGAAAAACATATTGAAAAATCCCATGTAATAAGGGATAATGATATACACGCCAAAAACAAGGGAGGTAGAAAGATGGATATGACAATAACGCTGAAAGATGCCATGTTTTTCCTTATATTCGGAGGGCTTTTTGTCCTGATAATCTATTTGATAGTGCTCATTAAAAATGTTATAACTTCGGTCAAAAATGCCAACGCCATCATGGAAGACACGAAGACTATGACAGGGATAGCAAAAAAAAGATCCGAAGATGTGGATAATATGCTGGATGGAGTCAAAGACTCCGTGACCGGTTTCACAGATGCCATGAAAGGAAAAGAGAGCCTGGTAAAATCCCTTTCATCCATTGCTTCTGCAGTGACATCACTTGTCAATCTTATCAAAAAAAGTGAAAAAGGTTGACAAATTTACAAATATAGGGAATAATATATCTTACTTACAATTTTGTTCAGAATTGGTTGAAAGGAGATTATATAGATGAAAGCTACGGGGATCGTACGTAAAGTCGATGAGCTGGGCAGGATCGTATTGCCTATTGAATTGAGAAGGACCTTGAACATTGAGATCAAAGACCCGATTGAAATTTATGTAGATGATGATTATATTCTGCTGAAGAAATATGAACCCGCATGTGTTTTCTGCGGAAACGCAAAAGATATAAAAAGTATCGGCGGCAAGAACGTTTGTATGAACTGCATCGAAGAACTCAAAAAACTTTAAAGAAACACGTAAACAAGCCAAAAGACAGGCATAGCCTGTCTTTTATTGTTCTTGAAAAAGGGCATCAAATAGTATAATATGTAAGGAGTAAAAATTCATGGAGGAAAAACGTGGCTAAATATATTGTGCGAAAAAGTGATCCTCTTCGGGGACAGGTGGAGATAAGCGGTTCCAAAAATGCTGTTCTGCCCATAATGTCTGCAGCCCTTCTTACAGAAGAAAAGTGTACGATACTTGATGCTCCCGCCCTGAAGGACGTAGAAATAATGTGCCGTCTTCTTGAGGACCTGGGATCCGAAGTGAGCCAGGATATTGAGAATAACATTGTTGAAATAGAAACGAAAGAAATATCCACCCATATAGCTTCTCACGAACTTGTAAAGAAAATGAGAGCTTCCATACTGGTAATGGGGCCTCTTCTTGCAAGAACAGGAAAAGCAAGGATAGCTCTTCCCGGGGGCTGTGCCATAGGAGACAGGCCGGTGGAACTACATTTCAAGGGTCTTCGCGCTCTCGGTGCAGATATAAATGTGGACGGTGCCGGTGTTGTAAGGGCATCTGCCGATTCTCTCAAAGGCGCAAATATCTATCTGGATTTTCCCAGCGTAGGGGCAACAGAAAACATAATAATGGCGGCCAGCATGGCTGATGGAACAACTATAATCGAGAATGCTGCCCAGGAACCCGAAATAGTGGATCTCGCTACTTTTCTCAACAAAATGGGTGCAAAAATAAAAGGTGCGGGCACGGATACCATCAAAATAGAAGGAGTATCTGTTCTTAGGGGAGCCAAGCACAATGTTATTCCCGACAGGATAGAAGCCGGTACTTTTATGGTTGCGGCAGCCATAACAAGAGGGGCACTCCTCATAAAAAATGTACTGCCTGATCATGTCAAGCCGGTTATAGCAAAGCTTAAAGAATGCGGGGTCGAAGTCGAAGTCGTGGATGAAGACGTTATAGTAAGAGGGGATGTCAATCCTCTGATATCAACTGATATAAAGACCCTGCCGTATCCCGGGTTCCCCACGGACATGCAGTCCCAGTTCATGGCAATGCTTACCACAGCAGAAGGGTCAAGCATAGTGATAGAAACTGTATTTGAAAACAGATATATGCATGTGAGAGAGCTGAACCGCATGGGGGCCCACATAAAAACAGAAGACCGGTGTGCAATAATCGAGGGAAAGGCAAAACTAAAAGGATCCCAGGTGGTGGCAACGGATCTTCGTGCAGGAGCTGCCGTAGTGCTGGCCGGGCTGGTGGCGGAAGGTGAAACCGAGATTTCCGAAATATATCATATAGAAAGAGGATATGAGGATTTTGCTGATAAGATAAGAAGTCTTGGAGGAAAAATTGAAAAGGTGGAAGATCAACTCTGACCGGAAACGGGTGTGACAGCATGGATGGAACGGCAAGATAACAAAACCGTACAAAAGAGTATGCCCGGGGCAATGGCCCCTTGCAAATAGATCATCAGAACGACTTACTGATAAGGAGGTAATTAAATGAAAGATTTAAAAGGCACAAAAACACTGGAAAACCTTATGACTGCTTTTGGCGGAGAGTCGGAAGCAAGAAACAAGTATACATACTATGCTTCAAAAGCAAAGAAAGAAGGGTATGTTCAGATCCAGAAGATATTTGAAGAAACAGCCGGAAACGAGAAAGAGCATGCTGAACTCTGGTTCAAACTGGCTCACGGCATAGGAACTACAGAAGAAAATCTGCTGGATGCAGCCGCCGGAGAGCATTATGAATGGACAGAAATGTACAAAGAAATGGCAGAAACTGCCAGGCAGGAAGGCTTTGATGAGATCGCAGATCAGATGGAAGGTGTAGCAGCCATTGAAAAGGAGCATGAAGAAAGATACAGAAAACTGGCCGAAAATGTAAAAGCCGGAAAAGTATTTGAAAAAGAAGAGGAAGTTCTGTGGCAGTGTGCAAACTGCGGGCATCAGTTCAAAGCCAGAAAGGCTCCGGACATCTGTCCCGTATGCCTTCATTCAAAAGCATATTTCCAGGTAAAACCCGAGAATTTCTAAAGGCCGTATTTTTCAAGAGCAGAAAGATCATCAAGTATATCAGGGGTCCCGTCATATGACAGGGATCCCTTTTTCAGTATGATGACTCTGCTGCAAAGCTGCCGTGCGATATCCCCATCATGGGTAGCTATTATTTTGGTATGGTCCAGACCCCTGACCAGGGATATAAGTCTTCTTTTTGCTCCCGGGTCCAGAAATGCAGCAGGCTCATCAAATAGCAAGTTTGACGGATCCATTGCAAGGACTCCGGCCAGGGCTGCAAGCTTTTTTTCGCCTCCTGAAAGTTTGCCCGGTACCCTTGATGAAAGATGTGATATCTTAAGCTCTTCCAGGGCAGACTCGGCTACCCGCACTGTTTCCTTTTCATCCAGGCCTTTGTTGCGGGGGCCGAAGGCAACATCATCAAAAACCGAAGGCATAAAAAGCTGATCATCCGGATCCTGAAAAATCATGCCGACTCTCTGTCTTACATCTGCCACTGTTTTTTTTGAAAGGAGTATATCATCAACATATATTTCTCCATCTGCATAGGGGGCTATTCCGGTTATTGCCAGCAGAAGGCTGGATTTTCCGGCGCCGTTTGAACCCATAAGGGCAATGCTCTCACCTTCGTTTACAGCAAGATCCAGAGACCTGAGAGCCTCTGTGCCATCGGGATATTTGACTGTGAGATTTTTTATTTTTATCAACTCAAAGCACCTCCGATAAAAATGCTTACATTGAAAAAGCGCAGAACCAAAAGGGATGCAGTCAGAATGAAAATATAAAGCCACTCCCCCGCAGGGACAATACCGGATCTTATATGGTCATAATCTCCCGAAAAACCCCTGCACTTCATTGCCGCATATATTCTCTCGCTTCGGTCTGCAGACCTTAGAAAAAGCTGCCCTGTAAAAGCACCCATGTCTTTCATTTTGACGGCCTTCTCTCCCGGAGCACGAAGCCTATAGGCCGTGTACATGCCTATGGTTTCCTCAAGAGCCGTGTTTATATATCTGTATATCATGGAAAAGAGCAGAACTATCAGAGATGGTACTTTCAGCCTTACGAATTGTTTTGATATTTGAGCCATTGGTGTAGTTGCGGCCAGTATCAGAACAGCTGTGACTGTTAGTATGGTCTTAAGTATTATAGAAAAAAATGATATCATACCAAAGGAAACGGAAGTGCTGCCAATAAAAAAGGCGGTTTCTTTATCGAAGATCAAATTGGCTGCACCGGCAAAAATGCAGAAGGGCAAAGCTATGGCCATCCTGGTCAGCAGGGGCTTTAGCGGTGTTTCAGATAAAACCATAAGTATCACCGGATAAAAAACAAAGGGCATGAGTCCGCTGAGATCATACCTGTCAAATGAAACAACAATAACCACATATATCAATGTGGTTATTGTTTTGGTCATGGGGTCCATTTTGTGTATTGTCGTATTTCCCCGGGCAAGGGAATCAAGCCGGTGAAAACCGTATGTGGCTTTTGTCAGGCCTTGCATGTTCTTTTCCTTTTGACCAGATAAATTATTGTTCCTGCTATACCTGTAAGGGCAATTGTTATGAGGCCGCCTACTATACCTGCAGCGCCGGAATCATAATCCGGCATGAAAGCTGTTTGCCCCTGCAAAGATCCGGCGACATCTTTGAAAGCGCCATTGTTTGCCAGTTCTGCCGTACCTGCGGTTTTCTCCATGGCCCATTCCAGTCCGTCAGGGAAAGAAGATGCAAATATGGAAAATATCCCTGCCATAATAAGGGCTGCTGCTGAAAAGACTATGATAGTCTTTTTTATTGAAACACCTCCAAGAGATTTTTTCTCTGAAGAGCTTTTTAGTATTTCCGGGCGCATAGATCTTACAAAGACCAATACCATTCCCGTAACGATGCCTTCCACTGTGCCTATTGCCAGATGTATGGGCTGCATAAGAAGAACAAAAGTGCCGAAGGGAAGAGCTGTAACATTTGAGGCCGAGGTCTCAAGGACAACACCGAAGGCACCGGCCTGCAGGCCGATCACTGCGGCCGCAACAGAGGCCGCCATTATGCGACCGTTACTTAGCATATTGCCTGCTATCGGCCTGAAAATAAGAGGGTATGCAAAAAGGCAGGGCAAAACACCCATATTGAAGATATTGCATCCCAGAGCCAGCAGGCCTCCGTCGGCAAAGAAAAGACACTGTATAAGCAGTACTGCCGATATGGTCAGCAGGGCCGGGTAAGGGCCAAGAAGGGCTGAAAGCAATATGCCCCCTCCTATATGTCCGCTGGAACCTGTGCCGGGTATGGTGAAATTTATCATTTGTGCCGCAAACACAAATGCACCGGATACAGCCATCAGAGGCACTTTTTTCTCGTCAAAATCTTCTTCCTTTTTCATTTTCACGACCGAATATGCGATCGCTCCCACGCTTACTGCTGCCATGGTAACACCCACTGCAGGTGATACCAGAGCATCTGCCATGTGCATGATATTCCTCCTTTAAAAATAAAAAACCAGAAAAAACGAATGACCTGCTGCAGCAGTTATCCACCTTCCTGGTGACATATTCCGGATAAACATTATTATATGTGATTTGTAATTTTGCTGCACCTTCATGATGCAATAAAATTATTATAGGTCAAAGAGCAGACCATGTCAATAATATTCAAAACCATTTTCAAAACCCTTTTGTATTATCATGCTGTATGGTATAATAAGTCTGCAAGTGGATTCCGCGAGGACGAAAATGAGAAATATTTTTGTAAATAAAATAACAGATGCGGTGGCATCTTTGGCCAGGGAGACCAATTACTATTTGGGTGAGGATGTTTGTAAGCGTATTTCACAGTGCAGGGAGGCTGAAGACTGGCCCCCTGCGAAGGATATACTTGCAAAAATAGAAGAAAATATCAAAACAGCAGGTGAAGACGGTATCCCCCTTTGTCAGGACAGCGGACTTGCCTGTGTTTTTTTGGAAATAGGACAGGATGTGCATCTTATAGGCGGAAGCATAGAAGATGCAGTAAATGAAGGTGTCCGCAAAGGATATGCAGAAGGATATCTTAGAAATTCAGTCGTATCGGACCCTTTAAGAAGGTCAAATACCAATGATAACACTCCGGCAGCCATAACCTATGATATAGTCCCGGGTGAAAGGGTAAAAGTGATTTTTGCACCAAAAGGATTCGGTGCCGAAAACATGAGCAGGATCGCCATGCTTGCTCCTTTTGAAGGGGAGCAGGGAGTAAAGGACTTTGTTGCAACGACCGTTTTTGAGGCAGGAGGAAACCCATGTCCGCCGGTGGTGGTCGGTGTGGGCATAGGCGGCACATTCGATAAGGTGACTCTTCTGGCAAAAAAGGCACTTCTGCAGCCTCTTGATTTACCGAACATGGACCCCTATTATGCCGAAATGGAGGAAGAACTGCTTAAAAGGATAAACGGAGCGGGAACGGGACCTCAGGGGTTCGGCGGTAAAACCACTGCTCTGGCGGTAAAGATACTAACGGCTCCCACACATATAGCGGGGCTACCGGTAGCGGTGAATCTTAACTGCCATGTGGCAAGGCACGGAGAGATAGTATTATAAAGGATATACAAAATGACAGTGAAAATAACCGGGCCGTTTACAAAAGAAAAACTGGCCTTTTTAAGGACAGGAGATGATGTTCTTTTGTCCGGGGAAATATATACAGCAAGGGATGCAGCCCATAAGCGCATGACAGAAATGCTCAAAAGAGGCGAAGCGCTTCCTTTTGACATAAAAAATGCCATTATTTATTATGTGGGTCCAACGCCGGCAAAACCCGGAAGACCAATGGGCTCTGCAGGACCGACGACCAGTTACAGAATGGATCCCTATGCACCCATGCTCATGGAAGAAGGGCAAACTGGGATGATAGGCAAAGGGCCTAGAAGTGAAGAAGTCATAGAAGCAATCAAAAAAAATAAAGCGGTGTATTTTGCCGCAATAGGCGGAGCGGGAGCTCTCATGTCAAAAAAAATAATAAGATCCGAAACAGTAGCTTTTGACGATCTTGGAACGGAGGCACTGCGCAGGCTCACAGTTAGGGATATGCCTGTAAAAGTGGCAGTGGACTCTTTTGGAAACGATATTTATAAAACAGGAAGAAAAAAATATCTGGAGGAACAAAAATGATTGATCTGCATTATCTTGATCTTCTGTCTGAACAGTATCCAAACAGGAAAGCGGCAGCGGCCGAAATAATAAACCTTAAGGCTATACTGGCGCTGCCCAAGGGAACAGAATATTTTCTCAGTGATCTCCACGGAGAACATGAGGCTTTTATCTACATGCTCAAAAGTGCATCCGGCGTAATAAGAAGGAAAATCGAAGAGATTTTCGGTCAGGATCTTACAAGAACAGAAAGAGATGAATTGGCCTCACTTATATATAATGCGGAAGCAGAAATAAAAAGGAGAAAAAAATCAGAGAAAGACTTTGACAAATGGTGTTACCAGTCCATATACAAACTAATACAGGTGTGCAGAGCCGTATCCACCAAATATACAAGATCAAAGGTGCGTAAAAGATTGCCCGAACACTGGGATTACAGTATGGATGAACTTCTGCATGCCGATGACGAAGAAAACAAGTCCAGGTATTACAGCAAGATAATCGAATCAATAATCGAAAGCCGTATGGCGGAGGACTTTATCGAAGAACTGGCTGTTTCCATAAGCAATCTTGCTGTAGACAAGCTCCATATAATAGGAGACATATTTGACAGAGGGGCCCATCCGGATGACATAATGGATTTTCTGATGGATTACCACAATGTGGATTTTCAGTGGGGGAATCATGATATTGTATGGATGGGAGCGGCAACAGGGAACTGGGCATGTATCACAAACGTACTCAGAATGAATATAAGCTATAATAATTTTGACATGCTGGAGATCGGATACGGAATAAATCTCAGGCCTCTGGCGGTATTTGCAGAAAGAGTATACGGCGATGATCCCTGTGAGTATTTCAAGCCAAAGATGCTGGACAAAAACAAGTTTGATCCGGTGGATGAAGACCTGGCGGCAAAGATGCACAAAGCTATAGCCATATGCCAGTTCAAAGTTGAAGGCCAGAGAATAATGGCACATCCCGAATACGAATTGGAGAATCGACTTCTATTGGATAAAATAGATATCAAAAACGGAACAGTAAAAATCAACGACAAAGTTTATGAACTGCGGGACAAGAATCTTCCCACCATCGATCCGGATGATCCTTATGAACTGACGAATTTAGAGAAACGACTGATGAAGATACTGGAAGCATCTTTTTTGAAAAGTGATAAACTTCAAGAACACATAAAATTTCTTTATTCCCATGGATCCCTTTACAAAATCGTAAACGGCAATCTCCTTTATCATGGATGCATACCCATGACCCGGGAAGGGGAGTTCAAGGAATGTACAGTAAACGAAGTAACTAAAAAAGGCAGGGAGTATATTGATTACCTGGATGACGAAATAAGAAAGGCGTATTACAGCCCCAACAAGTCCGGAGAGACAGGAAGATCAGGAGATCTGATGTGGTATCTGTGGCTTGGCAAAAGTTCGCCTCTGTTCGGAAAAGATCAGATGACCACATTTGAAAGACTTTTTATCGACGATAAATCGACACACAAAGAAAAGACAGTAGAATATTATTCTCTTATAAAAGAGAGAAAAACATGTGAAAGGATATTAAATGAATTCGGTCTGGACCCCGACAAAAGCAAAATACTTAACGGACATGTGCCCGTGAAAATAAAAGACGGGGAAAGCCCGGTCAAGGGAGAAGGACTGCTTTATATCATAGACGGCGGCATATCGAAAGCCTATCAGAAGACTACGGGAATAGCAGGATATACCTTTATCTTCAACTCATGGTTCATGGCCCTGGCCGAGCATAAGCCATACCGGCCGTTGCAGCCTGACGGGACTCAGGAATTTTCAACACCGGCCATAAAGACCGTGGACATGCTGAAAGAAAGGATGTATATAAAAGATACGGACGACGGCAAAAAACTCATGGGTGAAATAAAAGAACTGGAAGCCCTGATCGAAGCCTATAAAGATGGGGAAATCAAGGAAGACAAAGAATAAAACTGATTTTTTATAAATAGAAAAGAGTAATAGGATTATTGGCTTGACATGGCAATAAACATCTTTATAATCTAAAGAGGAAAGCATTTTTTCATTTTCAATATTGCCTTTTTCATAATGGGTTTTAGTGATTTATAAATATAGAAAAATAAAAGTATCTCTTTTGATCACTGACAGATAAGGCAGTTGGATACGTGGTTTGTTATTCGGGATTTTTCCCTTATAAATAAATATTGAATATCATATAAACATTTGATTCTCCGATTTCATCAGGACACACAGTGCCCTGTGAAACGACAGGGTGCCAAAAGCGATTTTGACGCCTGCCATTGTGCAAAGGAGAAAGTTTAGAGTGCACTATTTGCATAAGAAAGGTGGAGATTTGAATGTTTAAGGATGCACGGCTTTTATACGTAGACTTGAATGACAGGACCAAGAGGATAAAGACCCTGGACGGTGAAACATACCGTAAATACCCAGGAGGTTCAGCCTTGGGGATGTACATCCTACTTAAGGAAATGGATCCGAAGGTTGACCCGCTTTCGCCGGAAAACACAATGGTTTTTTCCACATCTCCTTTGACGGGATTCCCAATAAGCGGAAACAGCAGAATGAATCTTGCGGCCAGGAGCCCGCTTACGGGTGCAGCAGGAGATTCACAGGTAGGAGGATCCCTTCCTGCAGCTTTTGCTGCAAACGGATATGATGCTCTTATAGTAAAAGGTAAAGCAGATACACCGGTTTACATTTATATAGATGGAGACAAAGTTGAGATCCGTGATGCATCGGCAATGTGGGGCAAAATAACAGGTGATGCTGACCTGATGCTTGAAGAAGATATAAATGACAAGAAAATAGAGTCTGCAATAATCGGACCGGCAGGAGAAACTCTTTTGCCTTACGCTAATATTATGCACCAGAGGAGCAGGGCATTTGGCAGAAACGGTATGGGAGCGGTTATGGGTTCCAAAAATCTTAAAGCGCTGGTCGTACACAAACAGCCTCCCAGAAAACCCGTTGACCCGGAAGGCATGAAAACCCTTACCCTAAATGTCAAAGAAAGAATGCATAACAACCCCACAATAGAGGCAACAACGCAAGATGGTTCCGGTGGGTGTGTAGAAGCACACGCAGGAGAAGGATTCCTGCCTTCTTATAATTTCGATAAAGGTATAATGGATGACTGGGAAAGCACAGCAGGCTACACATTGACAAAAAAATATCTCAAACAAAGAGAAACCTGCTTCGGGTGTGCGATCAGGTGCAAAAGAGTTGTAGATATCCCCGGAGTGGCAGATCCTTTTTATGGCGGGCCTGAATATGAAACTATGGCAACATTCGGATCCTACTGCGGACAGACAGATCTGGCAAAAATATGTCATGCCAACCAGTTATGCAATATGTACGGTATTGATACTATAACCTGTGGAGCAACGATTGCATGGGCAATGGATTGCTTTGAGAAAGGCATATTGACGACTGAAGATACCGATGGCCTGGAAGTGAAATACGGTAACGGAGATGTTTTTGGACCATTGATTGAAAAAATAGTAAAAAAAGAACCCGGCATAGGAGCACTTCTTGCCAAGGGAAGTGTTAAAGCCGCAGAAGAACTCGGTAGAGGATCTCAAGAACTGCTGGTGGCTACAAAAGGACAGGAATGGCCGGGACACATGGTACAATTCAAACCAAATCTGGTTATCCATTATGCGGTAAACCCCTATGGAGCAGACCATCAATCTGTTGAGCACGATCCTGCCCTTATGGCTCCGGAAGATGACCAGAACTGGATATGGCCAAATATGCTGGATACATTTGAAAAATGCGACTCTTATGGGGTACTCGATGATAACAAAGTCAAATTTTCATGGGTGACTCAGAAATTCTATGCAATGATGGACACCCTTTGTTTGTGTCAGTTTGCATGGGGACCGGCATGGCAGTTATACGGGCCTCAAGAGCTTATAGAGTATTGCAAATATGCCGTAGGCTGGGAAGTTACCCTTGAAGAACTTCAGGAAATTGGAGAACGCAGGATAAACATGATGAGACTCTTCAATGAAAAACTTGGGTTTTCACGTTCTGATGACACAGTGCCCAAGAAGGCCTTCCTTCCAATTGAATATTCAGAAGGAGAAGTAGCTCAATTGACAGAGGAAGGTTTCCAAATGGGACTGGACACTTATTATGAACTGGCCGGATGGGACAAAGAAACAGGTAATCCCAAGCCTGAAACCAAAAAAGGACTGGATCTTGAATGGGTTTGATATGAAAGTTACGATCAACAAAAAAGAAGAAATAATACAAGACGGCATCACTGTTAGCGATATGATCAAAAAAAAGAAGTACACTCGTGCTGCAGTGTTTATCAATGGCAAGCAGCTACTGGCGGCTGAATATAAAACCCGTTTGATCAAGGAGGGTGATGTTATAAAAATAATCAGGATCGTAGCAGGCGGCTGACAAAAAGTTTTTAGAGAATTAAAAAAAACGGAGGAAATACCTCCGTTTTTCTTTTGTAATATTCTTGACACCTTAACTACTATGTGATACTATATACCAGTAATATGTAATACTTAATACCCAAATATCAACACGAACAAATGATAATCGCGGAGGTGATCATTCTGGATAACATAACTGAAATGCTAAAGGGTGTCCTGGAGGGGTGCATTCTTGAAATAATAAGCAGAGGCGAGACCTATGGATATGATATAACAAGACGACTCAATGCCATGGGTTTCAAGGACATTGTGGACGGTACGGTCTACACCATTTTGTTAAGGCTTGAAAAGAATCGGCTGGTGAATATCGAAAAAAAGCCATCCGCTATGGGACCGTCACGAAAGTTTTTCACGCTTAACGACGCGGGGCGCAGGGAACTGCAGAAGTTCTGGGAAAAATGGGAATTTATCGAATCGAAAATCAACGAAATAAGGGAGGAAAAACAATGAGTGACATTATAAAAAAACTCATAGGGGACAAAAAAGCCTGGAGAAAGATGGAAGCCCGGGCAAAGGCCCTACCGGAGGAGTACGATTTCGTGTATCACAGGATACAGCATTATATGTGGAAACACTCGGCCGGATCAGGCATGGATATGATAGAAATTTTTGAGGGAGTCCTAGGACTTTTTGAGGAAGGTGCAAAGAACGGCAGGGAGGTTTTGGAGATCACCGGAGTTGATGTCGCCGCATTCTGCGATGAACTTCTTATAAATGCAAAGACGTATACGGAAGACTGGCGAAAGAAACTTAACACAGAGATAATGGAAAAACTGGGCAGAGATATAAAAGAAAAGTGAATCAGCAAATAAATCTCAAAAAACCATTGGAATTTCAAAGAAAAAACCCCCAACTCTTGCAGTTTGGGGGTTCTTTGGTGCGCCATGAGGGATTCGAACCCCCGACCTTCGCATTCGTAGTGCGCGACTCTATCCAGCTGAGCTAATGGCGCAGAATTGCTAAAAGCACCGGTATTGATTATACAGCAATGTATGGTTTG
>Ga0209723_1003413_pt1 | contig 19149 bp, 20 predicted proteins | sample BiotimSIPDNA_2_FD_185750 | JGI IMG/M metagenome (GOLD analysis project Ga0209723, IMG submission 185750) | Anaerobic biogas reactor microbial communites from Washington, USA - Biogas_R2 time_0 SIP DNA (SPAdes) (version 2) | ecosystem: Engineered > Bioreactor > Anaerobic > Unclassified | place... | reverse complement strand
GTCGCAAGTCGTCCAACGATTTAATCTTTGTCATATCAATATATAAGTTTAAATAATGTATCAAAAATGGAATCCGCAAAGTAAACCCAAATTATTCAATTTGGCAAACTTTCAGGTCATTTTGATTTTCCTTTATCATTTCTTCTATCATCTCCATGACATAAAGGTCACTGAGAGGAGTGTCTCCCAGTATTTCTCTAATTTCCATAGTGTTGACAGTGTATGTCTTCCCGTTATAGGTATATGAATAAGCAAAATCTACGGCGGGATTCGCCGAGATCATCAGCACCAGGGCATTGGCCACATCTCCCAGGGGAGGCCTGTCCAGATGGTCGTACTGAAAACGTGCGGTAAGACAGGTTCCTTTGCCGGGTTCCGAGATCACCTGCAGGCTGCCTCCGCTCTGTTCTGCCGTCTGCTTTAACAGGGGAACCCCCAGTCCTACACGGCGTGTAGTCCGTGATGTGAAAAACGGATCACTTAATTTTTTTAACTGCTCCGGACTCATTCCCCGGCCGTTGTCTGATACACTTATAATCAAAACATTATCCCGGGGATTTTCATCGACGGAAACAACGATGTACGTGGCTCCCGCAGCAAGGGAGTTCTGTACTATATCCAGTAAGTGCAGGGCTAGGTCATTCATGGGATCGTTTCATTGCGTTTTTCAAACCTTCAAAACCTGCTTCCTGCATACGGAACGCCGTATGAACAGCGCCTATGTCATCCGGATAATGGGCATCCGAAGATTGTATGATCATGTATGAATCCAGATAAGGGTTTTTCTGCAGGAAAGTCTCCGGATCAGAAAAGCGGGAGAGCTCCAGGGCATCGGCAGGCAGGCCTGCAGGGACAAATCCCAACTGGCTGAGCAGCGAATTTCTTGGTCTTTCTATATGGGCGGGGACAAAGAGCCCTCCTATGGAACGTACGAAAGCGGCTGTCTGGTCAATACTCCTGTCTATGGCAGAGATCAGCAGGTAAGGGGCTTCTCCCAGTACCTGTTCATTTTCATCGACCCAGAACTGATACCCGAAAATTTCCGGCTCATTGGGTATCCTGGGCAAATACGTATCGAGGAATTCCTGCAGTTTTTCACGCTGTTCTTCTGTTTCCACATAAGCCAGACAGTGCACCTCCTCACGTGTGGTGATTTCGGCTCCGTACAGGACACAGATCCCTTCGCGCAGGCCCACCCTCCTGACCTCGGGCCCCTGGTGCGTGGTGTTGTGATCGGTAACTGCGATCAGTCCGAGTCCTTTTTTCTTGGCCCTTTGGATGATATTCAGCGGTGTCATACCCATGTCACCGCATGGGGAGAGAAACGTGTGGATGTGCAGATCGGCTTTGACACAGATCATGATCAGGGATGAAGCATACGATACAACCGGCCGGAAAATTCAAACGCCTGTTCCGATGTACCCAGCAGGGCTATTCCTTCCTGCCTGGCAAGTGTCAGTGTGTCCTGATCGGGAATCAGGCCCTTCACAAGAACAACAGCCGCCAGTTCCTTCAGGGAGGCTATGGCCATGATGTTCTTGTGGGTTTGCAGGGTAACCCATACGAATCCCGCATCGGCATATCCCATTACATCACTCAGCAAATCGGAGGTGTAGCCCCCTTCTATTGTTTTTTCCATTCCTTCTTCTGCAGTGAAAGCCCTTAAATTCAGGGCATCCGTCATTTCCTTGACTGTCATTTTGTATCTTATTTTTTTAAAAAACGTTTCTTACCCCATATTTTTTCCATCATACCCGAATCCGCCTCATGGGCGTGTAAAATTACGCAGTGATCAAGACTGGCCCTGTTGCACACGATATCGTCAGCCAGGGCTTCACATGAAGGCGCTCCGCAGGCACCGCAATCGATATCAGGAAGCATACGTCTCAATCTTCTGGATTCTTCCATCCTTTGCAGGGCAATGGTAATGTCTGAATGGTATTTGACCATCGCCCTGGGTTCCACACGGTCCATAGGGATGTAACCGGAACATACGTTTCTGAATTCCTGGTCCAGCGCATGTTTTTCCGGAAGTTCTGCTGCCATTTTATCAATACGTTCCTGGATCAGAAACCGGTTGTCCTGAACCAGGATCCCCCCGCAACACGACATGTCGCAGGCCCTGAGCTCAAGAAAGTCAATTCCCTTGATTTCCTCGTTCTCAAGTCGTTCTAAAAACTCAATAACATTGGGCATGCTGTCGATGGCCAAAGACCTGCCCCGGACATTCATGGCCTCCCCTCCCGTCGTCGCCCAACGTACTCCTGTCGAGGACAGGGAAGAGTGGATCAATGTACAATGTTCGTTTTCATTTGTGCCTTTTTGTTTATAGGCAAGAAACACCTTATTGTACAGTTCAGACATATTGATCACACCGTTGATGGGAGATTCGTATCCGCCGACAGGGGCTTTTATGGCGGCTATCTTTGCAGCACAGGGCGTTACATAGAAGATCCCCACATCATCCAGAGGAACCCCGTTCTTTTCATATTCGCTACGATAATACTGGGCCGTGATCTCGAGCGGAGGGATCAGGCGCATGATCCTGTCCGCAAATGAAGGAAAACGGACCTGAACCAGCCGGACAACTGCCGGACAAAAAGAAGATATGACGGGCTTTTCCTCTTCGGATTCCGCGATGTACCTGTTGATTTCGTCTACCAGCAGATCCGCTCCCTGCTCAACGGTACACAGTTCGGTGAATCCCATGTCGTAGAGAATCCCCTTTATGGCATCCAGTGTAAGTTTTTCTTCAAACTGTGCAAAGAACACAGAAGGGACCAGCAGGATCCTGTGTTTGTATCTGAAAATCTTGGCTATGTCATCATCTTCCACCACGATGGCTTTCACAGGACAAACGTTAAAACATTCACCACAATCTACGCACCATTCAGGATGAAGAGTCGCCTTGCCGTCTATCACACGTAAGGCTTCGGTAGGACAAACGCGCATACAGCGGGAACATCCTATACATACTTCTTTGCGTATCCGCAAGGCATGATGGAACGGATTTATTTCCTGGTCCATAATTATATAATTTGAATAGTGATCTCTACTGTTGTGCCTTTCCCGGGAACGGAATGTATGTTGAAAACATCGGCGTTCCGGCATATGTTGGGCAATCCCATACCGGCTCCAAAACCCATCTCCCTGACTGCCTGCGACGCAGTGGAAAACCCGGGCGTCATGGCTTTTTCAATATCGGCGATCCCGGGCCCCTCATCCACCAGTTTGAGGAATACCCTCTCCGGATCGATCCTGGCGGTAATGTTTCCTTTATAGGCATGAGCCACAATGTTCACTTCAGCTTCGTACAGGGCAACCACAACACGCTTGATCACCCCGGCATCCACCCCCAGTTCCTTGAGTGCGCGGCGTACCTGTGACGAGGCAGTGCCTGCAGAGGTAAAATCGCCTCCCTGTATCTGAAACGACAAATCCACTAAAACACGCCTTTCATTCCGGCCTGGTACAAGATACCGGATGCTTTAAACATAGAATAAGGAGAGACGATCAGCACCATGCCGCTTTCCTCTGCCAGATCGATCATTTCCTGCGAAGGGGTTTTGCCCCTGACGAGCAGAATATATTTGAGATCACTCATTTCGGCCGTACGAATGCTCTGCAGGTTGGCAAGTCCCGTGATCAGCATAAAGTCACACCTGCAAACGGTCAGGACATCGCTCATTAGATCCGAAGCGAAGCAGTATTCCACCACATCTTCTTCCCCGGGTTTCCCGCTGAGAATGGTTCCATGGATCAGCGCTACTATTTTGTGAATTGTCATTTCCTTATTTTGATTTTTCGTTAATATCCATCATATAACAACGTCTTCGCGCGTGAAGCTTCGTATCATATTCCTTCCACAGGTCAATCGCATGATTGGTCTCCAGCTGCGGATTCGTGACCGCCCATCTGAGCTTTTTTCGTATGGATGTTTTATTTGTATGGTAGTAGTATATGGAACTGATTCCTTTCCCTTTCCAGTCCGGGTGGGCTCCGTTCATCATCAGGTCTATGTCTTTATAGAAGAAGTAAGCCTTAAGCAGGTAGATCCACCCCAAAGGGAACAGGTATCCCTTTGCCTTCTGCAGGGCACGGGATATACTGGGAAACGAGATGGAGAATGCTGCGACACGGTTGTTGCTGTCCATGACAAAATATGACAGTTCCGGATTGATCAGTTTCATATAAAAACGCGTGCTTTCGCGGATCTCATCCGGGGTGAGCGGGATGAAATTCTGGACGGACATAAAGCTCTGGTTGTACATGTCAAAAAAATCCCTGATGTACGGCTGGAAATCACGGGGACGTTTCCATTTCAGTAACTTAAGACCGTATCTTTTCATGATCATTTCGTTGATCCTTTCCACTTTGTCTGGGACCGGCTGCTGCGCAGGCATAATATATTGTATCCAGTCTACCTCTTTGGAAAATCCCATACGTTCCAGAAATTCGGGATAGTAGGCATAATTGTAAAGGCAATTGAACTGTGGCAGGTTTTCAAAACCCTCCACAAGCATACCCTGTTTGTTCCAGGTATTGTATCCCAGGGGCCCGTGAATCTGGCTCATCCCTTCAGATGCCCCCCAATCCGCAACCTTCTGGATGAGAGCCCTGGCTATCTCGAAATGATCCACCACATCGAACCACCCGAAGCGGACCCTCTTATACCCGTAGATCTCGTTGGCCCTGGGATTGATTATGCCAACTATCCTTCCCAGGATCTTCCCCTTTTGATCACAGGCAATCCATATCCTGCGTCTGCAATACTTCATGCTGGGAGAATCCAGTATGCTCCGGACCTCGTCCATAACAAGGGTAGGTACGTATTGGGGATGGTTCTTGTAAAGTTTCAGCGGAAAGCGGGAAAACTGCTTCACTTCTTTTCTTGTTGAAATTTCTCTGATCTCAAAAGTCATGGTTTTCTCTTTATGGAGTTTTCAAAGGTACGAATTTCCAGAATATCGCAGATGACCGTCTGGGCACATACACAACCGAACACTGCCGGAAGATAGGAAATTGTTCCTGCCTGCGATTTTTTATTCTTTCCCTCATAAGGTATAATGGCCCCGCTGTCTGGCAGTTCGGTTGAGAAAACCACCTTGAATCCTTTGTGGACTCCGTGTTTACGCAATCTTTTTCTAAGCATGAAGGCCAGGGGACAATTGTAGCTGCGAGAAATATCATCCACCCGTACCGCTGTGGCATCCATGCGGGCCCCGGCTCCCATGGCGCTGACCAGGTGAAGTTCGCGGTGCAGACAATAGCGTATCAGTGCGATCTTGGGAGATAACGTGTCTATGGCGTCCACAACGTAACCTGGCCGGTATCCGTCGAGGAGCAGGGGAATGTTTTTTTCTTCCAGGTACTCGTTGATGGTGGTCAGCTCAATCCCGGGATTGATTTCCCGTATCCTTTCGGCCATAACAAGGGTCTTGAGCATCCCCGTTGTTCCGGTAAGTGCAGGCAGCTGACGGTTTCTGTTGGTTTGGGTAACTGTGTCATTGTCTATCAGGACCAGGTGACCTGTTCCGGCACGGGCAAGCATCTCTGCCGCATAGGATCCCACTCCCCCGAGTCCGGCCACTACCACGGTGCTCGCGCGCAGTTTATCCAGTCCTTCTTTTCCGATCAGCCATTCAGAACGGCTCAGCCAGTGTTCCATAGCTCATTCGCCCTGGTTGTGTTTTGCTTCTTCCCACAGGCTGTCCATCTGGGCGGGTGTCATCTCCTCCAGGGAACGGCCTTGCTTTATCGTTTTTTTTTCCAGATAATTAAAGCGTGAAATAAAGGTCCTGTTTGTCCTTTCCAGGGCATTCTCGGGATTGATGCCGTATAGTCTGGCAGCGTTTACCAGCGCAAAAAGCAGGTCCCCGAATTCTGCCTCCATCCTGTCCTCGTTCCCAGTTTCCCATTCGGCACGAAATTCATCGACTTCTTCTGTCACTTTATCCCACACTTGTTCCCTCTTTTCCCAGTCAAAGCCCATTGCTCTGGCTTTGTCCTGTATTCGGTATGATTTTATAAGTGCCGGCAACCCTGCGGGTACTCCCGAAAGAACCGACTTGTTCCCGTTCTTTTCTTTTGTCTTGAGATGTTCCCAGTTCTGAATGACGGTACCTGCATTGTCAGCCCTCACATCCCCGAAAACATGCGGATGCCTGAAAACGAGTTTGTCTGAAAGTCTTGCAATGACATCTCCTATATCAAAGGCTCCTTCTTCCTTCCCGATTCTTGCATAAAAAACAATATGCAGCAACAGGTCTCCCAACTCTTTGGACAATTCCTCAAGATCACCTTTCAGAATCGCTTCACTCAATTCGTACGTCTCTTCAATGGTCAGGGAGCGCAGGCTTTCAAGGGTTTGTTCCCTGTCCCAGGGGCATTCCTCCCTCAGCCTGTCCATGATGTCAAGCAAGTCTGAGAAACGTTCCAAAATTTGTTTTTTTTCCATAAATCAATTGCTGAATTGTACTTGAATTTCATCATATAATCCTATGTTCTCCAGGGATGAAAGGTTACCCATAAAGACAGCCAGTTCAAGGAACCCGGCACTGTTGAAAAGGGCAAGCAGTTCTCCCGGCCGCACGCCTCCGTATCCGTCGGACAATTTTTCGATCCTGGTATAAGGCCCCTGCAAAAATATGAGGCACCGGCGCCCTGAACCCACTTTGTCAAACAGCGCCCTGGATATGTTGGTGATGGCATTGCCGTAGGAATCAATGTAGATCACCTGACCCATAATGTAATCCTTTTCGGCCACTGCAGAAGGCCTTACTTCCGTCTTCATCTCGGCAGGCAGTGTCCTGTCTTCCAGGTTTCCCTCAACAACGGCACGGACTGCCTTTATGTAAGCCTCCACCTCGGAGAATGTCCCGGGCGCCGAATAAACGGCCCTGATCCATTCCGGCTCTCCGTCAAAAAGAAGTGAGAAACGCCCGTCATTTACCGTAATAAAATAATGTCCCCGGTACAGGGCCACCGACATAGGCAACCTGTCGGTCGCCTGTGCCTGGACCGCCAGAATATGCATGCTTCCCGGGGGGTACCTGAAATAGCTCTGTCTCAGAACAAAGACCCCCATGCGAACGTCAAACGGCTGTATGTGGTGTGTAATCACGTAGAGTGCGGCAATGCCAAGAAGCCCTCCTTCCAGGGCTCCTGCATAGTAATCTCGTTTATTCCAGTCGCTGGTTACCGTTACCACAGACATGACCATCGGGGATTTATCACGCAAAGGTAAGCATTTGCTACGTGTTTTGCGTTGTCGTGAAAAATGTTTTACTTTGCCTCATTAAAAGTTAAGCTAACCAATGAAAACAATTCTATCCAGACAAATCCTGATCGGTATCGTACTGGGATTGGCCTTACTGTCTTCCTGCATTCCTTCGGACCAGACAGCTACCCTGACGGTGATCCCTGTGAAATTCAACCTGCCGCCGGTTGCAGCTACCAGAACCTTCACCGTAAAATCAAGTGAAAGCTGGTTTATGGAACAGATAGGAGAAGAAGACTGGTGTACCGTATATCCGGATAAAAGCACCCCCGGAGACACTCAGATAACGCTGACAGTCAATCCTTTACCAAACGAAATGCCACGCACTGCCATTTTTTCCATAAAATCTGTTTCCGGACAGGAGAAATTCCTGACCGTTGAACAGACTAATGCTACAGCTTCTTCCTACTTCTTTGATTTTTTTGGAGATCCGGATCCTTCATTCTATATCTATCCGCGTGATGTGGAACCCTTGAAATTACTGGTCTTTACAAACGTTCCCCAATGGGACGTTGCCGTATCCTCCGGAGCAGAACAATGGATTTCCGCACAGAGGGATAAGGACACCCTGCTTGTAACTATTGCCGATATTGACAGACCTGCAGGCAGAACCGGTTCGATTACCGCTTTTGCCGGTGGCTCATTATCTGCCACCCTTACATTCAGCCAGATGGGATTGCACGATTATGGAGCTCCCACAGAAGATTTCACCCTGTCCGTACCCGGCGTCCCCGACTCGGAGCTGGCCTTCAGCTATGTATACAGAAGAGCCCGCATCACGATGCTGTATATGTGGGGGTCCTGGTGTACCGATTGCAAGAACTTCATGCCCAAGGTCAAAGAACTGTACGAAGAGTTTGCTCCCCACGGATTTAAGATCTATGGCGCAGCACTTGAAATTGAAGGAAGGGAACAGGAGTATTTCGACTACCTGGCGGCCAACGGTTTGGAAGACGTGGATCAGGAAACCGGCAACAAGATATGGTGGGAGAACAGACCGGTGTTCAATCCCCTCGAAGCCAGAAAAGTGAACGAATTTTCCAGAATGTTTTACGGAGATGCACTCATGACAGGGGAAGTAATGAATTTTGTTCCCGCATTCATATTTGTGGACGGCGGAGGCAACGTGAAAAAAGTTTACGTAGACAATTACGTGCTGCGGACAGATGCCGCTATCAATTCACTGTATCGCAACATGCGCACGTTCCTGAGCCGTCAGCTGGAATGTTGCGGCGGATAAACCGGCATCTTACTTAAAGGCCATTTCGCTCAATCCCGGACCGTCCAGGGCCAGCTGCCCGAAATAGTCCGGGACTTTTCTTCCCTGCAACTGATCCACATACAATTTGGCCAGATACTGCGACAGCATGAATCCGTGTCCGCGCATTCCCAGGAATAAACCCCTGGCAGGATCTACTATGTACCTGGGTTCCGTATAATAACCGCTCCAGAATGCCTGGAATCCTACGCTGGCAAGCCGCGGTATCCATTGAATAAAGACTTCCGATACAATATTCAGAAAATCTTCCGTATTGACTTTCAGATTTTTTCCTGCCTCCTGCATATCGGTAAGAGGCGATGCACACCCTATGATCTGTCCGGTATCGGCCAGCTGCTGTCCGTAAACGGCCGAAAAACCTTTGTATTTTCGACGGTCAATGAGCATGTCCAGGGCTTTCCCGTCCTTGCCTAGCAATGGCATTCTTTTAGTAATGAAAGCCTGGTGTCTTACGGGGTAAATCCCCGTTATAAACCCGAGTTTCCGGGCAAATTCCTCCCCGTTGTGCCCGAGGGCGTTTATGAAAAGTTTTGTCCGGAACATCCTGTACCTGTTTTTGTCGTCCAGCACCAGAACATAATAGGTGTCTCCCTGTTTTTCCACATCCATGACGCGTGTCTGTTCCAGAATGCGCCCACCGCGGATCGTTCCCAGGTGCCTTAGCAGATCCAGCGTTTTTCCCGGATTGGCCTGCCAGCAGTTGTTGGTGATCAGGGCATGCGAGTACACAGCCGCGTGCTCGTTGAACGCCGGTGATACCTCCTTCCGGAAATCCCTGGCATCGACCATACTTGCATCGGACCACGCTTTAGATGCCTCCAGCGAGCGGTACGTAAGGTCATCGTGTACAAAATTGACATAACGTGAGGGATGAAAGTCAATGTTGCCGATACTGTCCAGTTCCCGGAAGATCTCCAGGTTCCGGGAAGATATATCGGCAAGGGCGGGCAGGCTGAATGCCGGACGGCCCCCCGCGATGTTCCTCCAGGAACTGCCCCTGTCGTTGTTGGCCATGACGGGCCTGAAACCTTCCCCTGCAAGATATCTGAACAGGGCACTTCCGGCAATTCCCCCACCTGCGATGAAGGCTCCGGTTTCCTCACTCCCGGCACCGCTTTTCACCCCCTCGGGCAATACAGTTACCTGTCTCTGGGCGGAAGGATACATTTCCCCCATTTGCACCAGGTTGGCCATCGGTCCGCGGGGGGTAAGTTCCGAGATCACCTGTATGCCGTAATTCTTCAGGGTCTGTACCGCTCTGGGCATACACCTGGAGCCCCTGCAGGCACCCATTCCCATACGTGAGATATGCTTGAGCTCATCTGCGGTAATGGATGTCCTGTCGCCGATAAGCCTTAGGATATCCTCCAGTGACACATCTTCACAATGACACAGAAATGTTTTTCCCTTTTCCGACGTCAGCGTCTCTTTCATCTGAACCGGCGCAGGATAATCCTCCTTAACAATAAAGCCTCTCAATTCGGTCATTTCGGCGAGGGTGCCTCCCGTTACCTGTATCCTGGCCACATTCGTCTTGTTGGGCCTTTTTAAAAGTTTATCCAGGATCCCCTCCGCTCTCTTTTGTCCGGAATTGTCCACCAGGAAAACTTCGGCCCCTTCCCTGACTTCATACTCGACCGGAAGGAACAGGAAGTTACGGGCCGGATCATATCCGAAAATGGCCAGGCCGGGACACTGGCTCACACAGGCCATACAGCCTATACACTTGTCATAATCCACACAGGGCACAGCAGAGGTGGATGTTTTGGAAATGGCCCCGTATTTACAGGCGAAGGTGCAGGGGTTGCACGCAAATCCGTACAGGCAGTCGATCAGGACAAAAGGTTTATCTTTCATCCTGGCCTCGGCGGGCAAAGCGGGGGTGTCCAGGATCCTCACCGGGTGTTGCTGTGAATCTATATATTCTTTAGATACGGCAAGATAATCATCGTATTTCACCCGCAATCCCATTTGCTGCATGATCTCACAGGCACATTGTTTTCCTCTCAGAACCGCCGAGGTCCCTTCTCCTATGCGTATGGCATCCCCCACTCCGTGGCATCTGAACCCGAACACTTCCCGACCCTTGAGCAACAATTGGTCATCCGGAATCAGACCGGTGCATATATTGATGGTGTCTATGCCCTCCAGTCGTTTCTCCGTTCCCGGGATGACTTTGAAATTTTCGCATGCCGCGATCACGGCACCTGTAATGCCCGTATTGTCGCTGTTGGGTATCGCTTCCAAAAGCATGTGGGATGTTATGATGGGAATCCCCAGCCGTCTTACGCGGTTTGCCTGTACGGGAAATCCGCCCTCTACGGGCATGGCCTCAATGATGGCTTTCACCCTGGCTCCCGCCTGCACGGCCTGATAAGAAGTGAGGTATCCGATATTACCGGCACCTATGGTCAGAATATTCTTGCCAAGCAACGTGAGCTCACTGTTCATCATTCTTTGAAACACGGCCGCAGTATACACCCCGGGTACGTCATCGTTCCTGAATGCAGGCATAAAAGGAACGGCTCCGGCGGCTATTACCAGGTATTCGGCATCAACATAAAAAATCTCCTGGGTTTCAATGTTTTTAACGGCCAGTCTCTTGTTGTCAAAAACATCCCAGACCGTACTGTTGAGCAATATCCCCGTGTGGTTCTGACCGGCAAGGCTTGCTGCGATCTCGAACCCCCTCATCCCTCCAAAACGTTTTTCTTTCTCAAAGAAAAAAAACTGGTGGGTCTGCATATTGAACTGACCTCCAATTCGGGTATTGTTGTCAATGACCAGATTGGGGATCCCGGCCCGGTCCAGTTCCTCCCGGACGGCCAGTCCTGCGGGTCCTGCTCCAACGATCGCCACAACGGTTTTATAAACGGTTATGGCACCCGGTTGCGGTATGGCTTCTTCCTGAGAAAGGAAGCCGTCGGGGATCCTTCTTACCTCCTTTACCCGGTCTACTTTAGTGATGCAGATCCTGCGCACCTTACCGTCAACAAGCATTTCACAGGCACCGCACTTCCCGATACCACAGGAGAGACTCCTGTTTCTGTGTTCCAGGCTGTGCTTGTGGACCAGCAAACCGGCCTGATGCAAAGCCGCGGCAATCGTAAAACCTTTTTGACCATAGACTGTTTGACCTTCAAAAGAAAATGCAATTTTATCCTCTTCCGGAATGGGGAGAATGGGATGTTTCTTTATAGATGACATGCACTGAGTTCTTGAAAACGAATTACAAATTTAGGAATGTTTTCCCAGATTTATACGATTTGTAACTTTTTTGCTTCTTCAAACTTTTAATTTCACATCACATATTTAATAAAATCAGGAGTTATGAGGAGCATTATTTTTGGTACGGCGGGATGTATACTCCTTGCCGCAGTATGGAGCTGCAACGGGCTCAGGATCGTTCCGGGTCCGGAAGGGAAGCTTATGGTAAACGTGGCCCTGGAAACACCTTTTGGGGTCAGGACAAAAAGCGTTGATCTGAATTCATTTGTGTTTCTGTTAATCGATCAGGGAGGAGATACGCTGCATCGCAACACAGTGGGCGAGATCACAGGAACCCCGCTGTCGCTGGAGGAAGGCATTTATTCCATTGTGGTCTTTAATGAGGATTTTGACGCTCCCGCATTTGGGAAACCATATTATTACGGGAGTGAAACGGCAGAGATCATTGCAGGGGAATCATGTGAAGTCGGGCTGACCTGTGTACAGGAAAACACCGGGATCAGGGTGGTGTTCTCGGAAGATTTTGAAACGATGTATGAAAATTACGGCATGAATGTTTCCGGTACGGGGGGTTCACTTGATTTTGACGGCAGCTCGGAGAATCTCTGGGGATATTTTTTCCCGGGTCAGGTCACCCTTACCCTGAACACGGAGGGGAGCCCGGCAGGTTCGGTTGACAGATCAATAGAAGCCCGTTATATGTACACGTTTCTGGTGGAAAGTTCCGGAAATTCACAAGAGAACGTAGAACCCGTCTTTACACTTTCTGTAGATACCACGCATACCTGGGTGTCCTGCGCCTGGGATGATACGGGACTATCCGGAGACGGCACCACCAAAGAAACAGCCTATTCGGTAGCTGCTGCACGTGCACTGGACGTGGGGATCCCGGATATCTGGGTGTGCGGATATATTGTGGGACATTACACAACCCCTGCCAATTTTTTGCCCGGAGGATTGGATAGTGAAACCAACCTGGCACTGGCTGATGATGTTCTTGAAATGGATATTAACAAGACTTTGTCTGTCAGCATCCCTCTCGGCAGCATCAGAGATGAACTGAACCTGAAAACCAATCCCGGAAATCTTTATCGTAAAGTGTGTCTGAAAGGGAAAACGAAGGACTTGTATTTTGGCCAGCCGGGGCTGGAAAACCTTAAGGAAATATTCTGGATAGAAGACGACTGATACAACAAGAGGATGGTCCGAGAACCGAACCAACCTCTACCGTTGAAACCTATAAACCTAAAACCAATTAATAGATGCAGGTGCACACAAAAACGTTGCATGCACCTGCATCTTTTTACTGATAAAAATGTCAATCCTTTGGTGGCACGTAAATCCAGAAAAACAAAGGCATGTGACCCGGAATTCCCCCTCCCAGATAGGTGCCCGAAGAAGCAGCCTGCTTGCCTTCATATTCGTAACCCAGATCGGAATGGAAAAAACATATGGCCACTTCCCCATATTTCATGTCGAGCATACATTTACTGAATCCCTTCACGACCGACCCCTCCTGTTGTTCTTCGGATTCTTCCGACTCTTCCTTATCCGGAAGAGAAACCTTCAAAACGCTATAGTCGCTGGAAGAATTGTATATACGGTGTTTCATAGCCGTATCGGCCACGTTGGTATCAAAAACATGTCCGTTTAAAAATTTTCCGATATAATAGGCCCCTACCGTCGTAGCATGTTCCAGTGAATCTCCCGTACCGGGGACGAGTGTCATTTTGTAAAAACCCCTTTCCAGTGAATCCAGTCCGGGATAATGCCTGTTCCGGAAAGCCTCCAGGGTATCAATTTCATATTTGTCAAAATCGTTAACGACCTTAACCAGTTCCAGGTCGTAAACCATAGACGTGGAATTTTCGGAAGTGCCATTTTCGTAGTATGAAGAAAGCCAGTAAGGGAGCCATACCCTCCGGACTTCTCCTTCGCGCATTTGCGACAACATTTCCTCCAGTCCCATCATGATGGTGTAGCGTCCCATATACCACAACTGCGGGATATAGGCATCGGCATAACTGAAAGTTCCCAGCCTTCTGGCCACATCCTCTTCGGTACTTGCCTGGATGTTATAATTGAGGTCAAAAATAGTTTCCCTGACGAAAACGGCAGAAGAATCCGTTGGACGGGCTCCCGACCCCTGGCGTACCACCGTGTAATAGAGACCCGATTCGGTTTTCTGTAACGTGTCGTGATGTATGATTTTCACATGAGCGGCCAGCATACTTTCGTGCAATTCCCTTACCGATTCTGCAGACTGACGGGCACAGGAAATGAAAGATCCCGTTGTAACGGCAATGATCACGGCTATCGGAAAGATCAGTTTTTTCATTTGTGCAAAGGTATCTAATTTTTCACAATCCGGTCTACCCAGATCTCAAACAACAAAGGCGACATGGGCGGCACCAGGCCGACTTTTGTGTTCCCGTATCCGTAATCGGCATTGAAAATCACATAAGAATGCTCTCCGGGGGCCATTCCGGGAAATCCGTAATCCAGGCCTTTGAGGAACTTTCCTTCCCCCACAACGCCGGAATGTACCGCCGCCTCGTCCCCGGTTAACGTTCTGTTGTTGGCTTCAGCCACCGCAAGGGAGTTGGTGTGGAAGAGTTCTCCCTTCCCCCTGGAGAAGATGTAGCCGGCATAATAGAAATATATAGTATCCCCTGCCGCTAAAGTATCTGCAGGATCAACGGATATTCCCGGTTCAAGTACAGCCCTGACCACTCCCTTTTGATAAAGGACGGTATCTTTGGCCAGACTTTGTACAAACTGGTCTATCGCCTCTTCCTGCTGGATGAGTGTCAGTTTACGATCTTCCTTGGTGCAGGACAGCAGTGTGAAAAGCAATCCGGCAAGTAACACCATGTACGTTTTCATTCCAGAGAAGGACTTATGCAATTATTGTGCCCAGGGCCTTTTTGAGCAATTCCTCGATCTTATCCACCGCATCTTCCATTTTCCCTGCAGAGGCATTGTAATGACCTCCGCCGTTAAAAAAATCTTTTGCTATGCCGTTAACGGCAATCTTTCCTTTAGACCTCAGGGAAACCTTAATGTGATCCTCACGCTGCAGGAAAAAAGCTGATACGGAAATGCCCGTTATGGCAAGAGGAAAATTCACAAACCCTTCCGTATCGCCGTTCCTGTAGCCGAATTCTTCAAGAACGTCACGTGTCAGTACAATATAACCGGCATTGTATTGAGGGAGCAGCCGGATGTTTTGAAGGGCGTACCCCATCAGACGCATCCTGTTGTAGGAGAAATTCCGGTATACCTTATCGAATATATCTTCCGTATTGGCTCCGCATGCCGTAAGTTCTGATGTGACGTTAAAGGTTTCGGGATACACGCTGTTGGCAAACTGGTTCGTATCTGTTATGATCCCCGTAAGAAAAGCCACGGCCTGCTCCTTAAGAATAACACTTTCCGGACGCCATAATTTTAAGACCCTGTAAACCAGCTCACAGGAAGAACTTATCTTCGTGGTTGAAAACACCAGGTCAAAGCCTTCGCTGTCCGGGTCAATATGATGGTCCATCAATACCCTGAAAGCCTTTTTATCTTCCAGTATTTCTCCCAGTTCTTCCATACGGGAAAAACTGCTCACATCCACCGCAATGATCGTGTCAGCCTCTGTTATCTTCTGTATCACCTCTTCCCTGTTTCGGGAAAAGACCAGGATTTCCCGGTCCGGATCCAGAAATTTAAGAAAACCGGGATACGGACTGGGGCATACCATGGAAACCCGGAATCCCAGCTGTCTGAGAAACAATCCCAGCCCCATCAGTGAACCGACGGCATCTCCGTCAGGGTTCATATGGGTCGACAAAACGATCCTCTCTGAGCGCTTCAATGCGTCATCCCAGCGTTTGATAAGATCCTGCGGAAAAAGGTCCCTCATAAAAAAGATATTGCTGCAAATATAATTGATTTATTGCAGAGGTTATTTTTTTTCCTAATTTTGCAGGACTCCTGTTAGATAATTTAATAACTCAATAATGAAAAAAATATTCACCATTGTTATTTTGCCCTTGATTATCATCGCTTTGGGCTATCTGATCGTCAAAAGCCTGACTGCTCCCATCAATTTCAAAAAAGAGCATAAAATACGTGAAACATTGGCCGTTGAGCGATTAAAAGATATCCGTACCCTCCAGACTTCCTATAAAACTGAATTCGGGAAATACGCCGGCAGTTTTGACACCCTGGAAAATTTCTACAACAACGGGTATATTACAATCGTAAGGCAGATCGGATCATTCGATGACTCCCTGGCCGTGGCTCAGGGGCGTGTATTCCGTGACAGTATGGACATGGCCGTGAAGGACACTTTGCTCAAGCGTCCGGGTTTTGTTATCGATTCGCTGCGGTGGGTACCCCTTGTGGGAGAAGAGTTTGAACTCCGGGCAACTATAAAGAAAGTTTCCGGTGTAGATGTTCCTTTGTTTGAAGCATGCACTCCGTTTGACGTCCTCCTTAAGGGTATGGACCGCCAGCTGATTGTTAATCTGAACGAAGAGCGGAAAATCACCAACCGTTACCCCGGTCTGAAGGTAGGCAGTATTGACCAACCCAACAACAACGCGGGTAACTGGGAATAATAACATGTCTGCGATTAGTAAAATACCGCAGGCACACCACAGATTGTCCATTCATATTGGCGTGAATGGACTTTCTTTTGTTGTAGAGGATACCCAGACCCGGGAATGCCTCCTGTGGAGGAATTATTCCTTTACTTTTCCAGGCAACGATTACAACGACTGGGCCAAGGAGGTGGGAAATGTTTTCAGACAGGAAGATTATCTGCAAAAACGTTTCAGCCTGTGTAACGTAATGATTGACACCCACAGGCACACCCTTATCCCTTCTTCTCTCTTTAAGCCCGAACAGGCCGTAGAGGTACTGAAACAATTGTACGATGTCGCTTATCTTGACGAGGTCAATTATTCAGAAATAAGCACACTCGAAGCCACCTGTATTTATGCCCTCCCGGCTCCTGTCAATGCAACCGTTTTCAAATACCAGCACAAAGCCAGGTTTTACGCCTCGGTAATCCCCCTGCTCCATTTTATTATGGAACGGAAGGAGTTCTCCAGGGCCCTGCTGCATTATGCGCATGCACATATAGATCTGGTCCTGATGCAGGGAGAGAAGCTCTTGCTTTGTAATTCGTATGCCATAGATCGTTTTAGCACGGCATTGTATTTTCTTTTCTTCGTTCTCAAGCAGTGGCAACTCAACCCGCGAAGTCTTAGCCTTTACGTCAGCGGCCCCCTGAAGCCTGTCCACACCAAACAACTCTGCACGTTCTTCCCGTCTGTTACGGTCGCTACTTCCGAAACCGGACTTTTCCCCACCGAAGCCCTGAATCTTCAGTACGGACCTCATTTTTTCCCGGTATGCGCATCATAAGCGGGAGTCTGAAAGGGCGTAACATTCTTCCGCCACGATCTTTCAAAGCAAGGCCCACTACCGATTTTGCCAAGGAAGGACTGTTCAATATGCTGGAACACAGTCTGGACATTACCTCCGTCTCGGTGCTCGACCTTTTTGCCGGCAGCGGCGGTATTTCCCTGGAGTTCGTTTCGCGCGGATGCACCTCGGCAACCTGTGTTGAAATGAACGCCGCACATGCCGGGTTCATCAGGGACACGGTCGGAAAAATGGGCCTGTCCTCCCAAATCCGGGTAGTCCACCACAACGTGTTCGATTTCCTGAAGATCTGCACCCAAAAATACGACGTGATCTTTGCCGATCCTCCCTACGACCTTCCCGGCCTGGAAGACCTGCCTTCAAAGATCCTGAACGCGGGCGTCCTGGAAGATGAAGGACTGCTGATCGTGGAACATCCGGGACATTGCTCCTTTACCGGTTTGCCGCATTTTATGAAAGAAAAAAAATACGGAAACGTACATTTCAGTTTTTTTGCATATTCAAAAACATTCCCTACATTTGCACTCCCAAACAATCAGGGTCCGGTAGTTCAGCCTGGTTAGAATACGTGCCTGTCACGCACGGGGTCGCGGGTTCGAGTCCCGTCCGGACCGCTCCAAAAGAAGCCAATCAGTTGATAAATAGCTGGTTGGCTTTTTTCATTTTTACTTTTTGTCTTTGTTTTGTCATTCTGTGATAAGCTAAGTGATTTTGCTTCTTCCAGAAAGCATTTATATCGTTGTTAAAAAAGCTGTTCATAACGATTTTGGCACCCCCCGATATGCTACTTTATTCACTCTAATTTTGTACCACAAATTTAAACTAATATGTTATGATAATAGAGTTTCTGCCAACAAACCAGATCAACCGAGTACATTGGGAGTATTCATTAAGGAGAATCAATGCAAGGATTGAGAGCCTGCCAACAAGTGAAGAGAAAGTTATTTTCTTACTAAACTTGTCTAAAGCCTTGAAAATGAACAATATTTCAAACTTTGACTGTTTTGTCGAGGCTACTGGTCATTTTGACGATCAAACACAGGATAGCGTCAATGATTTTATACAGGAGGAGATTAATAACATAAGGGAGCAGAGTAATTTGAAGATAGCGAAGACCAAACAGGCCTTATCACCTGACAACAAGATTATTGAAAGAAAGCAGATAGATATTGAAATTGTAAAAAGCTTGTTTAAGAATTTAATAGGTTATTTCGAACCTTACGATTTTAAAAGCTTTTTATATGTTATAAACGGTGGCGAAAAGCCAATTGGCTTTACTTGTTTAACATGGTTGCGATCTAAGGCATTACTAGCTTATTTTGTTGATAAACTACATTGCGAACTGATTAACAAAAACCCTGATGATAGAACAAAATGGAAGTCATTCGAGAATGATTTCCAAGTAACCAATCTTAGAGGATCAAAAAATGATTGGCAAAAAGACGGAAAGGATCCAATAGGGTCTAAAGATATTGATGCTATGTTTGAAATTTTAAAAACATAAACAAATAATAAACAAACAATTAGCCCCCTACTGAACCCCTACAATGGCCTATTGTAGGGGTTTTTTGTTTCTCACAATTCATAAACTTGCAATGTCAAATAATTGCATGACTGATCAGCATGCAAGGAAAGACAAAAATTATAATATCACTATTATGAAAGAAAATATATTTCTGCTCAACGAGCACGATTTGATAAGCACCCTGAATCGTCTTAATCAAGAGGCTTTCGAGCGTGCAAAGAACGAATTGGACACGCAACGTAATGAAGTTTATCTCTCTCCCAAAAAGGTAGCTGAGATGTTAGATATTCATGTAACTACCCTGTACAGATGGGAGAAACAGAATTATCTAATCCCAATACGCATTGGTACCAAGGTCCGATACCGGAAGAGTGATATCGAGAAACTACTCGGTAA
>Ga0209723_1003412_pt1 | contig 19151 bp, 8 predicted proteins | sample BiotimSIPDNA_2_FD_185750 | JGI IMG/M metagenome (GOLD analysis project Ga0209723, IMG submission 185750) | Anaerobic biogas reactor microbial communites from Washington, USA - Biogas_R2 time_0 SIP DNA (SPAdes) (version 2) | ecosystem: Engineered > Bioreactor > Anaerobic > Unclassified | place... | reverse complement strand
GCAAGGGGCAGCCCAAGCCCTGGGACAGCTGGGAGACGCCCGAGCAGTGGAGCCCCTCATCACTGCGCTCAAGGATAGCAATAGCGATGTGCGGCAAGAAGTTACCAACACCTTGAAGCAGTTGGGAGACGCCCGAGCAGTGGAGCCCCTCATCGCTGCGCTCAAGGATCGTGATAGCGATGTGCAGCAAAGGGCAGCCCAAGCCCTGGGGCAGTTGGGAGACGTCCGGGCAGTAGAGCCCCTCATCACTGCGCTCAAGGATCGTAATAGCAATGTGCGGCAAGGGGCAGCCCAAGCCCTGGGACAGTTGAATTGGAAACCGTTGGGTAGAGAGCTCAATGCCTGGTATCTTATGAGTCAACGGAATTGGCAGCAATGCATGCAATTAGGGGACGCAGCGGTGCAGCCCCTCATCACTGTACTCAAGGATAGCGATAGCGATAGCAATGTGCGGCAAGGGGCAGCCCAAGCCCTGGGACAGTTGAGGGACGTCCGGGCAGTAGAGCCCCTCATCGCTGCGCTCAAGGATCGTGATAGCAATGTGCGGCAAGGGGCAGCCCAAGCCCTGGGACAGTTGGGAGACGTCCGAGCAGTGGAGCCCCTCATCGCTGCGCTCAAGGATAGCAATAGCGATGTGCGGCAAGAAGTTACCAACACCTTGAAGCAGTTGGGAGACGCCCGAGCAGTGGAGCCCCTCATCGCTGCGCTCAAGGATCGTGATAGCGATGTGCAGCAAGGGGCAGCCCAAGCTCTGGGACAGCTGGGAGACGCCCGAGCAGTGGAGCCCCTCATCGCTGCGCTCAAGGATCGTGATAGCAATGTGCGGCAAGGGGCAGCCCAAGCCCTGAAACAGTTGAATTGGAAACCGTTGGGTAGAGAGCTCACTGCCTGGTATCTTATGAGTCAACGGAATTGGCAGCAATGCGTGCAATTAGGGGACGCAGCGATTGAGCCCCTCATCGCTGCGCTCAAGGATCGTGATAGCAATGTGCGGCAAGGGGCAGCCCAAGCCCTGGGGCAGTTGGGAGACGCCCGAGCAGTGGAACCCCTCATCGCTGCGCTCAAGGATCGTGACAGCAATGTGCGGCAAGGGGCAGCCCAAGCCCTAGGACAGCTGAGGGACGTCCGGGCAGTAGAGCCCCTCATCACTGCGCTCAAGGATCGTAATAGCAATGTGCGGCAAGGGGCAGCCCAAGCCCTGGGACAGCTCGGAGCCCCCCCTGCGGTAGAGCCCCTCATCGCTGCGCTCAAGGATCGTGATAGCAATGTGCGGCAAGGGGCAGCCCAAGCCCTGGGACAGCTGGGAAATGCAGCAGTGGGGCCCCTCATCGCTGCGCTCAAGGATAGCGATTGGAGGGTGCGGCAAGGGGCAGCCCAAGCCCTGGGACAGCTGGGAGACGCTCGAGCGGTGGCCCCCCTCATCACTGCGCTCAGGGATCATGATAGCACTGTGTGGCAAGTGGTAGCTCAAGCCCTGGGACAACTGGGAGACGCCCGAGCAATGGAATTCCTCATCATTGCGCTCAGGGATGATAATTGGAGGGTGCGGCAAGGGGCAGCCCAAGCCCTGGGACAGCTGGGAGACGCCCGAGCAGTGGAGCCCCTCATCACTGCGCTCAAGGATAGCAATAGCGATGTGCGGCAAGAAGTTACCAACACCTTGAAGCAGTTGGGAAATGCAACAGTGGAGCCCCTCATCGCTGCACTCAAGGATCGTGATTGGAGCGTGCGGCACAGGACAGCCCAAGCCCTGGGACAGCTGGAAGACGTCCGGGCAGTAGAGCCCCTCATCACTGCGCTCAAGGATAGCGATTGGAGGGTGCGGCAAGGGGCAGCTCAAGCCCTGGGACAGCTAGGAGACGCCCCTGCGGTGGAGCCCCTCGTCATTACGCTCAAGGATAGCGATTGGAGGGTGCGGCAAGGGGCAGCCCAAGCCCTGGGACAGTTGGGAGACGCCCGAGCAGTGGAGCCCCTCATCGCTGCGCTCAAGGATCGTGATAGCAATGTGCGGCAAGGGGCAGCCCAAGCCCTAGGACAGCTGGGAGACGCCCGAGCAGTGGAGCCCCTCATCACTGCGCTCAAGGATAGCGATTGGAGGGTGCGGCAAGGGGCAGCCCAAGCCCTGGGACAGTTGAGGGACGTCCGGGCAGTAGAGCCCCTCATCGCTGCGCTCAAGGATCGTGATAGCAATGTGCGGCAAGGGGCAGCCCAAGCCATGGGACAGTTGGGAGACGTCCGAGCAGTGGAGCCCCTCATCGCTGCGCTCAAGGATCGTGATTGGAGCATGCGGCACAGGGCAGCCCAAGCCCTGGGACAGCTGGGAGACGCCCGAGCGGTGGAGATCCTCGTCACTGCACTCCAGGATAGAAATAGCGATGTGCGGCAAGGGGCAGCCCAAGCCCTGGGACAGCTGGGAGACGCCCGAGCAGTGGAGCCCCTCGTCACTGCGCTCAAGGATCGTAATTGGAGCGTGTGGCACAGGGCGGCCCAAGCCCTGAGGCAGCTAGGAGACGCCCGAGCGGTGGAGACCCTCGTTACTGCACTCAAGGATGACTCCAGTAGCGCGCGGCACAGGGCAGCCCAAGCCCTCGGGCAGCTGGGAGACGCCCGAGCAGTGGAGCCTCTCATCACTGCGCTCAAGGATAACGAAAAGAAGGATATACGACAGAGAGCCGCTGAAGCGTTACGCCAAATTGGCACACCCGAGGCGCTAGCTGCATTGTGTGAGTACGAAGGCAAATCGGACTGATGAACGATACCCAACAACACCCAACGCGCCATATAAACGCTAACCAATCTCAGATCGGCGTCATCGGTGATCATGCGCACGTCGACGGAGGTATCCACTTTCATTACCACGAGACGACATCCACGCTGCCTCTGCGCGAAGGCCGCCACGACTTCTACCGTCACATCCCGATGCCCGACCACTACATCCCACGCCCCGAAGTGTTGGACGCACTCCGCGAGGCGCTGCTCTCCGGCGACGGCGCGGTAGCCCTGACCTCAGCAGTGAAAGTGGCGCTGCACGGGATGGGCGGCATCGGCAAGAGCGTGCTCGCCCGCGCGCTGTGCGACGATCCCGCTGTGCAGGCCGCGTTCCCCGATGGCATCCTGTGGACGACCCTGGGCCGCGATGTGAACGAACCGGTCCTCCGCAGCAAACTGCGCGAGTGGGTGGAGACGCTAGGCGGCATCATCAGCGAGAACGCGCCCACGCTTGACCAACTGAAGAATAAACTGGTGCAGCTTTTGGAAGCCCGCGCCTGCCTGCTGATCGTGGATGACGCCTGGCAACATACTCACGCCGCTGCCTTCCAGGCCGGCGGGCCGCGCTGCCGCCTGCTGCTGACCACCCGCGATGCCGAAGTGGCCCGCACGGTAGGCGCGAAGGTTCACCCCGTTGAGACGCTGCCGCCGGAGCAGGCCGTGGCGCTGTTGCAGGAATGGGCGCAGGGCAAACTGGCCGCCGCCTCGCCGGATGTGCTGAGCCAGATTGTGAAGCGGTTGGGCTGCCTGCCGCTCGCGCTCAAACTTGCGGGCGCGCAACTGCGCGACAGAGACCCGGCCCGGTGGCTGGAAACCTTCGACGCGCGCAAGCTCAAAGCGCGCCGCCCGGAAACCCTTCACGACAACCTGGAACAAACCCTGGCGTTGAGCCTGGACTCCCTATCCTCTGCCGACCGGCGCTGCTACACTGCGCTGGCGATCTTCAAAGAGGATGAGCCTATTCCGTTGTGCGCGATCACTAAGCTGTGGGGGGCGTTGGAAGGGTTGAATGCCGACGAATCCGCCATCTTGCTGAATGACCTGGCCGCCCGCGCACTCCTACATCCCTCCTCCCGTCATTCTGAAGAGCGTAGTGGCGAAGAGTTTCACACGGCCCTGCACGACCTTCTCCGCGACTTTATCAAAACTGAATTGGGCGACCAGGGCACGCAAGAAATACATCGTGTCTTGCTCAATGCTTATCGTCAAACCATCCCCAATGTCCCCCTGAGAGCAGCGAAAGAGCGAACTCCCTGGCACACCGCGCCGAATGATGGCTATCTCTATTCCCACTTAGCCTACCACCTGGATGCCGTGGACGACGAGACTGACCTGCGCGCGCTTTTTGCTGACGACGCCTGGCTCCACGCCCGCGTGCCTGCTGATAATTACACCTATGATGGCTACTTGGCGGATTTGGCATTGGTGTGGAAACGAGCACAAGACCTAGCAATGCGCCAGATAGCGGAAGGACGACCACCGCTGGCTGTAGCAGATTGCATTCACTACGTACTCATCCACACAACGGTCAATTCCTTAGCAAGTAACTACGGCCCTGAACTGGTGGCGCGTGCCGTGGAAACCGGGCTCTGGTCGCCAGAACGAGGAACAAATTTGGCTTATCGAGTGATAGGGTCTAGTCAAAAAGCCGAGTTGATAGGAATGTTGCTAAGAACTGGGCAGTTATCGGAAAAGCAACGGGAAACTTTATTACATCTAGGTTTATCAGTTGCACGGTCAACTACGAATATAGAGGCACAATCGCAGGTATTAGCATCTATGGCAAAACATTTGGAGGGAGACGAACGGAAACTAGTCTTAACAGAAGGACTTATATTAGCATCTGCTACCGCAGATGAAGGAGTAACAGAAATAATAAATTTTGGATCCCTTTTCGGGTTGTCTTTTACGACGAGTCAGTATCGACTGGCCCGACGTATGATTTTAAGAAACCTTATCCCAATGATAAAAGAAGACAATCTGCTGAAAGATGCCTTGCAGATAACACAGACTATTTCAGATGAGATAGCACGTGCTTTAGTCTTGATAGAATTAGCTCCAAAGCTGGAAGGAAATTTGGCCGCGAGAGCGTTCGCACTGCTGCAAGCCATTGTAGACGAGGAAGCAAAAGCGTATACTTTAATGGCGCTTTCCCCACAACTAGATGGATCTTTACTACAAAATGCGGTGGCATTGGCATACACTATTGTAGATGGAAGATATCGGACAATGGTTTTGGCAAAACTTGCTATACAAATGCAACCGGACGAGCAAATGCAAGTTCTCCCAGAAATCCTTTTGATGGTACGAATTTTGAAGGATGAACGTTTTAAAGTCGGGATACTGTCAATGTTGGTACCACACTTAGAAGATGAATTGCTTGCAGAAGCACTGACAATAACACGGAAACTACAGAGTAAAAGAGAGCAAGCTGAGGTCCTGGCTGCGCTGACCCCACAACAACTCAAGGATAATCTACTAATAGAAGAATTGATGGCGACAGATGCAATTGGAGACGAAGAACATCGAAGCTTCATAATATCGGCATTAGCTGCACATCTCACAGAGGAACGACTTGCAGAAGAACTTTCGATGGTGCATGCGATTAAGGATGAAGAAAATCGAAGTCAGATTTTGCTGGCGCTGGCTCCACATCTCACAGGGAAATTACTGGCACAGGGACTAGTGGCGGCGTGTGGGATTGAGAATGAGGAAAAACGGTCGGAAGTCTTGGAAACGCTGGTCCCACATCTCACAGGGGAACTACTGGCACAGGGACTGACGGCGGCGTGTGGGATTGATAATGAGGTATGGCGGGCTTATGTTTTAGCTGCACTGGCTCCCCATCTAGAGGGCGAATTATTGATGGAAGGAGTAGCAGCAACACAAGTACTTGAGAATAAACAATGTCAACGCAAGGTATGGATAAAATTGATTCCAAGGTTGGAAAAGGAAATATCCATACAGATTCTGATGGACATAATGACAGATTCCAATAAGAAAATCAGAACCCCTTGGGGAGTAGAATTGACTCGAAATACACCAGATTGGGGAGAATTGATAAGTCAATTAAATCGAGAGCAATTGGCAATACCATTATCGGGAATACAAACAATTTCTGATAAAGACCATCAAGTCCAGGCATTAACAGCACTGGCCTTGAACTTGGAGGAAGCAGTACAGGAACAAGTTTTGGAAGTAGCATTAGCATTAGCACTGGAAATTTCAGATGAAGGAACACGTGCTGGAGTACTGGTCAAATTAGCCTCACAGTTACCGGAAAGCTCGTTTGCGAGAATCCTGAAAGCCGCACAGGGAATCAAACATGAGGTATATCGAGCATGGTGTCTGGCTATGATGATTCCACAGCTAGGTGAAAAAGAACGAACGTGTATTTTATCGGAAAGCTTGAAAACGGCCCAAAAGACTTTGAACGAAACCCTTATAATTGATAGTGGGTCAGGAAGGAATTCGGGTTCCCAAAGCGGAGCGGGGGGGTATATTCTGGAATCCTTGACGCCACAACTGAAAGGGGAATTACTACTGGATGGTTTAGCAATAGCACAGGAAATTAACGACGAACGCCTGCGAGGGCGGGTTCTAATAGCACTGGTTCCGCAACTTGCAAACATGCCGCAGGCACACAAGTTACTGGCGGAGGTGATGGCTACCGCCAGTGCAATTAGAGCCGAAGATACACAAGCCGGAATTCTGAGGGCGCTGGCCGCACATCTCACAGGGGAGTTGTTGACAGAAGGTTTTGTGTTAGCACAAGGAATCAAAGAGAGCTGGATGCAGGAGAGTGTCTTGGCGGCATTCGTTCCAAAATTAGAAGGTGGTTTGTTGATAGATGGTCTAACAACAGCACGGGCAATTGAAGATGAAGGACGACGAAGCAGAACTTTGGCAGCGTTCGCTTTGCAGTTGGAGGGAGAATTACGACAACAAGTCTTAACGGAATGTCTAACGGCGGCACGCGCGATTGAGACCAAGAGAGGACAGGTAGATGCCTTGGTAACACTGATCCCTCAGTTAACAGGAGAATTACAACAACAAGTCTTGACGGAGTGCTTAACGGCGGCGCGCGCAATTGAGGATGAAGAAGAACGAGAACGTGCTTTGACGGCATTGTCCCCACAGTTGGAGGGGAATGTACGACACCAGGTTGTGGTCGAAAGAGTGACAGCGGAGCGCGCAATTGCGAACAAAAAGGGGCGGGTGGCGCTCTTGGCGGCGTCGGCCTTCATACCAGAAGTTCCAGATCATTTGCTGCGAGATATTCGCCAGGATTTATTGCGATGCATGTGGAGTAGTCAAAATAGAGAACGTTCCAAACTACTTGGTATGCTCGCCCACGACAAAGCCGTTTTCCTCCGCGCCTTCGATCTACCCCCTGAAGCCTACATCCCTATCACTCACTCCATCATCAACATCTGCACAAAGTGGGACTGGATATGAGAACGGATACGGAATACCGGATTACGGATACCGGTATCCGGTCTTCCGTATCCGGTATCCGCTTAAGGAGTACCAATGCTCAATCTCAACGAAGCTCAGACGCGCAAGCAGTTGATTGACCAGGCCCTCGCCGCCGCCAGGTGGAACGTAGCCGATCCCAAACGGGTCGGGAGCGAAATCCCCGCCGACGGTTTCTCACCGCAGGCGTGGCGGGCGTTGCAGGGGCGGATCAGGGAGGCGGGGCTGCCGCTCGATGTCAAGCTGCCCTCCGGCATCTGCGATTATGTGCTGTACCGCGAGAACGGCGAGGTGTTGGCGGTGGTGGAGGCCAAGCGCACGAGCATTGATCCACGGATGGGGCAGGCGCAGACACGCTTCTATGTGGAGGAAATTGCACAGCGGCAGAACGTCCGGCCCTTCGGCTTTATGAGCAACGGGCTGGATACCTATTTCTACGACGTGGGCCGCGCCGCCGAACGCCCGGTCTACGGATTTTTCTTCCGCGAGGACCTGGAGAATCTGCTGTACCTGCGCGAGCACGCGACCGCATTGACGCAGGCCACGATCAACACGAAGATTGTGGATCGCACGTACCAGCACGAGGCGCTGCGCCGGGTGAGCGAGGTCTTCGAGCAGGGCCGGCGCAAGGCGCTGCTGGTGATGGCGACCGGCACCGGCAAGACGCGCGTGGCCATCGCGCTGATCGACCTCTTCCTGCGCACGGACCAGGCGCGCCGCATCATCTTCGTGGCCGACCGCGACGCGCTGACGCAGCAGGCGCTTGAGGAGGGGTTCCTGACGCATATCCCGCACGAGCTGTGCGTCCGCATCCACAGCCAGACCGTGGGTGATGTGAAGGGCAAGCGCCTCTTTGCCGTCACGCTGCAAACACCCAACCAGTGTTTCCGGGACTTCACGCCGGGCTTTTTTGATTTGATCATCTTCGATGAAGTCCACCGCTCGATCTTCAACAAGTGGAATAAGCCGATGCACTACTTCGACAGCATATTAATATCCTGTATTGCTTCCCCCGCTCTCCCTCCAACAGCAATTCTCCGCCCAGGTCCATCGCTTCGAATGCCTGCGCGCCCAGCAGCGCGAGTCGGAGCGGCAGGCGGAGCATCTGGTCCAGACGCTGTTGCATCGGGCGTTTGAGGAGGAGATGTGAGGGGGGATACAGGATACCGGATACGGAATACCGGTATTCCGTATCCGTATACAGATATCCGCTGCCAGCGGGATGACGTATGAGATGATCAAGGGGTCAGATGCGAATGCGGGCCGGTATGGGGTGGTGTTGGGTGGTGGATCGGGTCGAGCAGGTGAGGTTGCAGGGTGGATGAGGGGGTAGGCGATGAAACGGGATGAATTGCTTAGGTTGATAGATCGGGCTGCACAGGAGGAGTGGACGGAGCTTGACCTTAGCCTAAAGTTCCTCACCGAGCTTCCATCGGAAATTGGGCAGTTGCCCACTCTGCAATACCTCCGCCTTGTTTGGAACAACTTAACAGTCATACCTACTGAGATTGGGCAGTTGAAACAATTAAAACTGCTCGACCTTAGTATGAACCGTTTTACAGCCTTGCCGCCAGAGATAGGATTATTAACTACACTACAAGAACTTAACCTCAGCGATAACTTCTTGGCAATGTTGCCTCCAGAAATTGGTCGTTTAGCCTCGTTGAGAAAATTGCATTTATATAATACACCTCAGATAGGCGGGGATAATAAGTTAACCTCCCTTCCTCCCGAGATTGTGAAATTGTCTGCTTTAGAGGAGCTTGATCTCACCTCTAACAACTTTGTGGTTTTCCCACTAGAAATTGCCCGATTGCATCAATTGCGCTCCCTTAACCTAAGCCACAACAACTTAACATTCCTACCACCGGAAATCTCTCATTTGTCTCAATTGCAATTTCTCGATCTCAGCTTCAACAAGCTAATATCTCTGCCACAGGAGATCTTTCATCTACCCAAATTGCAATCTCTTGATGCAACTGCGACTGGACTAACATCCTTACCATCAGAGATTATCCATTTGCCTCAGTTGCAGTCTTTGGAACTCGGTTATAATAAGCTACTGGGCCTTCCTCCACAGATTAGCCAGTTGACTACTTTGAAACACCTTGACCTTCGAGGCAATGCAGGCTTTCCCCTCCCCCCGGAAATCTTACAAAAAACCGATGAGCCTTATACCATCATCCGCGCCTGGCTGGACTACCTAGCTGGGCAAACCCGACCTCTCAACGAAATCAAACTTGTCTTTGTCGGTGAAGGCAGCGTTGGTAAAACTTCACTCGTCAACCGCCTACTCAATGACACTTTTACCCCTGATTCCGGCAAGACCGAAGGCATTGCGATTCATCGGTGGGAAATTGCGAATGAGCGAGAAAATGAACAAGTGGGGGAGCAGGAAAGCGAATCGGCGATCCGCATCAACGTGTGGGACTTCGGCGGTCAGGAAATCATGCATGCCACCCACCAATTCTTCCTTACGAAGCGCACGCTCTATCTCCTGGTGCTGGATAACCGTCTCACCGAGGCCGAGAACCGCCTGGATTACTGGCTCACGCTCATCCGCAGCTTTGGCGGGGAGTCACCCATCCTCGTTGTGGGCAACAAGTGCGACCAGCACGCGCTCGAACTCGACCGCCGGGGCCTACTCGCTGCCCATCCCACTGTGCAGGCCATCCTCGAAACCTCCTGCGAGACCGGCGCGGGCATTCCCGAACTGCGCGCTGCCATCGCAGAACAGATCGCCGCGCTGCCCCACGTCCACGACCCTATCGTCACGACCTGGTTCGCGGTCAAGGCTGCGCTCGAAGCCCTCGACGCCGACACGATTCCTTATGGAGACTACCTGACCCTCTGCCGCGAACACGACGTCGGCAATCCCGACAGCCAACGCGTGCTTCTGGGTTTCCTGCACGATTTGGGCGTCATCCTCCACTTCCCCGACGCGCGCCTGGAAACCACCAACATCCTCAATCCCGAGTGGGTGACGCAAGGTGTCTACCGCATCCTCAACACCCGCCTGCCCTTCACCGAACCGGGCATCCTCACCTGGGAGATGCTCGCCCGCATCCTCGATCACGCCGCCTACGCCGACAAGCGCATGTTCATCGTGGACATGATGCAAAAGTTTGAACTTTGCTACGAACTACCGGATCGCAAGGACACCTTCCTTGTCCCTGATCTTCTGCCCAAAGAAGCCCCGGACACGGGTATATGGGACGACGCACTTTCGTTTGAAGTCCATTACCCGGTATTGCCGGGTAGTATCCTTACCCGCCTCATCGTGCGGATGCACCGTCTTATCAAAGACCGTACTGCTTGGCGTGCCGGCGTTCTGCTGACCTGTGGCAATAACGAGGCCCTCGTCCGCGCAGATCCCTCCGCCAGCCGCATCACGATTGCTGTCCGTGGTCCTGGTTCTGGCCGTCGAGAGTTGCTTACCCGCATTCGCCACGAACTCGAGAACATTCATAGCACTATCATCGGTCTTCGTCCTGAGGAAAAAGTTCCTATTCCAGGGCATCCTGAGGTCAAACCAGTAGATTATCAACACTTACGCACTCTCGAAAGTCTGGGGGAAGAAACTTTCATTCCCCAGGGACTTGCTCAACGTGTCAGTGTTCGCTACCTTTTAGATGGCGTCGAGTCACCAGAGGCACGAAGAGATGCTAAATACGAAGTTCACATTCACGGTGGGCAAGTTGGCGTTATCGGCGACAATGCTTATATTGAGGGTGGGGTCCACCAAGGAGAACATGATGATACATCAGCGTAAAGATAATCTTCGTCGTTTCGTTCTGCAGGGAGATAAACAATGACCCAAGATGAGCTACTAAAGCTTATAGATCAAGCTGCCCGTGAAGGTTGGACCGAACTTAACCTTAGCAATCAGGGGCTTACCGAACTTCCACAAGCGATAGGTCAGTTGAACCAATTGCGGCGCCTGGACCTCAACTACAACAGTTTGACGGCCCTTCCCCAAGCGATTGTCCAGCTAACCCAATTGCAGCGCCTGGACCTCAACCACAACAGCTTGACGACCTTTCCCCAAGCGATTATACGGCTAACCCAATTGCAGCGCCTGGGTCTCAATAACAACAACATGGCGACCCTTCCTTCGATAATTGGCCAGTTAGCCCAATTGCAGGAACTTGCCCTCCACGGCAACCGTCTGACGCTCCCCCTTGAGATCGGGCAGTTGACGCAATTGCGAATCCTTAACCTCTCTCAAAACCAACTTAAAGCCTTCCCATCGGAAATCATCCAGCTGACCCAATTGAGGCATCTTGCCCTCCATGGCAGCGGCCTTACAGCCCTTCCCCCAGAGATCGGTCAGTTGATTCATTTGCAGACTCTCAGCCTTGGTGCTAACCATGTGAGGATGCTCCCCCCGGAGATTGGTCAGTTGATCCAATTGCAGCGCCTGGACCTTAACCACAACAGCCTGACGACCCTTCCCCCGGAGATCGGCAAGTTGATCCACTTGAGGCGTCTGAACCTCTATTACAACCATCTGAAGATGCTCCCCCAGGAGATCAGTCAGTTGACCGCCTTGAGGTACCTTGACCTCCGCGGCAACTACGACTTCCCCCTCCCCTTTGAAATCCTGACAAAAATTGATGACGCCCAAGCCATCCTTCGCACCTACCTTGATTCCCTTGTCGGTCCAAGGCGTCCCCTCAACGAAGTCAAGCTTGTTCTCGTCGGTGAAGGCAGCGTCGGCAAAACTTCCCTCGTCAACCGTCTGCTCTATGACACGTTCGATCCCAACTCGGAAAAAACGGAGGGCATTGAAATTCATAAATGGGAAGTTAGCTGTCAGCTTTCAGCGGTCAGTGATCAACCGGAAAGCACAGCGGACTCCAAAATCGAAAATCAGAAATCTAAAATCCGGGTGCGCATGTGGGACTTCGGCGGGCAGGAGATCATGCACGCCACCCACCAATTCTTTTTAACAAAGCGCACGCTCTACGTGCTAGTATTGGACAGCCGCTACAGCGAAGCCGAAAACCGTCTAGATTACTGGCTCACGCTTATCCGTAGCTTTGGCGGGGATTCGCCCATTCTCGTCGTGGGCAACAAGACCGACCAACACCCCCTCGACCTCGACCGACGTGGCCTGCTGGCGAAATATCCCGCCGTCCAGGCGATTCTCGATACATCCTGTGCTACCGGTGCCGGGATTCCAGCTCTGCATGACGCCATCACGCAACAGATCGCTGCTATGCCTCATGTCACCGATCCCATCGTCATCACCTGGTTCGACGTCAAGGCTGAACTCGAAGCGATGGAGGAGGATTATATCCCCTACAGCCGCTATGTGGCACTCTGCCGCGAAAAGCGTGTGGATCACCCCGACAGCCAGCGTGGGCTCCTGGGTTTCCTGCACGACCTCGGCGTCGTCCTCCACTTCCCCGATCCGCGCCTGGAAACCACCAACATCCTCAACCCGGAGTGGGTGACACAGGGCGTCTATCGCATCCTTAACACCCGCTTGCCTTTCGAAGAACAGGGCATTCTCACCTGGGAGATGCTGTCACGCATACTTGATGATGAAGCCTATGCCGAAAAGCGCATGTTCATTGTGGATATGATGCAAAAGTTTGAACTCTGCTACGGGTTGCCAGATCGGAAAAATACCTTCCTCATCCCTGACCTATTGCCCAAGGAAGAACCTGATACAGGTGCGTGGGATGACACGCTCGCGTTTGAAGTCCATTACTCGGTGCTGCCTGGTAGCATTCTCACTCGCCTTATTGTGCGGATGCATCGCCACATTAAAGAACGTGTGGCGTGGCGCACGGGAGTGCTTTTAGAATGTGAAGGCAACGAGGCCCTTATCCGTGCCGACCTGGCAGCCAACCACATTATCATCGCCGTACGTGGTCCTGCTACTGGCCGCCGGGAGTTGCTTACTCGTATCCGCGAACATCTGGAGGCCATCCACGCCAGTCTGGCGGGATTGCAAGCTGATGAGAAAGTACCTGTGCCGGGTCACCCCAATATCCTGCCGGTGGACTATCGCTGGCTGCGGGAATGTGAACGTCGCGGACAACCGGAAGAAATCACGCCCCCCGGTCTCTACAAGCCGATCAGCGTCCGGAAATTACTAGATGGTGTTGAGACGCTGGAAACACGGCGCGAACGAGGTGCCCGTGACGGTGGTGATACCTACTACCAGTTCTACAACAGTCACGTTGGCGTTGCTGGAGCGGGCGCCACCGTCTCTGGAGACGTTCAACTCAGTCACCCAGCAAATACATTGCTCGGTTTATCTGATTGTGACACTCAAACCAACTCCATAAGGAGGAACGCTATGCGATTCGAACAAGGACATGCACTGATTATCGGCATAGGCAGCTACATACACATTCCTGCTACCAATATCCCCATCTCCGTCACAGACGCTCAAGCTGTCAAAACCGTGTTGTGTGATCCGCAGTTTTGCGGTTATCCACCGGAGAACATCACTTTGCTGCACGATGCACAGACCACGCGCCAGGGCATCGCCGACGCACTCAACTCGTTCGCTAGCAATCTCAAGGCAGAAGATACCTTTGTGCTCTACTACTGCGGGCACGGGGATTACGGCGAAGATGGCGACTACTACCTGACGACGCACGACACTCAAATCGTGGGAGATCGTATCAAAAAGAGCTCCGGTATTCGTGCGGCGGAACTGATCGCCCTATTGCGCAAGATTCCGGCCAAGCGTCTGCTGATGATCTTCAATGCCTGCCATTCCGGCGAACTCTCGCCCAGCCTGGATATGTCCCAACCCGTCAAAGCTTTCGGCGATGTGGGCTTGCCGGAAGGTGAGGCCGCCGCGATATTGGGCAGCGGTGAAGGGCGTATCCTCATAACTGCATCCCGGCCAGAGCAAAAATCCTGGATTGGCTCCGGCAATCTCTCTCTCTTCGCCCAGGCTGTGGTGGATGGGCTAAGTGGTAAAGGGATGCTGATCAACAACAATGCCGGCTATATCAGTGTTTTTTCGCTCTACGAACACATCTACACCGCAGTCAAAGAGGCCGCCGACAAACTGGGGCATACCCAAGAACCAGAACTGACCGTCCTGAAGAACGTTGGCCCCTTCCCAGTAGCTTTGTATAAAGGCGCAAGTAGCCTGGGAATCTTCGATAGCCAGGCTGATGCATTGCTAGATGAGACTGCTGTGCGCACTGTAGATCCAAAAATCAGCCAGCGGGTGATGCAAAAGTATGTTATCCACGCGGAAAACAGCGAGATCGGCATCATTGGCGACCATGCCCACGTCGAAGGCGGCATTCACTTTGGCTGAGGCATAGACGCTAAAGCAACAAGGATTGAGGGGGGATCAGTGATGGAACGCGATGAACTCTTAGAACTCATAAACCAGGCGGCCCGTGAGGGCTGGAAAGAGCTTGACCTTCGTAATGGAGGTATCACTGAACTTCCTCCTGAGATAGAACGCTTGACCACTCTCGAAATACTTCGCCTAGGTTACGTTGAAAGCATACCTGGTGAACGCAATGAGTTGACCGCCCTTCCTCCAGAGATTGATCGTTTGACTGCGTTGCAGGAGCTTTATCTTGGTGGCAATCGTTTGATGACCCTCCCCCCAGAGCTATTTATGCTAACTGCTTTGCGATATCTTGACCTCAGCGAAAACAAGCTGACAACACTATCTACCGAGATTGGCCAGCTGATTAACTTAAAGTCACTGGATTTTCATGGTAACAGCCTAACGGTTCTCCCCTCAGGAATTGGTAGATTGACCAACCTAGAGGAACTCAACGTTCGCCACAACCAATTGACGACTCTACCGTCTGAGATTGGTCAGTTGACTGCTTTGCGATTTTTGGATCTGAGCGACAACGATTTGTCAGTTCTGCCCCCTGAGATTGGCCGACTGACCTCTTTGCAGTCCCTCGATCTCCGCGATAATTCACTAACGGCTCTGCCAACGCAGATCGGCGGTTTGACCGCCTTGACAGAGTTGAATTGCTGGGACAATCATCTGGTAGAACTTCCCGCTGAGATCGGCCGGTTAACAGCTTTACAGTCGCTCAACCTTAGTGACGCCGATTTAGCGGCCCTCCCTTCCGAAATTGGCCAGTTGACCGCTTTGCGGAAACTCAACCTTTCCAACAATGAACTGGAGGTTCTTCCACCAGAAATTGGTCGGTTGATCTCTCTGACAGAGCTTACGCTCTGGGACAACCGTCTGATAGAGCTTCCTGCGGAAATCGGCAAGTTGACGACCCTGACGCGACTCCACCTCGCCTTCAACCGGTTGACAGCTCTCCCCCCTGAGATCGGACAATTGCCTTCCCTGCAGGAACTTAACCTAAACAATAATGACCTGACAACTCTCCCATCTGAGTTATGGACATTGACCGCCTTGCAGTATCTATATCTCAGTCACAATCGATTGAAAACTCTCGCTCCACAGATCTGTCAGCTGACTGCATTGCAAGAACTCAACTTATACTACAACAACTTAACAGCATTGCCGCCAGAGATCGGTCAGTTGTCTAACTTACACTTCCTTGATCTTCGCGACAATTCCGATTTTCCTCTTCCATTTCCTCTGCCACCCGAAATCCTGGCCCAGGTGAATAACGCTCAGGCCATCATCCGCGCTTATCTCGATTACCTTGCCGGACAAAGACGTCCTCTCAACGAAATCAAACTTGTCCTGGTCGGCGAAGGTAGTGTCGGTAAGACCTCTATCGCCAATTGGTTACTCCACGACACCTACGTTCCCGATTTCGACAAAACTGAAGGTATTGCTATTCATCAGTGGAAAATCATGAGAAAACAGGGTGATGAATCCGAGGTTCGGATAAACCTATGGGACTTTGGTGGGCAGGAGATTATGCACGCTACCCACCAGTTTTTTCTCACCAAGCGCACACTTTATATCTTGGTACTGGACAATCGCCTCAGCGAAGCCGAAAATCGTCTGGATTACTGGCTCACGCTCATTCGTAGCTTCGGCGGCGATTCACCTGTCATTATTGTCGGTAACAAGACCGACCAGCACGGACTCGACCTCGACCGGCGCGGGTTGCTAGCAAAGTATCCCGCTGTCCAGGCTATTCTCGATGCTTCCTGCACCACCGGCGAGGGCATTGCAGCTTTGCGCGAAGCTATCACTGCACAAATCGCCAAGTTGCCTCATATTGCAGACCCGCTGCTCAACACCTGGTTTGAAGTCAAAGCAAAGTTGGAACAAATCGACGCCGACTACATTCCCTACGCCGACTATGTCCGCATCTGCCGCGAAAAGGGTGTGGACAATCCCGAAAGCCAACGCGTGCTTTTGGATTTTCTCCACGACCTTGGCGTCGTCCTCCACTTTCCCGATCCTCGCCTGGAAACCACCAACATCCTCAACCCGGAGTGGGTCACGCAGGGTGTCTATCGTATCCTCAATACCCGCTTGCCCTTCGAAGAACAGGGTATTCTCACTTGGGATATGCTGGCTCGCATCTTGGATGACGAACCCTACCGAGAAAAACGGATGTTCGTCGTGGATATGATGCAGAAATTCGAACTCTGCTACGAACTGCCGGACCGCAAAGATACTTTTCTTATCCCCGATCTGCTGCCAAAAGAAGAACCGGACACAGGCGCGTGGAATGGTGCACTCGCGTTTGAAGTTCACTATCCGGTGCTGCCCGGCAGTATCCTCACCCGCCTCATCGTGCGGATGCATCGACATATCAAGGAACGTATTGTTTGGCGTACTGGCGTCCTCCTGGCCTGCGACGGCAACGAGGCGTTGGTCAGAGCTGACTTGGCAGCCAATCGTATCACCATCGCTGTGCGTGGCCCAGGCGTGGGACGCCGTGAGCTACTCACCCGCATCCGCGAGCACTTAGAAGCTATCCACGCCAGCCTCGTGGGATTACAACCCGCCGAAAAAGTCCCCGTGCCGGGGCATCCTGACATCCCGCCGGTGGATTATCGATGGCTGCGGGATATGGAGCGTGAAGGCATTGACAAGTTCCCGCCGCCGGGTCTCACCCGGTTCATCAGCGTACGGCAACTGCTGGATGGTGTCGATCCGCCGGAGGCGCGGCGGGAGCGGGATGCTAAATACGAAGTCCACATCCACGGTGGGCAAGTTGGTGTTATCGGCGACGAAGCCGACGTGCATGGAGGTATGCATTCTGCGTAGTTGTGATTTCCAGTTCACGTTTTCATTCATCTCAATTCAAAGGAAGGAGCAAATCTATGGATCCCATTACTGCTGCAATCTTAGCTGCATTGGCTGCCGGCATTGCCGAAGGTCTCGGTGCGACCGCCTATAACGCACTCAAAGAGGCCATTCAAAGGAAATTCGGCAAAGACAGCAAACTTTCTCAAGCCGTAGCCGTTGTTGAGCAGGAACCCGACTTCGAACCAAACCAGACTGCTTTGGCAGGGCGTGTTCAACAAACCAACGCCGCCCAAGACCCTGAACTGCTGGATTTGGCCGAACGTTTGACCGAAGCATTAAGCCAAACGCCAGCAGGTCAACAAGCCGTAAGCAAATACCACATCGAGGTTCAGGGTGGTCAAGTTGGTGTTATTGGTGACAACGCGACTATCAAGGGTGGCCTTTACTTCGGTGACAAGAAGAAATAGCTGGAGTGGGATAGACAATTTGTGATGTGTATCCGACTGGCTCTACCGACAATTATCCATAAGCGGAGGTTCCTATGCCTGAAGCTCTACCCCCAGAACTAGAACAACGTCTGCGCGCGGCGCTCCTGCGCTGCGGTCCCTTCGACAGCGACAGCAGCCTGCGCGCCGTCTTCGTAGACGCGCGCATCGCCGCCTGGCGCGACGACATCCCTGACAATACCCCCAGTCGTGGGAAGCGCGTCGCGGCTTTCATCGAGGGGCTTCTCGAACAGCACGACAACGCCGGCAACAACGCCCTCGCCCTCGTCGTGCGCGTCCTCGCCGACCGTACCCCGTCGGGGGATTCTTGCCATCGCGAATTGGCAGAGCTGGCCAATGTGGTGCAAAACGCTGCGATCACGGTTCCTGCCTCGACAACATCATCATTGCCACAAGGCACGAAGTACAAAATCCACGTCCACGGCGGGCAGATTGGGGCGATCGGAGATAATGCAAAGATCGAAGGTGGCATACACTTCGGCACCAAGAAGTAAGCACGTAAAGGCGCAACATATTTCAGGAGGAATCGCCAATGCCTGATGTAAATCTAAACAATTCGCAAGCCGGTATCATCGGCGATAATGCCTATGTCGAAGGTGGCATCCACTTTTATCGTGAAATCATCACTTATGATGGTGTTGAACCTATCTCTGCCGACAATCTACTCGATGCTTGTCAGAAGCAGGTGGCAATGAAACTCAATGAGGCACAGTACAAATATAACCCCACACTCTACGTCAACCGTGTTATTGAACAGGACTTGAACGCTTTCTTCGATACTCCACTTGCCGAGGCTGCCCCCAACTGCTTTCTCATCGTAGCACCTGCTGGAAGTGGCAAGACCAGTTTGCTGTGTAATCTGGCTCAAGCGCGTGTCTCCAAGCAACCAGTACTGTTGTTGATGAGTGGAAGTATTTGCTTCAGCGGAACAGCGGGTCTGCTAGATGTGATCAAGACGGAATTGGAAATAGCGAGTCCGGCTGTTGCCTTCCGCTCCGCTGGTGCAGGTATACACATCCTGAACGACCTGGCGGAAAAGATGGAGCGCGATGTACTGGTTTTCCTAGACGCCATAAATGAGCACAGAGATCCGGCTGCGATGAACAGGGCAGTGGAGGATCTTCTATATGAGCTTACCCCCATTTGTTAGACCACAAATGGGTTAGAATAAGTTGAAACGGGGACGCTGTCATCTTGCTCCTTAGCCCCGTAATGGACCTTAACAGGCGTTGCATAGTGCAGACTCTGGTGCG
>Ga0209723_1003411_pt1 | contig 19160 bp, 15 predicted proteins | sample BiotimSIPDNA_2_FD_185750 | JGI IMG/M metagenome (GOLD analysis project Ga0209723, IMG submission 185750) | Anaerobic biogas reactor microbial communites from Washington, USA - Biogas_R2 time_0 SIP DNA (SPAdes) (version 2) | ecosystem: Engineered > Bioreactor > Anaerobic > Unclassified | place... | reverse complement strand
AATGGATGATATTCTTTTGTATTGTGGGTCTCCCGCCTGTGCGACCTTGAATTTTGGCACGTTCCAACCCTGCCCTTACTCGTTCACCTATACGAATTTTTTCCTGAAGTGCAAGACTTGATAACAAGCTTATAATCACATCTTTAAAAATCCCCGAACTGTCAATATATTGTTCACTATAAGACTTGTAGCTGACATTATAATCATCCAGCATTTGAAGATATTGTATGGTCTTACGTGTACCCTCTCTTGTTAGTCTGTCAAGCGCAAAGAACAATAGCATATCGAATTTTCGTTTTGATGCATCATGCATCATTCGATTAAATTCTGGTCTGTTGGGAGACCCGCCTGATACTACGTCAACATACTCATCAGATATTTCATAATCCATTTTCTGGCAGTACTCCCGTAGAATTAACAACTGATTAGTATTATCGCTGGTATCTTTTGATACACGTGAATATATTCCGACTTTGAGATGGTTCTTTTTTATGTTCATAAAACAGGTGTTTTTTGGGCAATTAAATCATATTTCTTAAATGCCTGATTATGAGGCAAACTATCATGGCGATTCTTGAAGGGTTTTTTGAACACAGTCAATTTAAAATATAAGGGTAGTATGTGCACTTTAAATAACAACCTGATAATACAGCTACATGAGCTCGAACTGGAATGCCATTAATTATTTCGACCAAAACGAAGTATCGAATTGGTGATTCATAGTCAAAATCAATAAATTCCAAGAAATATTTCGTCTTACCGTTGTTCATGATGCAAATATATGCATAATATATTATGCATGCATAACAATTTATGCTTTTTTTTACCTTTGATAAAAAATATCAATGGCAAAAAGAATATTAACTGAACTACCACCTGATATATCTCAAATAATGAAAGATATCGGTAAAAATGTGACCAAGCATCGGCAGATAGTTGGGAGCAATTACAAGACCTTCGCTAAGACCCATCAAATTAACAACATGACCTTATGGCGTATTGAAAATGGTGAAGACTATCGTATGAGCTCCTTCTTGGAAGTCTTAAATGCCATTGGAATTTCTCCGAAAGATTTTTTTAAAAGCATCCGATGATACTCGTGGTGGGACAACCTGAGGTCGTTTTTCTTGATAAAATGAATATTTTACGGCTTATAATGCTAAATATTAAATATTTGGGTTATCGAACAACTGTAATTAAAGGGTATAAAAGAACAGAAAGGAACATATAGGATTCATTTTAGTACCAATAAATTCCAACATTACTTTACATGAAAACCAGTATTTATTAAAAATAATACTGCCATGATTGATTCTAATAATCTTTCTCCGGAAGACCGCAAACGTTTGTCGTATCTTTCTTCATTTCTCAGGGAAATAAGATTAAACAACGGTCTTACACAAAAACAGGTCGCACAAGAAATAAACTTATCAAGGAACAGTATATCAAAGATTGAAAACATGAGATTCTTTAGAATCCAGCACCTTTTTCTGCTTGCAGATTTTTATGAAATCCCGGTATATGAAATATTCGCAGATATTGAGTAACTCCACAATCTTTTTATGTTATTCATAAATGGGTCGCAATTTTACTCAGGTTTCCAATTTTACCTTCATGTCCAGTGATTCACGTAACATTAAAGTCACTCTTAAATGGATTTTTTATTTAATCTGTATTTTGCCGTGTCCTTCAATACTTCATCAATTGAATCAAGAATGCCCATCCATTCATCAATATATTTGACAACATCATCGATTTGGTAAAGTCGCACATGATAATTTAGTTCTTCATTATTGGCAATCCTTTTCCCCAGAGGAGTTGAAAGTATCATCACGATTACGATAATTTCAATTATATCGAAATAAACTTGAGAGTTTTTAATTATGTCGAGGTTTATCCATTGGTTATACACATCAGCCATTTTATGCAGATACTTTTTCTCTATGAAATTTGAAGTGACATCATTTTTCAGTTTCCAGTAAGTCTTACCATCATTGGGGGATTTATCAAAAATCAATTCTTCGACAGGATTGAAATCTTTTCCAATAATTGGAATATATTTTTCATCAGATTTAGATAATTGAATTTTAACGCCATCTTCATCATCAGAATCAAGTGAAGAAAATTCTTCAGTAAAAGTGACACTATTGTTTTCATTGATAGTCTTACCTAAACTCTTCTTATCTTTAATATTATTATAGGTGTCTGTATCTTCCAAATAATCAATATCATCAACTATGTTCAATTGCGGTTTTTTGCAGCCGGAATTGCAGTTATCCACAGTACTGTGTGCTGAATTCTTCGTATCAGGCTGTGGTATTTCGCAGTCCTCAATATCATTCTGCGGATTTTCGCAGTTAGTTAAATTGTCAAGGGGTAATAGCTCAATGTGAGTATCTGTGAATCTTAAAACCCCCATCTCTGATAACTGAGTATATAAATCCAAAATTGTTCTTTCTTTCTTGTGCAATTTGAGAGCCAAATTTTTTGTAGTTATTGTCGTACCATTACTGTAGCTGAAGAGAAGACATATCATTCTGAATTGGGCATCATTTAAAAAAGAAGCTGAGATTAGCTTACTATTGATTTTTACAAATGGTGGCGGAGTATTTGGTCTCCGTAATTTTTTGCCTGAATATTTGTTAATCTTTTTCATATTAATTGTTGTTTTTAAGATGGTATAATTTCATATACATAGTAATCATCAAATAATTAAACGCCAGATTCAACTTTTTAAAGGAGAGCAACTGTTATCCGGCATGATTAAAAAAAACTTCTCTCTGATATACTTGTAATGGCTTCCTAATAATCGGTTAAATTTTGCTTTTCCTTCGTGACATAACCCAAATTGTGAAAAAATGTCAATGAACCTTGTGGTATGCAAGCCGACATATAATATTACTTGTCCTTGAAGTGGACTACCGGGTTTACCAGTCATGTCAAGAAACCTGATTCTTTTTTCAACATAGCAGATAGCATTGGCAAAAGTCGCCATACTCTGAAACCACCGTGTTTCAGTTGCATTATTGACTAATATTAAAGCTTGGTCATACTCCATTCGTTTAACTTTAACTGCCATGGCGAATTTCCCAATGAGTTCTTTGGAATATGGGGGATTAAGCCATACATTACCAAACCATGGCTGAATTAAGCCGTTAATTTCTTTCGTATAAAATGTAGTAGCTTGAACAGTCCTATTCGCAATTTCAGAAGATGCCGGGTCTAAATCAATACTGCCCATGGTCTTTCTTGCTGCATCAATGATATACTTTGGTGTATACCATTCATTTTCACCAGAATTATAGCTTACGTGTGCCTTTCTTTTATTTTCTTCCATTTATTAAGTATAATATTGCTCCTACTAAGGCATCGGAAATCCTTACTTTTAATTCATCCTGCTTTGGATTAGGGTAAAGCATTCCCTTTTAACCAAACATTTGTTCGGATAACTTACTGTTTTATAAACCATTAAGTTCTTCGGATTTTTACCCGTATCGCCTTACAGATTGTCTTAATTTTTTCATATCAATTTGTATTTAATTTTCTTCCCATTTTCAGTCCTGACTACGCATACCCTTTCCACTACGCTAAAATCTAATTCTGCGTCCCAATTCTTCCCCCGATACGCTTTGGAGAAATCTTTTAATTAAAAAAAGTCAGGCTTCTATTTCGTACCAAAGGCGGGTAAAAAACCCGCCCTTGTATGAAAGTATTCTGATTTAAAGAACGCTCGTTTCCAGTCAACATTAAAATCTCACTTCATCATCTTACCTTTGGGTCATGTTGTCTTTCAGATACTTATACGAAACGATTTAAAAAATGTTACAAAAAATGAAACTTTTTTTAATGAAGTACGTTACAAGCTATTTTTCTTAATTTGATTCAATCTCAATGTCTGTAAACCAATTACTTAGCTAATTCACGAAGAAATGCGAACAGGAATAATAAAACAATTCCCCATTAATATGACCACACTTCATGTGCCAGAGGAAACTGATTAAGTTCCTTCTTATGCTCTCTCCACTGTGGCATGGTTTTATCCATAATAGCTACAAACCGTTCTGTATGGTTTCTTTCAAGGATATGTATAATTTCGTGCACAATGATGTATTCAAGACACCTTTCAGGTTTCTTCGCCAGTTCCAGATTCAGCCATATTCGTTTTGCTTCCCGGTTACATGTACCCCACTTCGTTTTCATCTTTTTAACTTCCCATTGAACGCCATCCACTCCGATAACCTTCTGCCATTCTTCAATTAATGCCGGAATTTGTTCTTTCAGGTTTTTCCTATACCAGTTCGTCAGTACATTTTCACGCTGTTCTTTCGTATAGTCTGGTTTTACGAGAAGTTCGATGTATTTTTTATTCTTTATTGAAACTTTCGGATTTCCCGTGTGATGAACAACATTCAGAATATAACGCTGACCATTGAAGTAATGACTCTCCCCTGATATATACTTTCTTTCCGGCTGCCGCTGCTGATTAGTGTATTTTGCCTGATTCTTCTTAATCCACGACATTTTTGAAATGGCGAACAACCTGACCGCTTCATCGTCAACATTCAAAGGTGTGGCAATCCTGACCCTGCCTTCGGGCGGGTAAACAGCCAGATGAAGGTTCTTGATGGCTTTTCGCACCACATCAATTGGTATACCGTTGACAACGATTTGATGCATCTCAATAATCAGGTTGGTTCTTGATGATTTCAAAAATTTGCTTCAGTTTTTCCTCGTCTTTGATATGTTTTTTAATGGCGAACAGAACCTCTTTCTCTTTTATCCTGTTGCCTCGCCAGTCATCTTTCTTGTTGTAAATTACTTCATAATCCAAGACCATTGCCAGTTCTTCATCTTGGTCAAGATTGTCATACAGTGCCCTTTTGGCTCTTGTATCGAGGGTTTTCGGGTATTTAGTCTCGTTGGGTCGTTTTATCTGCCGGGTCAATTCCACAATCATCGCCAGATATTCTTCATATTCCAACGCTTCCTGCCGTCTTTGTGCAATCAGTTCATCCAGCAGTCGTGACATGTTTTCGTAGTACTTCGGATTGATGGGTCGCTCATCATGAATGACCTTGCGCAGGTTGTTTTCGATGGTCTCTGCTACTGCCTGTCTGTTCCTTCGAATGCCGGAAGGTAGTTTTTCAATTGCATTTTCTCCTCTTTCTACAATCAGTTCAACCAGCGACATATCATCGAACGCACTGATTACTTTGCTCTCTTCTGCACTGATATAAGTGTCAATCAGATGGCGCATGGCAGGTTCATAAGCTTTGAGGTCAATATAATCGGCACTTGCAAGTTTTACCTCTGCTCTGGCATGTTCATAATGACGCACTTCTTTCAGGATATTTTCAGCATTGGCAGATGTGTATCCTGCTTCTTCCATTTCATTTGCAATTGCAGCATACGCTCTTACAAGATGTGATACCTGCTTGTAGAACGCAAGCCGTTTTTGTTCGTTGCGTTTTATCTCTTCCTTGTCTTCAATGTTTTCAGCACAGAAATACCTGATATAATCAATGGTCTCTTTGGGCATCCTGACAGGTTCGCACAGGGTACGTATGCTCTCCAGTGCATCATCCAGCAATTCTTTTGCTTTCTGAAGCCTGTCGGAGAGCAATCCGGCAACATCTTCTTTGTCATAACCCTCAAGTGCACCCGAAGTGTAATCGTTTACTGATGATTCAAGACTCTTGAACAGGTCTTTGTAATCGATGATGTAACCGTAATCCTTATCATCCCCATCGAGTCTGTTCACCCTGCATATTGCCTGAAAGAGACCGTGGTCTTGCATTTTCTTATCAATGTACAGGTAGGTTGCCGAAGGAGCATCGAATCCGGTAAGCAGTTTATCAACCACAATAAGAAGTTTCAGTTGACCCGGTTCGTTTACAAAGGTTTTCTTTGCTTCATCTTCAAACGCCTCTGGTGATTTACCGTTGAGCATGCGCTGATAAACCTCGTATTTCTTCAGTTTATCGGTGATGCTCTCCTCATCGATACTCTCTCCCCGTATATCGTTGATGGTGGGAACGTAAGAGGTAACGATGGCGCATTTCTTCAACCCGGCACTCTGGAATAATTCGTAGTACTTACATGCTTCATAAATACTGCCGGAAACCAGCATCGCATTTCCGTGACCACTCTCCAGCCGGTCTTTGGTTTCCATATCCAGCATAACATCTGCTACTATTTTTTCAAGCCGTGACTGACTGCTCAGTATGGTCTGCATTGTGCCCCATTTCTGTTTCAGTTGCATCTTGGCATAATCCGTCAAACCCCTCGTCTTGGCTTCAAACCAGCGGTCGATTTTGTCCTGTGAGGTAATTCTCTGGTCAACATCCCTTGCTTCATAGCGCAGGTCGAGTATCACATTATCTTTTACGGCTTCGTCAAATTTGTAGGTATGGATGTAACTTCCAAAGATTTCAATGCTTCTCTGTTTATCCGCTTTCAGCAGGGGTGTCCCGGTGAAACCAATGAACATAGCATTGGGAAGAATTTTCTTCATGGCTTTGTGCAGTTCACCGGACTGTGTACGATGACATTCATCCACATAGACGAAAATATCCCCTTTGGCACTGAAATCACGGGGAAGGTATCGGGAGATGTCTTCAATGAATCCTTCATAGTCGGCTTCCTCTTTGTTGCCGAATTTGTGTATCAGCGAACACATCAGCCAAGGCAGCGAGAGATTAAGCTTTTCAACCAAATCCCTTCCACTTGTAGTTCGGTGAATCTGTTCGTCAACTCCTTTGAACACCTTTTCAATTTGTTTGTCCAGTTCATCCCGGTCGGTAATTATAAGCACTCTGGCATCCTGAATGTTTTCCCGTATCCACTTGGTCAGCCAGACCATAATCATGCTTTTACCGCTTCCCTGCGTATGCCAGATGATACCGCCTTCACGTTCCCTTACACGTTTTTGCAATGCTTTAACCCCGAAATACTGATTGTGACGGCATATTTTCTTTATTCCGGCATCGAACACTATGAAGTCATGAATAAGTTCCAGAAAACGCTCTTTATTGCACATCTGAAGCAAATGGCGGTCAAGTAAATTCGCAACATCACTCTCTTCCTTCCATTTCAGGTAATACTTCTCCGGGGTGTTGATAACACCATACCTGACACCCTCTGTATCATTTCCTGCCATTACCAGTTGTACTGTGGCAAAAAAAGGCATGATAAACATGCTTTTCTGGTTGTCGAGATTCTGCCGGATGCCTTCAGAGACCGATACCGTACTCCGTTTCAATTCCAGTACTCCCAGAGCAATGCCATTGACGTAGATTACGATATCAGGACGTTTACGGTTTTCTCCCTTGATGGAGACCTCTTCAGCAATGGCAAAATGGTTGTTTTGCGGATTTTCCCAATCAATTAACCTTACGGTCTGGGTGTTTTCACCCACATCTTCCCTGACCTTTGCCCCATACCTTAGAATCGTATAAACATCCTTGTTAATGCCATACAGGTTTTTGTTCTGTACCCCGGCAACCTTCTTCAGTTCATATATGGCTTTTTTTATCAGAGTCTGGGTATAACCATTTTCCTGAAGGTAATTCGAGAGCAAACCCTCTTCAATATTGCTGTTATCCGGACGGTCGTGCCAGTTGCCCAGATAGGTGTAACCCAAACTATCAGGCTTGGTGTACAGGGCAATGACCCTGTCCTGAGTAATGCGTTCTATGTCACCCACGGGACTCATACCAATCGAATTTTACCAGTTAATAATGCTTGCATCATGCCTTGCTTGACCAGTTTATATTTTTTTAATTTTTTCCCCAGAGAATCAATATCCAAATCCATATCGCTCAATATTTGAGAAATGATTTCTTGGTCAGGTGGAGATGGAACTTTAACTTCGATATTTTGATATTCCGAAATCCAATAACGCTTATGGTCACTGAGTGGAAAGTGCACCGTTTGCATTATTTCATAAATCAACCTCAGATTAACTTCTTTATTTTTGGCTTTTAACATCTTCATTGCTGATGATTTCACTTTGAAGGGGAATGTTACGAACTTAGTGGCAGTGGTAAAGTCATCGAAAATTATTACTGGTAGATTTTCATAGATGCCAAAGTCTTCATCTGTGTAACCCAAAATGAAAGTCTTACCAGCGGTAAGAACCGGTATAAGATTATTGTCATTATACTCTGAATCTTTCACCAAATATTTGGTTGGTTGCTCATAGTCCAATAACTCACCAAGTTTTTGTTTTTTCCATTCTGGCTTTGGTTTCAACAACTCCTGCATCACCCCCTGCTTGATGTTTCGTTTCTTGGCGATGAGTTTTTCAAGATTTTCAATGAGGGCATCGGTATCGGAAAGGGCAGTGGCAATGGCGGTTTGTTCGGATAAAGATGTAATTGGTATCCGAAAAGATTCTATTTGTCCAAAGTTTAATCCTTGCCTGTTCCCCCCTGCTTGAAAACTATCAATTTGTTTTTTACCAAAATGTGACAGCAGGAAATAATTCAAAAAATATGGGTTTAATACATCATGTTTTGTCCTTACAATACATACATGCTGATTAACATTCCCCTTGACTACTAAAAAGGTTGCTACAGCACTTCTTCCAATAGACGCTCCTGTAATATTTAAGAATACGTCTTCATCCTGAATCTCAGTAGATTGAAAGGTCTGATGCGTTTCCTCATCAATATATGCAACATCATTTAGGAGTAACTTACCAAGACCAATGTTTTGACTTCTTAGAAATACTCTGCCTGAATCTTTATAAACCCTTGCACCGCCTGTTGGTGTGATTCCACTACCGATTTTGATTGTTGCATTTCCTAATGGAACAACTTCCCAATCAACTGGAATAGCACCAATTTCTGATACTTTATATTTAACGTCAGTTACTTCCATTTTATCTTATTTATCAGGCTTTGTAGTTCTTTTAGTTTTTCAATCAGCTCACTGAAAGGAAGTGCTTCACCATGTATCATGTTCTCCTTCATTTCATTGTAATCTGTTTCCCATTCAGGCAACACATGCTCTGGTGGTATAAATGCAATCTTGTCGGGACTGTGGTTGGCAAAATCAACACCGGAAATCCTGCTGAACTTGCTGCGGTGCGCAACAATGGTGTTGTATAAATCCGGATTATTGAGTGCAATATCTGCGTAATCCGTTCGGTTTAGTATTTCAATATCGTATAAGTGTCTGCTCAAACCATCCACACGTCTCTTTCCCGGTGACTTCTGAAACTCTTCATGTAACAGGAATATTTTCTCTAAGAAAGTTCGTTCCGGGTTAACGGTTGGAATTGTTATGGGTAGGTCAGCAAATGGTTGTCCGGGATAATTTTCAGCGACCATGGTGGCAAAGGTGCGTTCAGAAAACGGTTCTTTCAGTGAACGGCTGCCTACCTCAACCAATACCCCCGGCTTTAAATATGTATCCTCTTCGCTTAATTCTGGGTAGTACACTTCAATTACCATGGGGTCTTGGTCATGGTTAGGTACTTCTCTGTATTTTATTGTTACATTTTTAAACCCGACCTCAGCGAACTTCTCCTGAAGTTCGGGAGTAAATGTTTCAGTAAGATACTCATACGATTTTCTTCTCAATCTGCGAACATCAGCATTTTCCAGTTCACCGGAGAATCCCAGATACTCCCTGTCCAATGCCAAATCAATGTCTTCTGAAAATCGTTGAATTAAGTTCCACCCTTTGCTGAGAGAAGTCCCGCCTTTAAAAACGAGTGACCCGGCACAATCCATAGTATAGATGACAGCAAGCGTATGCACCACCCACCAATCCTTTTCTACAGCAAACGGAAGCAAACCAAGACTTCTGCCTGTTTCAGTGAATATTCTGAGTTTGGTTTCATCCGGCAGTTTAAACCATTCCTTCAAATGTGAAAAGTCTTGTAAGTGTTGCTGCATCAATCAGGGTTTTAATAGTTTTCTAATCCATTCCGGTGCAATCTTCATATCGTGCTGTAGGTGAAACGGCTTCTCCTGTTTCAATAGGTCTCTTATTTTGCCCAGTTCCTCTTCGGTTACCTTATCCTTGCCTATGGTTTTCAGTGCCTGAATAACCAGTTTGCTTGTATCACCAATGGCAGAAAGGTTTCTGGCACTTGCCCGTTTGAAAGTGATGGTTTGTTTCCCCACTCTGATTTTGCGTGCCGTGCTGTCGGTATAATATACCACATTCATCGGCACTTGGGTGGTAAGTCCCAGTTTATAGAGGGCATAACTGCCGGTAGGTACAATCCGTGCTTTATCACGCTTACGGATGGCTTCGGCAATTTCCTCAATGCCGGGCAGGACAGTTCCCAGTACTTCATCTTTTTCCGGACGAACATAGATACCTGTTGCCACACGGTACAATTCTCCCATTTGTACCAACCGGAACAGGGACTTTCCTACTGTTCCTGCACTACCAAATGCAGAAAAATACTCCGGAAAAAAGAGCGAACCCCTCTTGGCTTTTCTTATTTTCCTAAGTATCAGTTCTTCAATGCTTATTATCATGTTTATTGCAATATATTGCCGTAAATTAAGCAAATATTTTCGTCAAAAACTAAAATCGAAACCCATTTTTATAAGATGCTCACGAACTTTGGTTTCATATTCGGTTACTTTACCGGAGATATCCGACAGCGTGTTCTCGTAACGCTCTGACAGTTCTTTAATGCGCTGAGAGAGTCTCTGGCAGATGCGTTCCACTTCCGTCTTAATCTCCTGTTCAATGGTTGTCATCCATTTGTCATCCACCAAGAGTACTTTTATTTCTTCCTGTGTAAGGTTTTTGTATTTCTCCAATAGTTTTTTATCCAGTATAACTTCCGCTTCTTTAATTTGTTTCCCCAGTGCAGCCTCAGCCTCTGACAACTCAAGATACTTCTGAAGAACTTCCAGTTCATCGGCATAGTCCTCATCACCCGTTATCTCTTTCATCCGCTTCTGAACCCCTGCTTTGGTGACCTTCTCCTTATCGTTTTTCGCATCAGCAAGGAGACCTTCCTCTCCGCCATGTTCTTCTTCCAATTCAACAAGTTGTTGTTTTATGGTATCCCGTTCGGTTTCAAGTTTTTCGATATGCTCCTGTTCGGATTGGAAAAACTTGTCGATAACAAGATTCTTTGGCAGCAAATCACAAGTCCATGTCTTTTTCTTCTCATCCATTGAAATAATTGCCTTCCAACCCTCATCAGCAATCTGGTACACATCATCCTGCATGATGGTTTTCCAATAATTTAACAGAGTCTGGTAAATGTCAAAGTTATCAAGAAGCGGAATCTCAGAGAACTTAATTAAAAGGTCTTCCGACAAGTACCAGATGGTTTCTTTTGGTTTAACACCTGCTTCAATTTGTTTAAGATACGGAACATGCTTCTCACGCCATGATGCAATAACCGCATCAACCTTCGAAGAATAGGTTTTGAAATCCGGATGCTCAACAATGGTTTTCTTCAACATCGCAGGTTCAACCAGCAGGTCATAGAACCCGCTACGTGCAGCATGCTTGAAAAGAGTTTGTTTCAACGTTGGAAATGCATTCCAGTATATGTTCAGATTATTCACATCCTTTTCGGGGATACCCCCCAGAAGATGTGCTTCAATGTTGTGGATATCTTCCTCTTCTTCATCCTGAGTGTTAATATATCGTGGAATGTTCAGGTTAAAATCGTTTTTCGGGTCGCTTATTTCACTTAAAAGAACCATTCGGCTGTATTTAGGTACTTCTAACTGATTATTGAATACGTCAACGATTTTATGAATATCCTGTTCCCTTAGCCGGTTCTTGTTGCCATCTTTCATAAATTCTTTACTGGCATCAATCATAAAAATACCGGTGCGGTTGCCAGCATTTTCTTTATCAAGAACGATAATGCATGCCGGTATACCAGTACCATAGAACAGGTTGGTGGGCAATCCGATAATTCCCTTGATATAACCACGCTTAATGATGTTTTTGCGAATCTGACCCTCTGCTCCACCCCGGAACAAAACCCCGTGAGGAAGGATGATTGCACCTTTTCCGGTACTTTTAAGCGACTTTAACATGTGAAGAAGAAAAGCATAGTCACCATTCTTCTTTGGCGGGATTCCGTCTTCAAACCTGCTGTATTCATCATTGGCAGGGTCAAATCCGTTGCTCCATGCCTTGGTGCTGAACGGGGGATTGGCAACACAGAAATCAAAGGTTTTTAGTCTCCCATCAGGGTTCTTGAAATGTGGTTTTGAAAGGGTGTTATCCTGCCAGATTACGGCTGAAGGGTTATCGTGGAGAATCATGTTCATCTTTGCCAAAGCGGCTGTTGCATTATCCATCTCCTGTCCATAGATGGTTACGCCACGCTCGCTTTCATCTGCCGCCTTCAGAAGCAAAGACCCACTACCGCAGGTCATATCGTAAATTGTCTGGTCTTGGCTTCTTGCTTTGCTTATGCCTATGACCTTTGCCATCACCCTTGAAACCTCTGCCGGAGTATAGAACTGTCCCTTGCTTTTACCGGATTCAGTAGCAAAATTGCGCATCAGGTACTCGTAGGCATCGCCCAGAAGGTCATCGCCATCTGCCCTGTTTTTGCTGAAATTCAGGCTGGGATGCTCAAATATGCCGATAAGGTTTGACAACCGGTCTTGTTTTTCTTTTCCTTTTCCAAGTTTATCGTCATCGTCAAAGTCAGCAACATCAATCACTCCTTTCAACTCATTTACTTCGGCAAGATTTGCAATGATTGTGTTAATACCTTCACCGATATCCTTGCTGCCCTTCAGAGCGACCATATCCCTGAAACTACCCCCCTTGGGTATCTCAATCAGAGCATCTTCTTTCCCTTCATACCTATCGGAAACATATTTCATGAACAGTAAAACCAACACGTAATCTTTATACTGGGAAGCATCCATGCCACCACGCAGTTCATCGCAACTCTTCCACAGGGATGAATAGAGTTCACTTTTTTTAATTGCCATATGTAATTGATTATGTTTTAATTATTTGCCAAGCACGTAAACATGTAATGATTTGATTCAATACCATTAACTAAATGATTCACACGGGCATTGTCCCATATTTCGCCATTTTTTAATAAAGTATTCACAAATTTAATAGTAATATTTTACTTTTCTTAGGTAATTTGTTATTATATTTACAGTAAAATCTTACTTCAATGTCAGTTGAATTAAAACAAAACTTATCCGCCATTCTCAGAGCACTTGAAGAGAGGGGGATGAAGACAACCAACATTGCAAAATCAATGGGATATACGACAACATCCCAATTGCATAGTATAATAGATGGAGATAGTCTTGTTTCAACCAAAGCAATCATCAGCATGATTGAAAACTTAAACGTCAATCCCAACTACCTGTTTCTTGGCAAGGGTGCAATGTTTTTAACTGATGAAGATGAAATAGAAGAACTCCGGAAGAAGGTTCATGAATTGGAGCATAACCACAGCGAAGCGGTAAAGACAGTTTATTCTTTATATGGCATCATTCAAAAACTTGAAAAAAGGAATGCAGATTTAATTGACCTGACAAGTGCCGCCATAAAATATCACAAAGGACAACAGGAAGATAAAACTGTTAATGAAATAAGTAATCAGGTAGTTGACATATCCAAGGACATTTTCAACAAGAAATTACAGGACACATTCAAAAGTATTACACCAGCAGTAATTGAACCTATAACAATAGGTGATGTGGAAAAGTTCTTAGAAGAGGAAGCGGCAAAAGAAGAAGAAAAGGCAAAAGAAGAGAAAATACCAAGTTCATTGAAAGAATCAAAAAAGTAAATTGTTACTTAAAATGGGATTACGCAGTCCTTAAAAGTAAATAATTACTTAGGATATTTGTCCCAAACGTCCCAAAAGTTGTCCCACAACAAAAAAACCCCATTGAAAATCAAGGGGTTTTAGTGGGATTGAGGTCGGTGGCGGATTCGAACCGCCGTACCCGGTTTTGCAGACCGATGCCTAGCCACTCGGCCAACCGACCATTTCTCCAGTCGATGACTGTCCGCCAAATGGTGGACAATCGACCAATATTTTTACTTAGCTCAATACCTCAAATAACTTGTCGGTGGCGGATTGCTCGTCTCACTCTGTTCGCCTCGCGAACTCCTTCGCTTCGCCTTGCTTCGCTCACTCGGTTCGAACCGCCGTACCCGGTTTTGCAGACCGATGCCTAGCCACTCGGCCAACCGACCATTTTTCCAGCCAAAGTCTGTCCGCCAGCTGGCGGACTACCGACCAATGCGGATGCAAAAATAATAAATTATTCAGACTTTTCAATAAAAGCAGAAGGTACTGCTCAATCAGGAAGAAGAGATTTCATCTGCTTGCTGATGAACCTGGTAGCATAACCAGGACTGATCCTGTATAACAGGTTGAGGAACTTTGCGTCCTTACCCACCAGTATTCTGACCTTATTCTTCTCCATACCATCAATTATATCCTTCGCAGCATCAGCAGCCGGCATTGGATTGAACTTTGAACTGTCAACATCCCTGTTCCCTGATCCTGGAGCCTCAACACCTGAGTTTTTGGTAATCTCCGTTGCAATGGCCCCGGGAAAAACAATGGACACCCTGATCCCCGTGCCTAACAGTCCTGCATAAAGACCCTCGGTAAGCATTTTTACTGCAGCCTTGGATGCCCCGTAAACACACTGCCCCGGGACAGGCAGGAAGCCGCCCATGCTGGAGACGTTGACAATATGCGCTTCGGGTTGAGCCCTGAAAGGCGCCAGAAAAGCCTTGACCATGTAAAGGGTCCCGAAAAAGTTGACATCCATAACCCTCTCCGCAACCTCAAAGTTGAGGTCCTTTAAGCGGACAAAAGGCTGTATGATACCGGCATTGTTAATCAGTCCGTCCGCTGACCCGTGAATTGCTGTAACCTCTTCCGGCAGCCGGGCAACAGCCTTTTCATCGGTGATATTCATAACATGTACCGATAATCTCTCAGCCCTGCTTCCGGCCAGATTCCTGGTCTCACCAAGCGCAGTCTCATTGAGATCAACTGCCGCCACCCTGGCACCCCGGTCAAGAAGGTTCAATACCAGCTCACGGCCAATGCCATTTCCTCCTCCGGTGACCACTATTGTTTTGTCCTTTACTTTCATACCATGCACCTGTTTATTGTTTATCAAAAATTAAACAACTCCCGGCACTGATTGTTCATCTACAGGTCACGACAATACCTTGATCCGCCGCTGTCAGGGTGGTCTGCTGACAGGGCTACTTCTTGCCCGGCAACGGCGCAACACCGGCCATCTCGCCTATCACATTCACAAGATCACTCCCTTCAGGCACAACAACCTTGGTATTGTTCTGCAATGATGTCTCAAGAGCCTGCAGTTTCCTGAGTATCTGTGCATTACCAATAAAGTACTTCTCCGCGGCCTCATTCACCAGCCTGATAGCCTCTGCTTCGCCCTCGGCCTGAAGGATTTTTGCCTGCTTGGCGCCCTCAGCTTCCTTGATCTTGGCCCTCTTAACACCGTCGGCAACAGTCTCGGTGGCAGAGGCCATGTCAATAGCAGCAATCTTTTCATTCTCGGCCTTGACTACCTTGTTCATTGTCTCCTGAACGTCCTTGGGAGGATCAATCTGCTTCAGCTCCGTGCGCACGATCTCAATACCCCACCCCTGTGTCTCGGTGTGCAGCGTGCTGTACAACTCTGCATTTATCTTGCCACGCTCACTGTTGGCCGACTTCAATGTCAGGGTGCCGATGATGTTACGAAGCGTGGTGCGTGCCAGGTTCACAATCTGCCATCTGAAATTGTTAACATTGTAGATTGAGCCCTTGACACTCTCCTCATCAGCCTTCACCCTGAAATAAACCTGTGCATCAACGCTGGCATTCAGGTTGTCATTCGTGATGATTTCCTGCGGTTCGGCATCAACCATCTGTTCAGTCACATTGACCCGGTAAATCTTGTCTATCACGGGTATGATCCAGTGGAAACCCGGATTGGCAAAATGATGATATTTCCCGAGACGCTCTATGAGTGCACGGTGTGTAGGCCTGACGATCTTTATACCCCAAAAGAAAATCAGGATAACAGCTAAAGCAATAATCCAGTAAGTCATGTTTTAAGCCCTTTCATTAGATAGATTCCTACGAAGTTATGCAAAAAAGAAAAATGAATGATGTTTTACAGGAATATTAATTGCAGTACAACATCAACAATTCTTGTTGCTCTACGAGCAACAGGCTGGTGTTGATTCTTCTCTACAGTTCTTTACGCCCTACGGGCATCAGTTGCCAATGCAAATTCCTATTTCCTTGAAAGAATCTCCAGGCACATGCGTGAATTATGATACGGGCATTTCCAGAAGCCGGCCTTGTCATCATCACGATTGACAGTGCCGTCATCACGAATGCTCCAGAACCACTCGCCGTTCTCCCTGTCTGTCAGGCGGGTGCTGATATAATCAAGCACATTTGCCGCCAGCTCCAGCCAGCTGTTGTCACCGCTGAGCTGCCATGCATTGAGGAAGCCCACCACTGCTTCCGACTGCACCCACCAGTGCCTGTCGCGGTCAAAATGACCCGTCAAATCGTCCTTCTCGTAAAAGAGACTGCCATCCTCCGCCAGTCCTTCATGGGCTGCCGATGCTATCTTCAGCGCCACTCCTGCAACAACGTCAACGGCGCCAAGAGCGTCTGCAGCCTCGCAAAGCAGCCATGAGGCCTCAATGTCATGACCGTAAGAGACAATGGCAGAGCGACGGTTCCACTCCTCGTCAAAAAAGAGATTTAGGTGTGAGGTCACCGGGTCAACAATCCTCTCGGTAAATATCTGCATCAACCCGTCAAGCTGCCGGCGCAGCCCTGTGTCAGGCCACACCCTGTAAAGAGCTGTATATGCCTCAAGAACATGAAGATGGGTGTTCATTGTCTTTTTCTCGTTGGCATCTTTATCACTGAGCCGAAGATCAGCCTTCTCACCCCACTCGCGTGTAAAAGCCTCGTAATAACCTCCATGCCGTTTGTCATAGCTGTGCTTCTCTATCAGCCTGTACAGTTCAATCGCCCTGTCGAGCGACTCCCTTTCGCCAGTAGCCTGATGAAACCAGCTGAGGGCATAGATAAAAAATGCCTGGGAGTAGATCTGTTTCTTCGTCTCCAGCGGCTCGCCATCGGCGGAAAGGCTCCAGTAGGTACCTCCATATTTATCATCGAAAAAATGGCGGAAGACATAATCCCGTGCACGTGTGGCCATCTCCAGGTATGCCTGATCCCCGAGCCTGGCATATGCCGCCGAGAAGCTCCAGAGGATGCGGGCATTGAGTATCCCGCCTTTGGGAGCATCGGTAATGGTCTTTTCACGTCCGTCTATCCTGCCATAAAAGCCGCCTCTCTGAAAGTCAGGCATCCTGTTGATCCACCATGGCAGAATATTCTCAGCCAGCTCCGTCCCGGCCCTTTCCTTCATCCACTTCAGAATCATGGCATTGTCAGTTGTCATTGCCCCGCCAGGTATTGCCTGTTCCTGTCAATAATTGCATTCAACGTTTTTACTGATTCCGCAGAGCGAAGCCTGTCGGCCGGGGTATTCATGCAGTAATCTGCCAGCCGGTCTACAGAGGAAACAGCAACGTGCATCCGTGTGTCAGACGAGGCATAATAGATAAAGACTGTTCCGTCTTCATCAGCTATCCATCCGTTTGAGAAGAGCACGTTGGAAACGTCGCCAATTCGTTCCTCATCCACCGGGGCCATGAGATAGCCTCCCGGTTCGGCTATCATCTCCGAGGGATCATCCAGTGCCGTCATATAGAGATACAGTACATAACGCAGTCCGGCAGCGCATCCTCTGACACCGTGAGCCAGGTGCAGCCATCCTGCAGGAGTCTTGATGGGATGTGGTCCCTCGCCATTCTTCAGTTCCTTGATAGTATGGTAATATCTGTGATTGATAATCTTCTCGGTGCCCGGTTCAATAACAGCATGTGCTATATCCTTCACCAGTGCCCAGCCTATCCCTCCGCCGCTGCCGGCATCAATGAAGCCGTCCTGTGGGCGGGTATAGAGAGCATACATGCCGTTGACAAACTCCGGATGGAGGACCACATTGCGTTGCTGGCTGGCGGAGACGAGATCAGGAAGCCGCTCCCATGTCACCAGGTCATGCGTGCGGGCGATGCCGGCAGCGGCCACAGCGGATGAGAGATCTCCCGGGGCAGCGTCAGGGTCTTTCCTCTCGGTGCAAAACACCCCGTATATCCATCCGTCCTCATGCCTGGTCAACCTCATATCGTAAACGTTGATGTCAGGATCATCTGTCTCAGGCATGGTCACGGGGTAATCGCGGAAACGGAAGTTATCCACTCCATTGGGACTCTCGGCAATGGCGAAGAACGACTTCCTGTCGTAACCCTCAACCCTAACTGCAAGCAGATATTTGCCGTCAAGCTTCATGGCGCCGGCATTGAATGCAGCATTGATACCAAACCGTTCCATCAGGTTCGGGTTGGTGTCCGGGTTAAGGTCATACCTCCATGACAGCGGTGTGTGTGCTGCCGTAAGGACAGGATATTCATATCTCTCAAAGATGCCGTTCCCTGTTGTGACCTTGCGGTTAGTCCGGGTGATCAGTTCTTCATGATCTGCGGTGAGCTTCCCCAAACGTATTTTGAAATTGTCCATTCTGTTTTAAAGGTTATTCCCTGTTATAAATATCAAGAGCCGTTATATCCTTCTGAAAAAGGGTCTCCGGCAGGTTACGGAAACTTATAAAATCCGCCGCACTGACATGGTCAGGATGAGGTGCGTAGAAGTGTCCCGGCCGGTTATGAGCGTTGCGCCAGACAAGGGCATAGGATATACGGTGATCTTTGATGGCCGGCCAGAGAGCTGTGGTCCACCATGCAGAGTCAGGGATACCTTCATATCCTGCCTCGGTCAGCGCTGCCAGCTTGCCTTGACCGGAAGCAGCCTCAGTAACAATTTCGAGAACCCTGCTGACATTTTCAGTGAATGAGCTGTTGCCGGCATCAGGCATCTGGTAATAATCAAAGCCCATGAGATCAACATAGTCGTTACCCGGATAACGCTCAAGGTATTGTTCCGTGTTTTCAATATCGCCTCCGCTTGAGTAGGCGAAGAGCAGGTTGTGAATGTTCTTTTCGTTGCAGAGGTAATCGAATGTGAATCTCCACAGTGCAAT
>Ga0209723_1003410_pt1 | contig 19161 bp, 11 predicted proteins | sample BiotimSIPDNA_2_FD_185750 | JGI IMG/M metagenome (GOLD analysis project Ga0209723, IMG submission 185750) | Anaerobic biogas reactor microbial communites from Washington, USA - Biogas_R2 time_0 SIP DNA (SPAdes) (version 2) | ecosystem: Engineered > Bioreactor > Anaerobic > Unclassified | place... | reverse complement strand
CCCACGATCGGAGGATTTGTCGCGCAATCTTTCGGCACTCGCTTGTGGTCGGCGCCTTGTTGAGCCGCCTTATAAGTCGACATGCAGATCGAATCGCAGATCACTTCCGCGATGATGCCGTCGTCGCCGCACGGCGGAAGCTCAAATGTCTCCAAGCGCAAATCATTCTTGCCATATAGGCGCAACGCGGTCGTTTTCATCATTCAGGTCCTTTCCATACATCCATCGGCCACGATTGACCATCCTTGACTCATTCTAATAACATCGCGAAATGATAATGTACTCCAAAAACGCCGGAGATAAAACCGCCGACGTCAAAAAAATTCCGTTTTCAATGTCGTCCTATCAGACCGCTGAACCGCCCGACAGTTCCACCTACGGCAGCTGTTCTGAAACAAGCCGCTCAGCACCGCCCGTCTCTCAATCCATGAGCCTAAAGAAATCGACGCCATGCCCGCTGCTATTGATAAAAATAAATCATTTTATGATAATTTTCAATCACATTTGTAACTTTTTGCAAAAGACATCACAGCCTGCTTGCCAGCGTCTGAAATGGTGGCATATTGATTGACAACGGAGGCGTCCTGGACTGAACGCGGCTGACGCATCGGTGCCCGCCTATCTTCCCCCTTCTCCACCGTCAAACCACGAATAGCCAATTATGACTGACATTCTCCTGGGCATTGACTTTGGCACTGGCGGCTGCAAAGTCACCGTCATCGACAGCCTTGGCAACATCCTCGCCGCTGCTTCTGGCGAATATCCCAGCGCACACCCATACCCTGGCTGGTCAGAGCAGGCGCCTGCTGACTGGTGGCGCGTCATGAACACCGTCCTCGCCGAGCTGCGCCAGCGCCCTGAATGGCCTGGCTGGCGCGTCGCCGCCCTGGCCATGGACAGCTACACCCACGGCGCCGTCCTCCTTGACGAACATCTCCAGGTCATCCGGCCAACCATCATCTGGACTGACCAGCGTTCAGCCCCGGAATGCCAGGCTCTTGACCCAAAGACCCGCGACGACATCTTCCGCATCGGCTACCAGATGCCGACGCCGACCTGGACCCTCCCCCAGATGATGTGGCTGCGAAAGCATGAGCCAGACGCCTGGCGCCGAATCCGGCACATCTCTTTCGTCAAGGACTATATCCGCTTCCGCCTCTGCGGGAGCCTGGCTACCGACCGCATCGAATGCCAGGGGACGCTCTTCTATGACATGGGCCGCCAATGCTGGTCCGAGGAACTCTGCGCCCTGGCGGGAATTGACTTGGCCTGGCTGCCACCCATCGCTGACATCACCGACCTGGCTGGCCACGTCACTTCGGAGGCCGCCGCCGCCACCGGCCTTCCAGCCGGCACGCCCGTCATCATGGGCGCCAGCGATTCCGCCGTCGAAGACTATGCCGCTGGCGCCATCCACCCTGGTCAATGCATTCTCAAGCTGGCGACGGCCGGCAACGTCAACGTCATGACTGCCCAGCCGCACCCGCACCCGGCCACGCTCACCTACTCGCATGTGATCCCTGGCCTCTGGTACACGGTCAGCGCCACCAACGCCGCCGCCATCTGCCAACGCTGGTTCCGCGACCTGGTCTGCACCGAGGAAAAACGCATCGCCGCCGAACTCGGGGTGAGTCCCTATGAACTCATCGACCGCCAAGCGGAAAGCGCCCCGCCCGGGTCTAATGGCGTCTTCTTTCATCCTTACCTGAGCGGCGAACGCTCGCCATACTGGGACCCGAACCTGCGAGGCAGCTTCACCGGCCTGAGCATGGGCACCAGCCGCGGCGACCTGGCCCGCGCCCTGCTGGAAGGCGTCGCCTTCTCCCTCCGCGACTGCCATCGCACCATCACTGACATGCGCCTGCCAGTGAGCGAGTACATCCTCATCGGCGGAGGCGCCAAGAGCCGACTCTGGAGTCGCATCCTCTGCGACCTGTTCCAAGCGCCATGCTCCGTGCCAGCGGCTAGCGACGCATCCTTCGGCAGCGCCCTACTCGCCGGAGTCGGAATCGGCATCTTCCCAGATGCGATCACGGCCATCACCACCTCGCTCCGCCTGGACCGACGTCTGACCCCTGACCTCGACATGGCGCCCTTCTACCAGCGACAATTCGAGCGCTATCGACAAATACACGACGCCCTGGCCCCAGTCTACGCCGAACAACAATCCTAAAGGAGAAAAAAACAGTCATGCGTTACCCGGAACCCGACGAGTCCTTCCGCTGCGTCACCTCGCTTACGCCAACCGTCTGCGACCTCTGTGGCGTCCGGCGGCCAGCCCAATGCGGCGACGAGCCCATCGCCGCTGTCATGGATGCCGCCAAGGGGCAACTCAATGGCGGCCAGATTGAAAAAGTCCTCATCTTCGCCCCAGACGCGGTCGGCATCCACCTCTGGGAGAAATTCCCGGAACAGCTGGCGGCGGTTGAAACGATTGCTCCCTTGCGGATTCCCATCCGGGTGGTGATGCCGAGCGTCACGCCTGTCTGCTTCGGTTCCATGTTCTCCGGCGCCCTGCCGGAAGTTCACGGCATTCGCGAATACGCGAAGCCGGTACTGACCTGCGAGACGCTCTTCAATGTCTTTCCCGAGGCTGGTTGGAAAACCGCCATCGCCGCTGTCAACGGCTGCAGCATAGACACCATTTTCCGGAAGCGCCCAGTGACCTACGTGTCAACGACTAAAGACGCCGACACCCTCGCCTTCAGCGAGCATCTGCTGCGCCAGCCGCAGTACGATTTCGTACTCAGCTACGCATACGACTATGACCACGCCGGCCATGCGGGCGGGCCATTCTCGGCAGACGCCATCGCCGCGTTCAACGCTGACCTCGACACCTTCCAGAAACTGGCCGCCTTGACGGATGAAGTCTGGGCTGACCGCAATCGCCTCATCGTGTTCGCGCCTGACCACGGCCAGCATGACACCGGCAACGGCCGCGGCGGCCACGGCCAGGACATCCCAGAAGACATGCTGGTCTACCACTTCTATGCCATCCGACCAGCCCGCCGCTGACAACGCCCTACCCCAATCACAACCCTCGTCAACGGAACCCAATCATGCGCGCTTTCCCCCTCTATCCCCAGCGTCAAACCATAAACCTCCATGGCTGCTGGGACTTTGCCTGGCTTGAAGATGCTTCCACGCCGCTGGCAGACCTGGACTTAGCCCATCTCAACTTCAACGACTTCCAGGCTGTCCCTGGCGTCTTTGACACGGACATCAAGCGCTATGGCAAGCGCGGCGTCGGCATCTACCGCAAACGCATCGTCTTTCCGTCCTCGGGCCGGCTCCGGCTCCGGGTCGGCGGCCTTGGCCTGGCCGCCCGCTTCTTCTGCGACGGCAAGGAAATCGGCGCCACTGAACTGGCGTTCTCCACCTTCGCCATTGACTTCACGCCGGCTGCTCCTGGTCCGCAGCATGACCTGGTCATCGCCGTTGACAACCGCTTCATCCCCCAGGCTTCGGCCATCTTCTCGCCTTACTTCGACTTCTACGGCTATGGCGGCATCTTCCGTTCACTAAGCCTGGAAGAACTGCCAGACACGTTCATTGAACGAGCCCCAATCACCACGCTGGACCGCGACACCGGCGCCATCCAGGTGCGCCTCCGCCTTGGCGGCCAAGTCCCCAGCCTGCTGACCGTGACGCCGTCCTTTGACAGCGGCGACGCCCTCCCCGCCTTGGAGACGCAGCCGGTCAACGGCGAAGTCGTCTTCACGCTCCAAACGCCTAACCCGCGCCTCTGGTCGCCGGAGCAGCCTTGCCTCCATACCCTCAAGCTCACCATTCCTGGCGACGCCATCGTCGAACGCTTTGGCCTACGCACCATCGAAACGTGCGGCGAAAACATCCTCCTCAACGGCAAGCCAGTCTTCCTCAAGGGCGTTTGTCGCCACGAAGCGCACCCTCAACTCGGCCCGATCCAAAATGAACACCTCATCGCCAGCGACCTGCTCTTGCTGAAAAACCTCGGCGCCAACTTCATTCGCTGCGTACACTATCCGCAAGACCAGGCTTTTCTGGATATGTGCGATGAAACCGGATTCCTGGTCTGGCAGGAAAGCATGGGCTGGAACAACCCGGAAAAAGACGCCTTAGACCCGCACTTCTTCCAATGCCAGGTTGACCAGACTAGGCTCATGGTCCAAAACAGCGTCAACCACCCGAGCATCATCTTGTGGGGATTCCTCAACGAATGCTGTTCGCACACCCCGGGCGGCCGCGTCCTTCACCAAAAGCTGGCCGAGACCATCCGCGCCGAAGACCCGCGCTTCCTCGTCACCTACGCTTGCAGCAAAACCAACTTTACGCCAGAGGGCAAGCCGGTTGATCTCTGCTTGGACTTGGTTGATGTCGTGGCCTTCAACACCTACCCAGGCTGGATCAGGCAGGACTGCACTTGGACCGACCAGTCGTCCCCGCTGATTGCGCCGGAGGTCGAACGCATCGCCCGCCTGGCCAACACGGTTCCGGCTGCCGGCAAACCGGCCATCATGTCTGAAATAGGCTGTTGCGCCCTCTATGGCTGCCATGACCTGGCCATGGCGCAATGGTCCGAAGAACACCAGGCCGACTACATGAGCGAAGCCTGCCGAAGCATCTTCGCTCACCCCCGCTTTGTTGGACTGTCGCTCTGGCAATTCTGCGACAGCCGCTCCTACGTCAACGCCGCGCCTGGCGTCCGCGGCAAGCCGCGTGGCTTCAACTGCGCCGGGTTAGTCGATGAATACCGCCGCCCAAAACTGGCCTATAACGCCGTCAAGGAAGCCTTCCAAGCACAGCCAGCCTCAATGAAGGCGTGACCTGCGCCCTGCCCCAACAATACGCCTGTATGTCCAGAACATTGACCGCGCCCTCATCCGACGCTGAAAAAAAACCTGTCGACTTGTCCGCCGCCCGCCAAACCCTCGGGCGTGACGAGCCGACCCAGGCTTTTCTGCGCTATCTGCGCCAAGAGCGGCAGGCATCAGAACATACGGTCAAAAATTATTTCCTGGACTTGGCGCATTTTCTGCATCTCAACCAGGAGATTGAGGTTGATGGCCGCTGCTGCTGGCAACTTGTTTCCGACCGCGCTGCCCGCCGTTTTGCGGCGGCGCTCGCTGCCAGCGGCCGACAGCGCAGCTCCATCAACCGCAAGCTCTCCAGCCTGCGCTCGTTCTACCGCTTCCTGATGCGGGAAAACCTCGCCCCAGCCAATCCATTCCACCTCATCAGCGGCGTCAAAACCGGCCGCCGCCTGCCTATGACGCTGGATGTGACCCAAGTCAGCACATTGCTCGACGCACCAGGCGCGTATTGGGGCCGACAACGTGCAGCCGGACGCCAAGACCAGCGCGGAGACGCCGAATTCGCCGCTGCCCGAGACACGGCCATCCTCGAAGTGATCTACAGCGGCGGCCTGCGCATCAGTGAAGCCATGGGCATTAACTTAGAGGATATCGATTTCCTCGGCAATGTCTTCAAGGTTCGCGGCAAAGGCCGCAAGGAACGCCTCTGCTACCTCGGGAAACCTGCGGCCAAGGCTTTGCGGGAATACCTCCGCCTCCGAGAGGATCGCGGTCTTGCCGGTCGCCGCACGCCAGGGCCGCTTTTCCTGAATTTAGCAGGCGGGCGCCTCACCACCCGGTCTGTGGAACGGTCGTTCAAACTCTACGTCCACGAGGCCGGACTGCCAGCGGATTGCACCCCGCACAAGCTCCGCCACTCCTTTGCCACCCACATGCTCGCAGCCGGCGCTGACCTGCGCGAAGTCCAGGACCTGCTCGGCCACGCCAGCCTCACCAGCACCCAAATCTATACCCACATTGACATCGCCCGCCTGGTTGAAGTCTATGCCAAGGCGCACCCCAAGGCATGACCCCACTGCTCGCCGCCCCTGGCCTCCATGCTTTCAGCCCAAGCCCCTGGCATCACCACCAACCTCTTCCAAGGAGCAACGACCATGACCACCGCTCTCCGCGACCGCCTCTGGCTCTGGTGCCACAACGCCGGCGTCTACAACCGAATCAAATCTTTGGGCGACACATCAGACTTTACGCCGGTCGAAGCTGCGACGTATCTTGGCATCCATAATCTCCTCATGGTCGTCTATGGCGGCCAACCAACGCCGCCCTTCGCGCCGATCCAAAAGAAATTCACGCCGTTCGACCGCGTAGTCTGGTCCCTAATCGGCGACGCCGGCTCCAAACACCAAGACCCAACCGCAGATTTGCAGGAAGTGCTCGCGCTCCACCGCCAGTTCCCCAATGTCGTCGGCGGCATCATGGATGACTTCTTTCAGCGCGGCGACACCTTCGACCTGGCGGACATTTCCCGCCGCATGCGGGCCGAAAAGCTCCCGCTGTGGGTTGTCGTCTACACACACGAACTCGACCGTCCCGACTTGCAGGAAAAACTCGAGCTGTGCGATGTCATTGCCTTCTGGACTTGGCATGCCAAACACCTGCCCCAGCTGCCGGAAAACATGGCTCGCCTGAAAGCCATGGCACCGCGCCATAAAATCGCCCTCGGATGCTATCTGTGGGACTTTGGCGACGGGAACACGCTGTCCGTCGACCAGATGCGTTTCCAATGCGACTTGGGACTCCAGTACTTGCGCGACAAGACCATCAACGACATGATCATCCTCGGCAGCCCGCTTGTCGGCATGAACCTTCCGACCATGGACTGGACCCGCGACTGGATACGGCAAAACCACGACTGCATTCTGCCAGGATGACAGCGGCCAGCAAAATCCCTGGTCACAAAACAACGCCCGCACGTCATCTGAACCAATGGCGCACGGGCGTTGCATAATTTTATGGTTGACAGTGGATGCAGCGCATCGCCGCAACCACATCAGTCAAAACATGTTCAGGACTTCTTTTCGCCAATCCTGAAGGTCAAGAATGTCTTGCCGATTCTGATTTCATCGCCGTCCTTGAGCGGAATGGCGGAGCCGCCAACCAGCTGGTCATTCAAAAAAGTGCCGTTGGTAGCGCCCTTGTCTTGCAGCATAAAGTCCGGGTCGCGATACATGATCAGGCAGTGCTTGCGGCTCATCTCCGCATCTTCGATGAACTGCAAGTCAGCTTCGACGCCGCGGCCGATGATGACATCCTTTGTCCCTAAAGCGTATTCCTTGTGTTCTCCGCCGACTTCATATTCCAAATAAGCCATAATCGTCCCTCTGATAGCATTGTTTCCAATGTCGTCTGTTCAGCGGCATCCTGGCAGCCATGGTGCCGCGCCAATTCACAGCTTCTTACTATTTTATTCCATTTGCCTTATTTTTCAAGCCAACAGGAACAAGATTTCACTTCCAAGCAGAAAGAACGGTCTTTCCCAACGACATTCTCTGGCGATAAAAGCCCTCCACATACTTCGCTGGAGGCCGCTGACCTCAGGAATCACGACGCGACTGCGACCCCAATTGCCGCCGCGGCGCCGACAAACGCGGCTGTTCAGAACGGCGGCCGGAACCGAGTCGGCGTTTCTGCCGCCGCTCTTCGGCGGCAAACACATCCTCCAAAATTTGTCGACTACGGACTTCTTCGTTCAGCTCGTCCTGGCTGTCAACGTGAAAGAACCGCGCCAGCAGCCGCCCGAGCCAGCCGCGTTTTTCCAGCAGCTTCCGGTATCGACTTCGAATGCGATTCAGCCGCTGTGGCGGCGTCCGCCCCAGGCCAATTTGCAAGCAAATCCGGTAATGACGACTCGCCAGCCAGGACTTCCCCAGCCGGGAGGCCGCCTCGGCAAGGAAGAAATGATACAGGATATTGTGCGGGCTGGCCTTGGTCAATCGTTCACACAGCCGCAGGCAGCTGCGGTAATGCCCTTGTTGGAACAGCGTCTTGGCTTCGCGGAACATGATGAAACGCTCGGTGCCGGCCAAGTCAAGCATCAAAGTCTGCAGCGACGTATGGCTGGGCAAGTCATTGCCGACCACCAGCTCTTCCAGGATGTCGTCAGCCAGAGTGTCCATGATTGGCTGCGAGCCGCTGTCCCACCGGCGTCCGCCAACCGCTGCCGGCGTCGCGCCCCGCTGTGCTTCCAGGCCAACGTCATATTCCTGGCGACGTTTCGGATCGGACAACACATCAAAGGCATTGACCAGGCGCTGGAAGGCAATCGTCTTTTCCAGGGCGCCGCCGAACAAATCAGGATGGCACTGCTTGGCCTGGTGCAGATACGCCTTTTTCAAGTCGCTGAAACTGCAGCCAGGGTCAATTCCGAGAATGTCGTACAAACTCTCCATCGCATCCCTTGCAATACGTTCATGCAAAAGACAAACGGACAAACCAGGATAAACCGGGCCTGTCCGTTTGCCTCGTTGATATTAGGGCAAGGACTTACTGCAGTTCAGCCAGCGCGTGCAGGATTTCGACCCGTACCTGGTCCATCAGGCCGCGATCCTTGGGCGTCTCCCATTCCAGGCTGCCAGGGAGGACGCTGGCCAGGGCGCGCCCAGGCGCCTCGGCAAGCAGCCGCTCGGCCTTGGCTATGGCTGCCCCGCCCTTGCCGGCCTTCTTCAGCTGCGCAATCCGGTCTTGCAGCATGACCAGGTACTCGTAGTCCTGGACGCCTTCGCGAACCGCTTCGCTGTGCTTGCCGTCCATCACCGTCGTTTGCGATACGAAATACGGCGAATATTCCGTGCCCGGCTGGGTGTATGCGTTCCAGGAATCGCCCTGTCCGCCGGCGCAGCCCAAAGCCCAGTAGAACGACCCCTTGGCGCCGATTTCGAAGGCGCGCCATTTCTGGGCGCGGTGGTATGTGATCGGGTCAAGCAGCTTAGCCGGGCCGCTGCAAGAGTACAGCCACAGTTCGCGGCCAGCGTCGCGCTGCTTCAGGTAGAACTGCTTAAACGACTCGCCTTGGTTCAGCATCATCGGCGTGTTCGGGCAGAGGACATCGCTCAGCGCGTACATTTCCGGCAGGCCGTCCTCGGGCTTGCGATAGGTCGGGTCCTCAAAAATCACGACGCCGGGATTGGCGGCGCGGATAGCCTTGGCCCAGGCAATGATGATGCGGTCTTGATCGTTGTTGTGCGGTTCATCCAACAGCAGCACCACCAGTTGGTTCGGCTGCATGCCCGTCTTCTTCAAATATTCTGCCCAGGCAGTCATGTAGTCGCCGACCATCCGGTTGAAACGAGCCGTGCCCATCGGCTCATTGTGGAATTTATCCCTGACCGACATGAACACGCAGTACTGGCGGGCGCCGCTCCAGAGCTTCACCCATTCATCCCAATTAGTGAAGTCCAGCTTGTCGGCGTTAGTCAGCTTGCCCTCGGCGTCAAAGGCCGCGCCTTTCGGCATCACGCCGCCGGTACCCCACGGGCTGTCCACATACAGATCGCGCATCATGGCCAGGTTGTCAACCAAGTTGCCGGGTGCCTTGTAATAGGTGCCGCCGCCATTGATATAATCCCAGCCGCCGACATGCAACGTCGGCGCTGCCGGGAACTGTCCGGCAATGCGCAACGTCACTGCAACCGTCAATTCCGGCTGTTTGGCAGCCGTTGCTTTCAGACGTCCCTGGTAGACACCATCAGCCAGGGTTGGCCGCCGGAAGGACAGCCAGACCTGGCGCGTGCATCCGGCTGGCACCCGCAGCTTCAGGGTGCCGTCCGCCAATTCGGTCGGCTTCAATGCTGCTGCAATCGGCTCGCCCTGCTTAGTGTCAGTGGGCAGCACTTCGCACAGCCGCAGAGCCGCGCCAGCCTGGAAGCCTTCGACTGCAATCGTGTAGTCCAAGGCCGATGACGTTGGATTGCACAAGTTCACGGTTTCACCGCGCACTTCGCCACGCATCATGTCGACCTGCAACGGCGCTGCCTTGGCAGCAGCGGCCGGCGGAATCGCAGTCAAGGACAAATTGTCCCAGCGGTTGTTGCGCCACAAGAATGGCTGCGTAAACCCAGCCGCCTGCAAGCCGATCGTGTTTAGGCTCAAAATGGCTTCATGGGCGGCATTCAAAGGCAAAATCGCGGTGAAGCTCGCCGCATCGACCGCCGGCAGCTTGTCCAGGCTGGCCTTCAAGGCAGGAACCCGCGCCACTGCGGCAGCCAGGCCAGGCGTCGCTTTAGGCAGGCCAGCCAGATTCTCCTCTGCGACAAACAAGTCGGCCTGCAAGCGTCTGCGAATGCTGTTCAACAGCTGCTGCCCCCAGAAATAATCCTTCGGCGATCCGGTCGACGTGCCGGGCGTGGCGTGAGCCAACCAGGCATCCTGACCGCGGTACACTTCGATTTCATCGCAAAATGCGTAGGGACTCTGGCTGAGCAGGATTTGCACCCACCGGCCCTTAGTCTGCAACGCGCCAGTCGCATACCGGAAAACGCTATATTTCCCTGCTGGCGGCATACGTTCCTGCGTGCCCAGCACCGTCAAGTCGCCTTGGTAAAACCAAGCTTTCTGGTCACTGCTGACAAAGATGTGCAGCCCGTTCGGCCAGGTCACGCCAGCCACGCCAGCCGCAGTGTTCCAGGACACACCACTGATCGGCTCTTCCCGGCCCAAGTCGATGGTAACGATAATCGGCATGCCCCCGCGCCAGCCGACCGTGCTCTTCTGAGTCCAGAAATAGCCTTCAGAGTACACGCCGTCCGTCAACTGAATCTTATCATCAGGATCGGTGCAAAGCGCGTATGACGGCCTCGGCGACAAGGTATAGCGCTTTTTCAGGGCGATGTTTTCGCCAGGCGCCACGAATGGCTTGCCGGCTTTCGCACCAGCAGTCAAGGCTGCCGTCGCTGGCAGTACGCTGACCTGGTCGATGCCAGACTTGCCAGCAGCCGCCGTGACGCTGCCAGTCAGGCGCACGGTCAATTCACGATTTTTGCCGCTGGCGAATTTGCTGTCGAAATTCTTCCAGATGCCATGCCGGTTAGCGTCACCAGTCACACTGGCTAGGACCTTGCCGTCCGCATCGACGACTTCCACCATGGGCACGCAGCCATTAGCCTTGAGAGAGGCGCGAAGGACATAGTCGGTGTCCGCCTGGCAGGCGATTTTCTGTATCAGACGTCCAGCGCCTGGGCCGGAGGTGAAGACGACCGCATTAGCCAACTCGTCAACCCCAAGGACGCCATCGTCATCGACTTGCTTCCAGCCGCCGCTGCCGGCCGGGTCAGCTGCCCACTCCACGGGCGGCTCGCCGCGCCCGGCAACTTGGCTGAATCCGCCATTCCGCACCAGCTCTTGGCCAACGACCATGAAACTCAGGCCAAACACCGCCAACAATAGCAATTTTCGCATGATTTCCTCCTAAGTTATTGTACAACCTGCAAACAACGGGAAGGCAAGTATACTATGCCCCACAAAAACCTTTTTTGCAACCGTAACCGCAGGTAAAATGCCGGTATTTTTGCGTAACGGGTCACTGGTTGATAACGGCCTTTTCTGCCTGCATGCGCCTGTGCTATGCTGAAAGCCCGTGGAAGACACATCTCTTCACTCCACAGCCTAACGTCCATCAAAGTCCACTAACGTCCACGTCCACTGCCACTAATGCCCACGTCCATCAAAGTCCACTAACGTCCACGTCCACTGCCACTAATGTCCACTTCTGTCCACAGTCCATCGTCTACTAATGTCCACTAAAGTCCACTAAAGTCCATTGTCCACTAACGTGCCTTACCCCAGGCGCCTGGCGCCGCAGCTTATCGGAACTCCAAGTACCAATGGTGACAGATTACGTTTTTGCAAGGCATTACTGCTCCTCTTTTGCTTCCGGCGCGCCAGGGGATGGTGACTCGTCGGAAAAACTGACTGGCTCGTCGTCAATTTCCTGTGGTTCTGGAGCGGGCGGAACTGGCCATTGTGTAATGATCGTGAAGGTGTCGCATCTGGCCTCATGTTGCGGCGTGTCGTCAGCAACGCGCGATCCATTGAGAGACTGCGGCGGAGGGTAATTCTCACCCGGCGCAGAAAGTTGCCAGCCGGGAAATTCTCGGAATTCATAGTTATTTTTTGATTTCCTTTCCCATAATTTTACTTTTCCTTTGGCATATTGGATTGGCTCGCCACTCAGGGCATCCACCGGGAGTTTTATGCCGAGTTCATCCAGTGTTTCCGGCAAATGCCCGTGTTTGCGGCGGAACTGTTCGACCTGCAAACCGAGACCTGTCATTCTGCATCTGGTTTGCGCATGCAGCGAGTACCGTTCCAACCTGAAATAATCTGAAAATAACATTCTTTCAAGATAAAATTCACGTATCGCAAGTTCCTGCTTCAGCTTGTCGCGCAAACTTTCGCGGCATAGTGTAGGACCATCGAAGTATCGCACCAGCGCCTGTTGGTGGCGCATGACTGCAAGCAGATAACGCTGCGCTACCGCGTCCGTCCACAGGCACGGCGGCGTCGGAAAAACAGTCGTATTCCCCCGAAACAAAAAATGTAACAAGGGGGCTTGATATTCTCTTTTCCCTTCAATTGAGATAGCCCATAGGATTTTGGGATATGGGACATTCAGCAACATGGCAGTATCAATCACCAAATACGCTTCGGTGCGCAGCCCATGCAGCCTCGCGGTTCGGATTTTTTCCTCACGGTCGCGATTCAATTCCACCAGTTTCGACAAATCAGCATCGGACAAAACGCCGCTTCCCAGCATCGCACCGATGTTGTCATTTCGAATCTGCTCACAGACAAAGGCCACCTCGGCGCCGAGCGCAAAATCCCCTTGCAGGATAGTTTCCTGCATTTTGTTTGCCAAGCGGAAAAGCCGCATGGCTTCCGCCGGATTTTTCTCTTCCAGCGCGACGACGATTTTCGAGCTGAAATAACGCATAATAGTACGGTAATAATCCAGATGCGGGATTTGAGCATCGAACAGATAATCATCATCCGACAGGCAAATTTCGTATTTCAGACTTTCGCCGGATTCGATTAAAGCATCCATATTTTTAAAGTCTTCACGACAGAGTTCACTAACAAGATAGGCCTTGAGTTCCTTCCGCTTGCTCTCCGGAAGTTTATAGTACCCGATAGCGGTCACCAAGCAGTTTGAACCTCTTTCAATCTCATAATCGGCTCTGCGGTCTACAAGTTTTCTGAATTCCGCGCTCGGAGTTCTGCACTGATAAAAATACCGTTTCAATGCTTCGCGGCTTGTAGGAATTCCATCCGATTGCAGCGAGAGCATTTCCGCTTCGACTTCCACTTTCGTCCAGTAAAACGTGATATACCCAGCCACAGCGGACACCGCAAATAGGAGAAGAAGCGCCATGCCCCATATCCGCTGCGAACGCTTGACCACGCCATGAGACAATCTTTGGGCAATCACCAGCCAGGCGCTGACGCTGATGACGAGCGACACCTGCACCCACGGACTCAATGGGCCGACAAATACTGCAAACACCCAGAACATCATTGCGCCGCCAATCAGCAGCAGCACCGGAATCCGGGCGGTTTTGGAAAGCAGGCGCCAGAGTATCCAATAGCGGAGAATCGGCATGCTGATGGCGATTTCGTTCCGCCATGAACAAGATTCACCACGTTCTTTGGCGAGAATGGAAAAAAACATACCTTGACCATAAGCAAAAACAATCATTACACCTACTGCGGTGAAGAAAATAATGGTCGGCGTCGCAATGCCCAAGAGTTGAAGTGCGAAGACGTTTTTTGGCTTCCAAAGCGATTCAAGCACATAAAATATCCACGGGACTTGCATGAACAGCAGAGTGCAGGAGAACCCCCCCAAGGCGCCACTCGCATGGTCTTGAAACAGCTTGGCTGCGGTTTTTACCTTGACGGGCTTCTTAATGAGACTTTCCAGCATTTTTTCCCAATTGATTTTCACGCCTTGCCCTCCCCCGCTTCCGACGCATTCTCAGGCTGGAAGGTCTGATTGCCTTTGGTAATCATGGCTTTGTCTCCTGAATCATGCGTTCCCATTCCTGTTCATGGAAGTTATTCCAAGTTTCAGTCAGGAGATAATACTTCCCGTCCTCGGTCTTCCAGGCGTAGAGGCAATTTGAATATGCCCAGCAGGAAATGATAGGCGAAGAGCTGCGCATAAAGTCCGGCAAACGCTCAGTCGCGAAATAGGGTTTCGTGATAAACTCGCCCGAAAAAGTTTTTTGCAGCGCCTCTTGGAATTGTTCTGCATTTCCGGCCATGCGGAACGCCTTGTAGCTTGACTCATAACTGCCATCCACCACAAGTGCCTCGAAGTCCAAATCATCCGCAAATCTGCCGAAGGTCCGGGCAATCACCGCCTCCGGGCGTTTCTCAAAATGCCAGACGACAAATCCAAGTCCGATGCACACAAGGAACATCACACCCCATGCAAGGCGCCAGCGATAGAATTTCAGCCAAAAACAGATGCCTGTAATCAGGAAACCGAGCAGTATCGTCAGAATCAGGCCGAAAACACCACTATCCCATGCGAGCGGATAAGACTCCCCGATGTCTTTTTGATAATGAATATCGGACAGGAACCACCCTACAAGAATGCCGGAAAGCAGATAGCCGGACAGCATGAAGAAGAACGTTTGCCAGCCGAGACGCGAAAGACGCGAATTGCGCTTTACACACAACATTGTATCACAATTCCCCGACTTCTTGTTTTTGGGCAAATGTGTGAAATCTTGTGATAGGATACGAGACATTGCAGACCCTCATCGACCGTCTTCCGGCTTACAATGAGGGCCTGTCTGTTTGACTGTATGCTCCTTCCGCGCCTACTTCAGTTCAGCCAACGCATGCAGGATTTCGATCCTTACCTGGTCCATCAGGCTACGGTCTTTGGGCACCTTCCATTCCAGGCTGTCAGGGAGGACGCTGGCCAGGGCACGTCCCGGCGCCTCGGCGAGCAGCCGTTCGGCCTTGGCCAAGGCTGCCCCGCCCTTGCCCTCTTTCTTCAACTGGGCAATCCGATCCTGTAACATCACCAGGTATTCATAGTCCTGCACGCCTTCGCGAACCGCTTCGCTGTGCTTGCCGTCCATCACTGTTGTCTGCGACACAAAATACGGCGAGAATTCTCTTCCTGGCTGGGTATATGCATTCCAGGAATCGCCCTGTCCGCCAGCGCAGCCCAAAGCCCAGTAGAACGATCCTTTAGCGCCAATCTCGAAAGCTCGCCATTTCTGGGCACGATGGTACGCGATCGGGTCAAGCAGCTTAGCCGGGCCGCTGCATGAATACAGCCACAGTTCGCGACCAGCGTCGCGCTGCTTCAGATAGAATTGCTTGAACGGCTCGCCGTGAGCCAGCAGCATTGGCGTCTGCGGGCAGAGGACATCGCACAGCTCATACATTTCCGGCAGGCCTTCCTCTGGGTTGCGGTAAATCGGGTCTTCAAAAAGCACGATGCCGGGATTGACAGCACGGATGGCCTTGGCCCAGGTGATGATAATGCGATCGTGCTCATGGCTGTACGGCTCATCCCACAGCAGCACCACCAGCTGGCTCGGCTGCTTGCCAGTCTTCTTCAAATAATTCGCCCAGGCCGTCATGTAGTCGCCGACCATCCGGTTGAAACGAGCCGTGCCCATCGCCTCGTTGTGGAATTTATCCCTGACGTACATAAACACGCAGTACTGGCGGGCACCGCTCCAGAGTTCCACCCATTCATCCCAATTGGTGAAGTCCAGCTTATCGGCGTTGGTCAATCGACCTTCGGCATCAAAGACAGCGCCTCTAGGCATCACGGCATTAGTAGCCCATGGGCTGTCCACATACATATCGCGCATCATCGCCATGTTGTCAACCAAGTTGCCGGGCGCCTTGTAATAGCCGCCGCCACCGTTGACATAATCCCAGCCGCCGACATGCAACGTCGGCGCTGCCGGGAACTGCCCAGCAATGCGCAATGCCACTGCGACTATCAATTCCGACTGGCGGGCTGCGGTTGCTTTGAGGCGACCCTGGTAGACGCCGTCAGCCAGAGTCGGCCGCCGGAAGGACAGCCAGACCTGGCGCGAGCACCCAGCCGGCACCCGCAGTTTCAGGCTGCCATCCGCCAATCCGGTCGGCTTCAGCGCTGCTGCTATCGGCTCCACCTGCTTGGTGTCGGTCGGCAGCACTTCGCACAGCCGCAAAGCTGCGCCAGCCGGGAAGCCGTCGACTGCAATCGTATAGTCCAAAGCGTCCGACGTCGGATTGCACAAGTTCACGGTTTCGCCGCGCACTTCGCCGCGCATCATTTCGATCTGCAATGGCGCCACCTCAGCAGCAGCGGCTGACGGAATCGCAATCAAGGACAAATTGTCCCAGCGGTTGTTGCGCCACAGGAACGGCTGCGTGAATCCAGCCGCCTGCAAGCAGACCGCGTTCAGGCTCAAAATAGCCTCGTGGGTGGCATTCAAAGGCAGAATCGTGGTGAAGCTATCATCGACCATCGGCAGCTGGCGCAAATTGGCCTTCAAGGCCGGAATCCGCGCCACCGCGGCGGCCAAGCCAGGCGTTGCTTTAGGCAGGCTGGCCAGACTCTCCTCAATGGCCAACAAATCGCTCTGCAAGCGGTTGCGAATGCTGTTCAACAGCTGCTGTCCCCAGAAATGATCCTTCGTCGACTCGACCGACACACCGCCGGCAGCCTGGGCCAGCCAGGCGTCCTGGCCGCGGTACACCTCGATTTCATCGCAAAACGCATAGGGGTTCTGCTTGACCATGATCTGCACCCAGCGCCCCTTGGTCTGCAATTTGCCGGTCGCATACCGGAAAACGTTGTATTTCCCCAGCGGCGGCGGCATCCGTTCCTGCATGCTCATCACCACCAAATCGCCCTGGTAAAACCAAGTTTTCGCGTCACTGCTGACATAGATATGCATTTCTTCCGGCCAGGTGACATCGGAAACGCCTGCTGCCGTGTTCCACGACACGCCGCTGATTGGCTCCTCGCGGCCCAGGTCGATGGTAACGATGATCGGCGTGGCGCGGGTCCATCCGACTGTGCTCTTCTGAACCCAGAAATAGCCTTCGGAGTACACGCCGTCGGTCAGCTGGGTCTTGTCATCAGGGTCGGAGCAAAGTCCGTAGGACGGCGCTGGCGACAAGGTATACGGCTTGTTCAGGGCGACGTTTTCGCCAGGCGTCACGAACGGCTTGGCATCTTCCACAGCAGCCGCAGCCAAGGCCACCGCTGCCGCCGCCGGCAACACGCTGACCTGGTCGATGCCTGACTTGCCAGCAGCCGCAGTGACGCTGCCAGTCAGGCGCACGGTCAGCTCGTTGTTCTTGCCGCTGGCGAATTTGCGTTCAAAATGCTTCCAGAAGCCATGCCGATCCGCGTCGCCGCTCAAGCTGGCCAGCGCCTTGCCATCCGCGCCGACGACTTCCACCATGGGCACGCAGCCATTCGTCTTCAGCGAGGCGCGAAGGACATAGTCGGTGTCCGGCTGGCACGCGACCTTCTGAACCAGCTGGCCAGCGCCAGGGCCGGCCGTGAACACGACCGCGTTAGGCAACTCGTCAACCCCGAGGACGCCGTCGTCATTGACATAACCCCAGCCGCTGCTGCCAGTCGGCTCCGCCGTCCACTCTGGCGGCATGCCGCCGTACTTAGGACTGCCTTGACTGAATCCGCCATTCTGCACCAGGTCTTGACCCACGACCAGGAAGCTCACCCCAAACACCGCCATCAAGATCAACTTTCGCATAACTTTCTCCTAAATTTTATACAACCAGCAAACAACGGGAAAGCCTATATACCATGCCACATAAAAACCTTTTTTGCAATCGCAGTGCCAAGCAACGCCGATGTTTTTGCGAGACATTAAGGGCCCTCCTCGGCCACTTGTCTGGCTTGCGATGAGAGCCCACCTGCTTGCCTGTATGCTGCCTCCGAACCTACTTCAGTTCAGCGAGTGCATACAGGATTTCGATCCGTACCTGGTCCATCAGGCTGCGGTCCTTGGGCCTCTTCCATTGCAGGCTGCCGGGGAGGACGCTGGCCAAGGCGCGTCCCGGCGCCTCGGCAAGCAGCCGTTCTGCCTTGGCCAAGGCTGCCCCGCCCTTGCCAGCCTTTTTCAACTGGGCAATCCGATCCCGCAACATGACCAAGTACTCGTAGTCCTGCACGCCTTCGCGAACCGCTTCGCTGTGCTTGCCGTCCATCACCGTTGTCTGCGACACGAAATAGGGCGAGTATTCCGTGCCTGGCTGGGTATATGCGTTCCAGGAATCACCCTGCCTGCCGCCGCAGCCCAAAGCCCAGTAGAACGACCCTTTGGCGCCCATCTCGAAGGCGCGCCATTTCTGGGCGCGATGGTATGCAATCGGGTCGAGCAGCTTAGCCGGGCCGCTGCATGAATACAGCCACAGTTCGCGACCAGCGTCGCGCTGCTTGAGATAGAATTGCTTGAAGGACTCGTCATAAGCCAGCAGCATCGGCGTCTGCGGGCAGAGGACATCGCACAGCTCAAACATTTCCGGCAGGCCTTCCTCAGGCTTGTAGTAAATCGGGTCTTCAAAAAGCACCATGCCGGGGTTGGCAGCGCGGATGGCCTTGGCCCAAGCGATAATGATGCGGTCTTGCTCATGGTTACGCGGTTCGTCCAACAGCAGCACCACCAGCTGGTTCGGCTGCATGCCCGTCTTCTTCAAATAATTCGCCCAGGCAGTCATGTAGTCGCCGACCATCCGGTTGAAACGAGCCGTGCCCATCGGCTCATTGTGGAATTTATCCCTGACCGACATAAACACGCAGTACTGGCGGGCGCCGCTCCAGAGTTCCACCCATTCATCCCAATTGGTGAAATTCAGCTTATCGGCGTTGGTCAATCGACCTTCGGCGTCAAAGACAGCGCCTTTCGGCATTACGGCGGCTGTGCCCCACGGGCTGTCCACGTACAGATCTCGCATCATCGCCATGTTGTCAACCAAGTTGCCGGGCGCCTTGTAATAGCCGCCGCCACCGTTGACATAATCCCAGCCGCCGACATGCAACGTCGTCGCTGCTGGGAACTGCCCGACGATGCGCAATGCCACTGCGACCGTCAATTCCGGCTGGCCGACTGCGGTTGCCTTCAGGCGGCCCTGGTAGGCGCCGTCAGGCAGGGTCGGTCGCCGGAAGGACAGCCAGACCTGGCGCGTGCATCCGGCCGGCACCCGCAGCTTCAGGCTGCCGTCCGCCAATTCGGTCGGTTTCAACGCCGCCGCAATTGGCTCGCTCTGCTTGGTGTCCGTCGGCAGCACTTCGCACAGCCGCAGCGCCGCGCCCGCC
>Ga0209723_1003408_pt1 | contig 19163 bp, 15 predicted proteins | sample BiotimSIPDNA_2_FD_185750 | JGI IMG/M metagenome (GOLD analysis project Ga0209723, IMG submission 185750) | Anaerobic biogas reactor microbial communites from Washington, USA - Biogas_R2 time_0 SIP DNA (SPAdes) (version 2) | ecosystem: Engineered > Bioreactor > Anaerobic > Unclassified | place... | reverse complement strand
CTCTTCGAGGGCGAAGATATCTACAATCCCGAGCTGGACCTGCCCAGCCTGCGCCAGCGCATCGGCATGGTCTTTCAAATGCCCAATCCCTTCCCGCAGTCGGTCTACGATAACGTTGCCTTCGGGCCGCGCGTCACCGGCATGTCGCTGGGCAAAACCGAGCTGGACGAGCTGGTGGAGCAGAGCCTGCGCCAGGCCGCCCTATGGGAGGACGTGCGCGACCACCTGCATGATGACGCCCTGGGGCTGGCTTTAGGGCAGCAGCAGCGCCTGTGCATTGCCCGCCTGCTGGCCGTGCACCCCGAGGTCATCCTGATGGACGAGCCGGCCTCTGCCCTGGACCCCATCGCCACAGCCCATATTGAAGCACTGATTGCCGAGTTGAAAGAGCAGTACTGCATCGTCATCGTCACCCACAACATGCAGCAGGCCGCGCGCGTCTCAGATTACACCGGCCTGTTCTGGCTGGGTGAGCTGATCGAGTACGCCCCCACCAACCAGATGTTCACCCGCCCCTCGCAGCAGATCACCGAAGATTACATCACTGGTCGCATGGGCTAATTTAGATCCTTTACTTGACGTGGATTGCTCTGGTCTTTATTTTCCCCGAGCGCAGCAGCAATTATTTAAGGTTTTGCTACGAAAATGCTTCGGTTTGTAACTGGGGTTAAATGCACTACATTGTCAAAGAGAATATAGGATTAATATTTTTATGCGAACTAACAGTTCGCACTACAAAAATATCTTTAATTGCTCAGGTCTTTTATATCCCCGCAGCACGGCGAAGTGGGACCACCCAGTGGGGCAAGTTGGCCATAGATCTTGCGATGGCTTTGGTCTTCAGACCACAGCCATCAACTGACCGAAGGTCTCCAACAATTTCACCCTCACCCTACCCTCTCCCTTATTAGTAGTCTCATCTAGTAGAATCGATCTTTAAAGGGAGAGGGCTTTTTATCCTGTCAATATTCATAAATTGCTATATTTTATGGGTTGAGCAGGTTTATAACAACCAAAAATGATACTTGATTGCTCTGGTCTCCTGAGAGCGAAGCCTCCCCGTGGGACCAGAGCAGCCAGCTGACCGTAGGTCTCCCATTAAACATTCGCTTGCGTTGGTAAATATCACTCCCGCAGAGATCCTAAACCTACCTCAGCAACCCTACTCTTCAAATTGCGCATCATAACAGCCCTGCGGCATGCTGATGCTGCGCGGCTGGTTGATCTCCGTCAGCGCCATGTTTAGCTTGAGATGGTTGACCTTGCCAGGCTCAGGGCTGGTCTCGATTAGCAGGTAATACTTGACCATATAGTCACCTTCCTTTGCCAGCCAATACTCGCCCTGGTTCGCCAGCACACTTGCGCCTGAGGTAACACCTAAGCCGCTCAACTGGAAACTAAAATGATTACAAGCGATGCCTTCAATCACTTCCTCACCCACAAAGACCGGGTTTTCCACCAAAAAGGTCATATCAAAGATATCGCTCATCAAGTCCGAAATCTCGCGCAGGTCCGGCTCCATGCTGTCAAACTCATAGTCATCTTCAGGGTCATCCGTGCCGTTACAAGTGTCATTACCCACGCGCCATATGTACATCGTGCTCTCGCTTGGCTCAGGGTCTTCCAGCGTTTGGCTGTAGTTGTAGATCGTGCGCAGCATGGCATCTGAAGCCTGGTCAAACTCTTGTTTCAAAATCATGCGCGAAATTTCCTGGGCACTCGGTCCGCTCATTTCCAGCTCACCCGTCACCACATAAGCATTCAGTGTGGATAGTCCGCGGTTGAATGAAACTGGGTTGGGGTTTGGCTCGCTGATAACTGAATCAACTAAGCCTTCAATCAAGCCCGGGCCTTCCTGCTCGGCTGGCTGCCCTGGCTCGGCTTGCTCCTGCACAGCTTCTGGTTGTCCTGGCGCAGCCTCGTCTTTTACTAAGAAAGGCAGGGAACAAGCCAGTGACACACATGCCATCAACAAAACAATGATTAATAACCTCTTATGTTTCATAAACGCCTCCATTTCTATTCAGATCGTAATAAATTGCTAATATTTGAGCGGTTAAACCAGGCTAAGGGGATGGCAACGCTCAAGGCTGCCATACTAGCTAAGATGCCAAAGATCGTCATAATATCGCTTATCCCCAGTTCTGGCCGCAGCACAACGTCAAAGACGTTCAGCTTGTACAAATGCGGGAAGATCAGCGCTGCTGGCAGGGCAATCGCAAAGCCAGCCATGAAAATAAAGCCAGCCTGGAAGATGAAGTTCAGGCTGATCAAACACCTGGAAAAGCCCAGCGCACGCAAAATGGCCAGCTCATATTTTTGGATGGCCCCCAGGCGAAAGATCAGGCTGCCAAAGGCAAAAGCTGTGCCCAACCCAGTGATGAACACAATGGTTGAGAAGTAATCCAACACGTTCAAGTATTCATGTGTTGCAGTAACCATGTTTTCACCGCGCTGGCTAATGTAAGTATTATCTACAAAATCCTGCCCAGCCTGCAAAACACCCTCATCTGGGACCAGGAAGTAAGAAACATCGCTACCCCAGCCCAGCAGCTTTTGCGCAGCAGGCAGCGAGATCCACACTTGGTTGTCTTCAAATCCCTGTGTCTGAAAGATACCCACCACGTTAAAATAACGCCCGCGCAGTTCCACCTGGCTGCCCACGGATAGACCATCCCGCTCGGCAACCACTCGCCCCACCATGGCATTTTGGGGATCATCCCCAACGCCAAGCGCCGTGCCAGCCAACAAATGGAAGGATTGCACATCCTTATATTGGGTCAGGTCCAATCCCAAAACAAATTGGTAATTCCTGCCGGCGGTGCCGGTAGCACTGTGAATAGCGGGAACCGCCCGCGAGCAGCCCGCTGCCAGCAATTGCTGGCCAATCTCAGGGCTGATGCGGCTGCCGTAAAATTCACCGATAGTATCCTTCTCATGCACCACTAGGTAGGCTTCGTCTAGGGCTTGGAACATGTGCATCGTACCATTTCGATAACCGTTCAATATTAACAATGCAAAGACAGATACCGCGAAGAAAAACACCATCAGCAGCACTACCCGCCAATAGCTTCTAAAAACCGATAAACTGACCTTAAGCATGGTTCCCATTCAGATCGCCCTGCCTTTGGATAAACTGCGCAGTTGCGTCCCTTTTTTAAGCGGGTCATAACGTAAGCTAGCAAACAAGACCCCAAAAAGCGTGCATAGGTTCATCCAGCCAAATGCCGCCAATACATCCTTTGCATCAAAGGTGAGGGTAATCATCACCCCGGACATTGAGAAAGGGTTAAGGTAAAACGACATGCGCGTGATGATCGCAGCTGCCAGCCAGCCCAGAAAAAAAGCCATATACACCACCAGGTAAGTCCGTAACAGCAACAGCCAGGTCATTTGCCTGCCTGAGAAGCCGATCACGCGGCTCATGATGATCTCGCGCTGGTGCTCTGCCAGCGCCAGGGCAGCTGCGTTATAAGCCCCAAAGGTAATCAGTAACAGGCCAATCAATTGTACAACCCCATAAACCGAGATAAACCCTTGGAAGGCATTTTGCGTAAGAGCATAATAATGGTCGTGAAGGTAAACATGGCAGCAAAGCTCATTGACATATAACCCCTGCAAGGACTGCTGCACCCTGGTTGGGTCGAGCCCATTGGCCAGCATCAGCCCACCAATTTGGAAATCATCTTCCAGCTGGTAGATATGCATGGCTTGCTCATAGTTCAACAAAACCAAGGCGTTTTGCCACAGGCCAGAGTTGATGATCCCGCTGATAACCAGGTCGCTGCCATAAATACGCACCTGCTCCCCCAACCCGATACCCGTCAGCGCCACGAAATCTTGGTTGACCAATGCCTGCCCAAAATCTGTTGGCCAGCTGCCTTCGATCAGCTCCAGCTTGGCAAGCTTATCCAAGGCTTTGTAATCTGCCCCGGCTGTAATCACGGAGTGCTCGCTGATCCTGACCACCCTGTAAAAGAAAGAAAGTGTTTCTACAACGGCATCATCACCAAAGGTCTCAGTTATCTTGTCTTTATAGAAAGCCAGCTCGGCGTTGTCGACGTGACTATCAGGCGGGAATACAGCATTGCGTGAAAATACCAATAACAGTGACTCGGGAAAGCGCAGCAGCGAGCGGCCCAGGCGCTGTAAATCATTGATCATCCCGCTGCTCATCAGGTAGACGCATACGAGCGCCGCCACACTCAGCATGGAAAGCAGGCTGCGCAGCCAGTCATTGCGGATGTGAATCCATAGGTAGCGCAGGGCAGTCAGCAGCTTCATGCCTGCTCCAGCTTGCCGTCGCGCATCTCAAAGGTGTGCGTAGCAATCTTACGGATGTCGAGGTTGTGCGTGGCTACCACGAAGCTGACACCTTGGTTGTTGTTTAACGAGACGACCAGGTCCATAATCTCCTGCGCGGCCTGGCTGTCCAGGTCACCGGTGGGCTCATCCGCCAAAATCAAGCTCGGCCTAACCACCAAAGCCCGGGCGATGGCTACACGCTGCTGTTCACCGCCTGAGAGCTGAGAGGGTTTGTGCTTGGCACGCTGACCCAGATGCACCTGAGCCAGCGCCTCAGCAGCCTTCTCATCAGCTTGCTTTTTGGGCACGCCCCTTGCCAATAGCGGCAGGCATACATTATCCAGCGCATTAAATGAGGGCAGCAGGTTATAAAACTGGAAAATAAAAGCCGTCTTTTCACGTCGGAACTGGTTGAGGGCTGCATCGCTTGCCTGGTCCAGGCGCACGCCTGCCACGCTCAAGCTGCCTGAGTCAATGCGGTCTAGCCCACCCAGAATATGCAGCAAGGTCGATTTACCCCCACCGCTCGGTCCACAGATTACGGCGCAGGCGCCTTCAGGCAGTTCAAAACTGACTTCTCGCAGGGCTTTAACGCGCAAGCCGTCGTTCTTAAAAGTTTTAGAGATATGTTGGGCAGAGATTAGGGCTGCTGTCATGAAGAGTTAGCTCCAATGGTGAATTGTTGACTATAAACAATTCAGCGATTTTGACATCTCACAGTCCGCATCAAACCAGGCTGGGGATCACACATGCTCAGAATAATTTAATCTTTATTTTATCTGAAATTTCCAAAACGAACAGGCTCAATTTTCCATATGACAGACAAACTGTGCAAAAACCAAGCCCTTAAGCAAGCCGTTCCAACAATACGAAATAGCCCTGCAGCCTTTGATTCCTACCAGGATAGATCAGCACCCTAATGCCCCACAACCAGCTTGGTTTATAATTAATTAATAGCACTATCCAGATAATAAACAGCATAACCAGGACGAAAATCCACACAACCACAATCTCACCAATTAACCTGGAGCGGAAGAGGCACCTTATGGATATTAAAAAGACAGAAGCATTCATTTCAGAATGGCGATTGAAAGTCTTGAATTTTTTCCTGCTGATAATGGCCGGTGTGGTCGTCCCCGCCGCAATCATGACCCTCATCAATTCCCTTAAATATCCAGATCTTTTTATACCTGGAATTACTTTTGCTTTAGCAGGACTCGTAGTCGTTTTGCTGGCATTCTTAAGAAAGATCGACTATAAAATCCGTGTTTACGGGGTCTTGATCATTGGCTTCATCGCCGGGATCTTAAACCTGGTTGTTATTGGCCTCTACGGGCTTGGCCCAACTTACATGGTGATTTTGCCCATCATAGCCATCATCATGATTGGCAGGCGCCCAGCGATCTGGGTGGCCATAATTTGCGCTGCCTTGCTGGTATTGACTGTGATTGCCATTCAACTTCAAGTGCTGGTGCCCAGGCCGACAGAAGAAGGTTCTCTTTGGGCTACACTGACCACGGCCTTGATGTTACTTACCATTGGAATGACATTACTCATTGGTTTCTACCGTCTACAGGAGAGATTAATTAACACCCAGCAAGAAACGATGACCGAGTTAACTGAAGCACGCACCTTATTGGAACAGCAAAACCTAACCCTCGAGCAAAAAGTAAGTGATAGGACAGCGCAGTTAACCCAGTCCAACGCCCGCCTGGAGCAGCGCATCCAGGAGCTAGCAGCCCTCAACCGCATCGGTGATGCGCTCTCTAAGTCATTGGACCTCAAAGCCCTCACGCGTTTGGTCGGCGATCAGTTGCTGGAATTATTCAATGCCGATTCTGCCATGATTATGCTGTTGGATGACGAAACCCAACTGGTGCATGTGTATTACGAATATGATAACCAAAGCGGCGGGTACAGTGAGTATGTTGAACCCTTCCCGCTCGGTATAGGTCTGAGCTCAAAGGTGATTCAGTCTCGCCAGCCATTGCGCCTGGATACGCTGGAAGAAGAACAGGCTAACGGGGCATACTTCCCGCCCGAAATTATCGAAAGCGGCTACGCCCAAGCGGGGCAATCCTGGCTTGGTGTACCGCTCACCCAGGGGGACAAAGCCTTGGGGGCGGTAGCATTGGCCAGTTACAGCGCTCATGCCTTCACAGGGAATAATCTCGAACTGCTACAGACCCTGGCAGCCGCAATGAACATATCTATTGCGAACGCCCGCCTGTACGAAGCTGCCAAAGAAGCCCGCCTGGAAGCAGATTCTGCCTCCCAAGCCAAGAGCGCCTTCCTCGCCATGATGAGCCATGAGATCCGCACACCTATGAATGCCATTATTGGCATGAGCGACCTGCTTATGGATACCCCCCTAGATGCCGAGCAGCGCGACTTCGCCGAAACCATCCGCGTCAGCGGTGACACCCTATTGGCCATTATCAACGACATCCTAGACTTCTCCAAGATCGAAGCTGGCAGGATGGACCTGGAAGAACAGCCATTTGACCTGCGCGAGTGCGTCGAAAGCGCTTTAGACCTTCTACGCCTAAAGGCAGCGGAGAAAAACCTTGACCTGGCTTATGAAATGGACCCCAGTTTGCCCTCGGCCGTCACAGGCGATGTAACCCGCTTGCGCCAGGTGTTAGTCAACTTACTCACGAACGCAGTCAAGTTTACAGATGCTGGGGAGATTGAACTGATTGTTCAGCCAGGCGATCCAATCCAGGCCCCTGGCGGCAGGCAAAACTTGACCTTTCTCATCCGCGATACAGGCATCGGCATCCCTCCCGAACAACTCCCCAGCCTATTCCAAGCCTTCAGCCAGGCAGATAGCTCCATCACGCGCCGTTATGGCGGCACCGGCCTCGGCCTGGCTATCAGCCAGCGTTTGGTGGAAATGATGGGGGGTAACATATCCGTGCAGAGCCAGGTTGGCCTTGGCTCGACCTTCCAGTTCACCATCCCGCTGGCCAGTGCCCCAGAAATAAAATCTCATGAATACTTATCCTTGAAAACCCCGCAATTAACGGGCAAAAGGGTCCTGGTGGTGGATGATAACGCCACGAACCGCCGCCTCCTCTCCCTGCAGTTGCAGAAATGGGGCCTTTCCGTGCGTGATTGCGCCACTCCCCAAGATGCCCTTGATCGGCTTAGCCGGGGAGAACGCTTTGACCTCCTCATTACAGACCTGCACATGCCTGGTATAGACGGCATCACCCTGGCCAAGCAAGTCAAATCACTGGCTGGCATAGAAGACCTACCTATGCTGCTTTGCTCGTCTTTGGGGAGGAAGGAAGGTGACGAAGCACAATCGCTCTTCAACGCTATATTAATGAAACCACTGCGCCCCACCAGCTTGTTTGAGGCCTTGATGACGATATTTGGCCAGGCAAGCCCTGCCAGCCCAACGCCAGCTGTATCTCCTGGATCCGAGCCAAGCCTGGCAACAACCCATCCCCTGCGCATCCTACTGGCTGAGGATAACCTGGTCAACCAGAAAGTGGCGCTCAGGATGTTAGCTCAGCTCGGGTACCAGGCTGACCTGGCTGCCAATGGTGTGGAAGTCATCGCTGCCCTCAACCGCCAGGTTTATGACGCGGTGTTGATGGATATCCAAATGCCAGAGATGGATGGCTTAGAGGCCACCCGCCAAATTTGCACCCGCTGGCAGAAAGACCAGCGCCCCCATATCATCGCCATGACGGCTAACGCGCTGCAGGGCGACCGGGAGATGTGCTTGGAGGCAGGTATGGATGACTACGTCAGTAAACCCATCAGGATGCCAGACCTGGTGCGGGCGCTTAAAGCTACACCGGGGCAAAACCAGGGAGGAGGTTAATATGGATCCCTTAAGCGAAGTAAACCTGGCAACCTTTCAAGACCTACAGCAGGCCATGGGCGATGATTATATCGAGGAAATGGTAGATGCCTTTTGCCAGGATGCCAGCAGCTTGATTGCGGGGCTGAAGCAAGCGCAGCAAGACGCAGACCCGCTCACCTTTTCCCGTCATGCCCACTCGCTCAAATCTACCAGCCTGACCTTCGGCGCACTGGCCTTTGCTGACCTGGCGCGAGAATTGGAGCACCTGGGCAAAGCAGGATGCCTGGATGAGGTTACCGCACAGGTGGCGCAGCTGGACGCGGCCTGCAGCGCTTTATTTGCCAGGTTAAAGGCGCTTTGCCATGAATGAGAGCCCGCAGTACCGCCTGCTGGTGGTGGATGATGACCGCCTTAACCGCATGGTGATGGGGCGTTACCTGGAAAGTGAAGGCCACTCAGTGGCATACGCGGTCAATGGCCGTGAAGCAATCCAGCAACTGCAAGCTGGACAATTTGATTTGGTGCTGTTAGATATCGAAATGCCAGAAATGAACGGCTACCAGGTGCTGGAAGAAATCCGCCAGGTGCCGGCCTGGCGCGATATACCGGTGATCGTTACCACGGCCCTGGAAGAGCTTGAAAGCGTGGTGCGTTGCATTGAAAACGGCGCCGAAGACTACCTGACCAAGCCCGTCAACCGCGTCTTACTTAAAGCGCGTATTGATGCCAGCCTCGAGAAAAAGCGCCTTCGCGACCAGCAAACAGCCTTCTTACACCAGCTGGAACAGGAAATGGAGCTGGCGCGCAAGACCCAGTTGAGCATCCTGCCTGAAATTCTGCCCAATCCCCCGGGTTTTGAATTCGGGGCGCTAATGATCCCGGCGCGTGCCGTAGGCGGTGATTTCTATGAATTCATTGAGCTGGGTGAATCGCGCTGGGGGCTTGTGATCGGTGATGTATCAGATAAGGGACTCCCCGCTGCATTGTTTATGACCCTCACCTACAGCCTGGTTCGAGCGCAAGCCGAATCCGGGAAATCCCCGCCAGGGGTGCTGCGCGAAGTCAACCGGCACTTGCTGGGCATGAATGCGCTGAATATGTTTGTGACCATGCTCTATGGTATCCTCGACTGCAATACCGGGGTTTTTACTTATGCCAGGGCTGGTCACTTGGTCCCATCCATCTTTGATGGGCATGGCGCGCCTGTCAGCCTGCCAATCAACCTCGGCCAACCCATCGGCTTGTTCGACGCTTTCGAAATTGACACCGCAGCGATTCAACTGCCGCCAAATGGCCTGCTGGTGCTAAGCAGTGACGGCCTCACCGAACCAGTCAACCTTAATAACCAGCAATTTGGCGAAGCAGGCATGCAAGCAGTCGTTCAATCCAGCCGGCAGCTGCCTGCCCAAGAAATCTGCCAGCGGTTATGGCAGGCAGTGCAAGATCACTCTGGACCGATTGAACAACAGGATGACTTTACCCTGGTAGTGGTCAAACACACTGGCTAGTCTTACCTAAACGTCATGCACTGCCTGTGCTTAAAATATATTTTTTTTGCTTAATCCTTATTGGGTATGAAAGTAATTTAGGGCTCCAGCGGAAGACCTGCTGCTGCCAGGGCAGCTAAACCGCCCAAAACCGGGTTTGCTTTCGGGATGCCAGCCTTGATCATCAAAAACGCCGCACGGGCGCTGGTGGCCTCGTCCGGTCAGGTACAGTAGGTGATATACCACTGCCCCGGGTCAAGCTCACCCATGCGCGCCTCTAGCTCAGACAGCGGTATATTGACAGCCCCAGACACACGTTGCGCCTCGTACTGGGCAGCCGGGCGCACGTCCAAAAGCAGCGCTTGCCCCTCCTTCACGGCTTGGTAGGTCTCTTCGGCGCTGATGCGCGGCACGTCATCCTGGGTGTTGATAATGGGGTTTCCGGTGTTGGCACGGATGGCGCTGTAAACCAAGACACCCAGCCCAATCAGCGACACAGCCAGGATACTGAGGATGATAATCTCTGCCTTCTTATGCTTGAAGCGGCTCTTTTTCATTTAACTTTTACCATACTAGGATTATCACAAACCAAGTCACCATGTGCAAACCCCTGTACAGGCTTGTCAATCATTAAATACATATGTATCCAAACAGGAGTATGGTTAGCTGCGGTCCGGGGTTGAACGCACCCAACTAATTACCCCCAAAGGCTTACGTAGGGTAGTGTTGAAGGCGGGAAATAAAAAATAATATTTATTATTGCCTTCAGCCTTCAACCCACCAAAACTGTCAAATGGTGGGTTGAGCAGGTCTTTTGCGTAATTGAAAATTGCTAGCGACCCATCCTGCTCAACACCACCCTACATAACCCAATTTCAGTAGGGATTATCCATCACCAGACCAGTTGTGAGAAGTTATACTAATCACTATTTACCCAAGCCGAAATCCTCACGGATTAATTGTCTTGCTTCTATTACCCCGAAAATCCCTTGTAGGGTGGTGTTGAAGGCGGGTAACAAAAATTGATATTTACGATTGCCTTCAGCCTTCAACCCACCAAACACTAAAAATTGGATGTAAGCTATCCGCTTACCGCAAACCTACTCAAACAGGTTCCGCATTCCCAAGCGCTCAACCATATCTTTCATCGCCTGGTCGCTGGGCTGCTCAACGAACCTGTTCGCCGCATCCAAAACCTTCGGCAGCAAGTGCACATCCCCCACCGAATTGATGAACAACCCTTCATGCCCCAAAACCCAGTGGATTGTTAGGTCAATATCGGCCTGGTCTTCCAGCGGGCGGTACCAGGTCGCCCGGGTGGGTTGCTGCGCACCCCAAGGGGCATGCACCAGGGATTTTATGGTCTGCACGGCTACGTTGTGTGCCTGGCAGTAGGCCAGCAGCTGCGCAAAATTGTTTTTATAGGTCTCGTTTTGGTCCATCAAGTAACTGTAAGGCAACAGCACCGAGTCAAAGTCAAAACGCTGCAGGGCTTGCAGGTGCATCACAGGCGCGCTCAGCCCATGCCCGGTCACGCCAATAAAGCGCACCAAACCCTGCTCTCGGGCTTCGATAGCAACCTCAAGGCTGCCCCCAGGCTCCAAGGCTGTTTGCCATTCCTGCGGATCAATCAGGTTATGCAGCTGCAGCAAGTCCACTTGGTCAACCTGCAAGCGCTCTAATGACTTGTGGATTTCATCACGCGCCGCTTGGTAAGTGCGTTCGCCGGTCTTGGTGGCCAGGAAGAAAGGCCTGCCGTGCCTCCTGATCCAGTCACCTATGCGCAGTTCGGCCTCGCCGTAACTGGCTGCCGCATCCACATGGTTGACCCCGTAAGAAAGCGCTAGCTCAATGCTCGCATCTGCTTCTGCCTGGCTCACGTGTGAGAATGCCGCCGCACCCAGTAATATGCGCGAACTGTTGTGCCCCGTCCTGCCAAATGCTTGTGTTGAAATCATGCCTGCTCCAATCGCTAGAAATATTAAGTTGAGTAATGCCTTTTTTATCCTGTTAATTAAGTATATCAGAAGGCATTAATTTCCTTATTATTGCGATTGAGTCCCATTGCAACATCAAAGACGCATAAGAAAAGGACAATGACCGGTATAATACACAACAATTACATCTTTTTCCCTATGCCTTGATTATTTCTTTTTGCATCTGTAGAGTAGTGTATGGACCTTTAGCGCACCATATTACTGCGCTCATGATGACAACGCCCCGGCGTAGGGTGGTGTTGAAGGCAGGTCAGTTGGCTTGATGCTTAAGAAACTACCCCGCCTTCAACCCACCAAATCACACCAATTGGTGGATTGAGAAGGCACATTGCGCACACAAACAAAATCGTATTCCCATCCTGCTCAACACCACCCACCTTTTTCACAACTTCCCTTATAATTCTATGCATGGCAGACACCACCCATCATTCTGATCCACGACCTAAAACACCTTCCACATCGCGTGCACGCCTTATTCTGCAGTTGATCGGCTTGTTCCTCAAAATCGGCGCCATCAACTTCGGCGGACCGATGGCGCTGATCGCCATCATGGAGCGTGAATTTGTGCAACGGCGTAAGTGGGTCAGCCAGGAGCACTTTCTGGACATGGTCGCAGCCACCAATATGGTGCCGGGTCCAAACGCTTGCGAGATGGCTGGCCTGATCGGCTACGAGCGTGCAGGACGGATGGGCTTGATCGCGGCTGAGTTCTCCTTCTTTCTGCCCGCCGTGCTGCTCTCCTCCCTTTTGGGCGTAGTGTACGTTCGCTATGGTAGCCTGCCACAGGTGGAAGGGCTCTTCTACGGCATCAACCCGGTCATCCTGGGGCTGGTGCTGTTTGCTACCTATCGACTTGGTAAAAATAGCCTGCGAAGTGCCACACAGCTGGTCATTTTTGCCCTGGCGCTGCTGGCAGTCGTCCTGAAGCTCAACCAGGTGCTGATCATCTTTGGCGCTGGTTTCCTGGCCATGTTGATCGCCTCCTACCCACAGATCTTCCACAAAGGCTCGGTGCTGCTTATCCTGCCTCTGCTCTCAAACAGCATCTCTCTCAAGCCCGCCGTAGAATTAGTTGACAACGTCCTAGCGCGACTGTTTCTGTTCTTTTTCAAAACCGGTGCGCTGATCTTTGGCTCGGGCATGGTCTTATTTGCCTACATCCAGAAAGATATTGTCGAACGCTTCGGCTGGCTCACGCAAAAGCAGCTGATCGACGCCATCGCGGTCGGGCAAATGACACCTGGACCGGTTACATCATCTTCAGCGTTCATTGGCTACCTGATCGCCGGTTGGCCTGGTGCGGGCTTGGCAGCCCTGGGTAACTTCCTGCCTTCCTTTTTTATCGTCATGTTGATCGGCCCCATCATCCCGCGCATGCGTGCCTATAAACCCTTGCAGGCTTTCCTGAGGGGGGTCAACGCGGCCGTGATCGCTCTGATGCTCAGCATCTCCTGGACCGTCGCACAAAATGCGGTCAGCGACATCTGGACCCTGTTGCTGACTGTAGCCAGTCTATTGTTGCTCTTGCTTTTAAAGTGGGATTCGCTGTGGTTGGTTTTAGGCGGTGCGCTGATCGGCCTGCTGCACTCGTTGCTCAGCTGAGTATACCCGGGTTCTTCAAACAAAGCCTCGGCGTCTCGCACTTAAATTTCAAAATCAAAAGATTAGGCTGCCGGTCTTGGTGCTGCAGTGAATTTGCGATAAATGATTGTTGCCAGCAGGCCGCCCAAAAAACCAATGCCAATGTTGGTAAACACGGATAATATCGCTGTACCAATTGCCAAACCCAGTTCCCAGCCCCTCAGCTTGCGCACCGTTCTCGCCAGCTGGAAACCCACCATCAACATCATACCGGCAATTAGCGGCATAGGAAAATTGGCCATGATGTCTGCAATTGAACGGCTCAGGAATAACCCGATGGCTACTTCAATCAAGCCTTCCAAGATCGAAGCCCCGCCGGTGCGCGCCCCAAAATAATATTGGCCTGCCAGCCCACCAGCCCCATGGCACATGGGCATGCCTGAAAAGAACGATGAAACCACGTTCATCCAGCCCATATTTAACAATAACTTTTTTTCACTGACTGCTTTTTCTGGGAAATATTCACGGATTAGCGCAGCTGGTGCAATCACCGCGTTGGTGATAGAAAGCGGGATCTGCGCAAACCCTGCCAGCAGCATGGCTTTCCACACATCCTGTAATTTTGGGATTGATAGAGGTGGCAGAGTCAGGCTGAAATCCCAACTGTTTGGCATATTCCCTTGCCAGGCAACAATGCCGACCCCCAAAGCCATCAACACCAGCGAAGCCGGCGCATAACGATTATCCCGCAGGAGCACTACCAGGGCTATCGCTAATACACCCAGCCAGGGCGAAGGCGCCGCCCACTTGACCGCTTGGATAGCTAAGGTAATGCCCAATGCCAGTTGAATCCCGCGCACGATAAAATCTGGCGTAATCTTGACCAGCTTCTGCAGCAGACCAGTCAGGGATAGGAACAACCATAATATCCCCAGACCAAATCCAGACGCATGGATTAGGGACGGATCCCACTTTTGCGATATCGCTGTTACAGCGATGATTTTCTTGGGCTGCAGTGGCATAGGCAGCTTGTAGATCAGCCCTAGGGCAATATTCGTTAGCCCGAGCATGATAAATAAACCGGCAGGGTTCATGCCATTGATGGCAATATAACTCACTGCCAGTGGAAAGAGCGTACCAAAATCCCCCATGGACCCGGCTAATTCGCGCAGGTTAAATTCATAATCTTTAAATTTTTTCGGGGTCGTGCTTAGATCATTCACCAGGTATTCCGACTCCAAACTTCAATCAGGCTGCTGACTTAATTATAACTGCCAATGCTGCAGAAACAGTCGCGCTTGCTCGCTTGTGGGTTGGTTCAATAGCTTCTCGGCCGGCCCCTGCTCCACGATTTTGCCCTGGTGCAGGAAGATGACCTCCTCTGCCAATCGCAAAGCTTGCGCCGGGGAGTGGGTGGAGAAGATCAGCGTGCAGCCGCACTGCGCCGCATAATCCAAAATGGTCTGTTCCACCAGGTCCATGCCCTTGATATCCGTGGATGAAGTCGGCTCATCCAGCAAAATCAGCTGGCGCGGCTTGGCGATGATGCGGGCGCACGCCATGCGCTGTGCCTCCCCGCCCGAGAGTTTATCACCCCTAGCGTTCACAAATTGCCCCATGCCCACCTTATCCAGCGCGGCCAGTGCCTGCTCGCGGCGCTGCTCAGACTTATCCAGCGCCATTTCCACGTTGCGCAGCACGCTGAAGCTGAAAGAATAGGGGTGCTGCGGCATGTAGCCCATGCCGTTGGGGGTCAACTTCAACACGCTGCCCCGGTCTGGGGTGAGCGTGCCGGCCAGGATGCGCAGCAGGGTGGTCTTGCCACTACCGTTCTCCCCGATCAGCCCGTAGCGTTTGCCTTTCTCAAAGCGCAGGGAGGGGATATCCAAAACCGAGCGCTGGTCATATTGAATGAGGATGTCTTTAAGTTCGATCATGCGCTTAATGTCTTCTCTTGGATGCGGCCTACCAGCAAGTTAACCAAAAAGGATATCAGCAGCAGCACGATGCCCAGCGCTATCGCGAACTCAAAATGGCCCATATTGGTCTGCATCATGATGGCGGTGGTCATAATGCGCGTCTTGAACTGCACGTTGCCGCCCACCATCTGCACCGCGCCCACCTCGGCAATCGCCCGGCCAAAACCAGCCAGGATATTTGAAACGAAAGGAACCCGGCACTCATAGATGGTATAGAGCATGCGCCGGAAGGGGCTCAGCCCAATGCCAGCAGCCGTCTCTTGGATCAGCGGCGCCTTGATGGAGACCACGTTGGCGGTTAGGCCAGTGATGATCGGCGTAATTAAGACGACCTGCGCAATCACCATGGCCGCAACCGAATACAGCAGCTTGAGCGATCCCAGCGGGCCGCTGCGCGACAGCAGCAGGAACACAATCAAGCCAGCCACCACCGGCGGCAAGCCCATCAGGGTGTGCAGGAGGCGGTTGACCAGGCGCTTGGCTTTGAAATCATTCGCGCCGATCAGCACCCCCAGCGGGATACCCAGCAGGGCTGAGATACCCGTGCTGAGCAGCGACATCTGCAGCGTGACAGTAATAATCTGCCGCAGCTCTGGATCTGCGCCTAAGAGCAATCGAAAAGCTTCTAATAAGGTTTGCAAAAGAAATCTTGCCTTGAGTTGACCAGGAGCCAGTTAACGGGTTCTCAACGTATCCAGCCCCTGGTCACCTTCAGTCTTATAGTCTTATTTAGGGCACGAAGAATAACTGCTCGCCGTATTCCTCAACGCCATATTCAGCAATCAGCTTGAGCGCTTTTTCAGAGGTCATCCACGCGATGAAGGCTTGCGCACCCTCATAATTGGTGTCTGGGTAGCGCTCCGGTTTGATGGCGATCATGGCATAGGTATTCTTCATATCGTCCGTCTCCTCCAAGAGCAGGCTGAGCGCATTATCATGCGCCAGGTAGGTGGCTTTGTCGGTGAAGGTGTATGCCACCATCTCGTCTGCCACGGTCAGGACTCTGCCCATGCTGTCGCCCACGCTGACGTACCAGGGCTGCCCGGTTGGGTCGTAACCCAATGCGCCCCATATCTTCAGTTCCGCCTTGTGCGTGCCGCTGTCATCTCCGCGCGAGATAAAGGTTGCCCCCGCGTCTGCAATCTTCTGGTATGCCTCGGCGGCTGTTGCAACACCTTTGACCCCGGCTGGGTCTGCCTCGGGGCCAACGATGACGAAGAAGTTGTACATGAAGGGCACGCGTTCCTCACCAAAGCCCTCGCCGATGAACGCCTCTTCCGAAGCCTTGGCATGCACCAAAAGTGCGTCCGCATCGCCCGTGCGACCTTTTTCGATGGCTGCGCCGGTGCCCGCCGAAGTGACCTCCAGCGTGTAGCCCGTATCCGCCTCAAAGACCGGCTGCAAGTATGCCATCAGGCCCGAATCGTTGACCGAAGTGGTCGTCGATAAGCGGATAACCGGGTTCTCAATTTTCTTTGCACAAGCGGCAAGGCTGAGAATCATGACCCCCAAAATTAAAACAAATAGGAATTTCTTAAATACGTATTTCACTGCATTCTCCTTTCCAAATGGGAGGCGCTGCTGTTTCCGGCAACACCCTCGAGCAAGCAGCCTATGGGATTTGCTGCCCGCTACCGCTCACATGCCCATGTTCTATCAATTTAGGCCCAGTGAGTCGAAGAACCATGGAGATTATACTATGGAATAACCCAGTAGGGCGTTTTCTAGGGATATGATCATCATAAGGACTTAATATGACCAGCGGATAAAGGTGTTATAGACGGGTTGATTACACACCCATTTCGGCTATAAGTTTTAGGGTGGCGTTGAAGGCGGGGCTAACATACGCTCAATTAGCGCATACGCCGCCTTCAACCCACCAAATCACGGAAAATCAATCATCGAGGTTGCCACTCCGCTTTCAGCGGTTCGCAATAACAGTAGGGGCAACTACCAAGCTCAGCTGTAGGGTGGCGTTGAAGGCGGGGCTAACATACGCTCAATTAGCGCATACGCCGCCTTCAACCCACCAAATCACGGAAAATCAATCATCGAGATTGCCACACCACCATCAGCGGTTCGCAATGACAGTAGGGGCAGACCTACGTGTCTGCCCTGCGTAGCGCTCATCGAGCTGGGTAACCACAGAGGGTTACCCCTACTTTTTCCCCCAGCAAAAAATGCCGCCCCAATCGAGACCGCCCTTTCAATTTAATTTACTTTTTGAATTTTATTGGTGCGTTCAACCCCTGAACTGAACAGGGGCAGGCCCAGAACAAAACTGGGTCAGGTTCAGAATACACCTGTTTTTATTCCTTTTTGCTTGGTTCTTTCAACTTTCTGTGAACAAAAACATTCAGAATAATTGGTTTATTCAAGCAACGTTATTCGGTCATCTAGCACGATTAGTTGTGCGAACTGACAGTTCGCACTACATTTTTCTTAAGTTCAAACCAATTGAGCCTTAAAGCAAGAGAGCAATATTTTTCTTTGCTTTTAGCTTTGAGCTTTCAGCTTCTTTGCTTTCACCTTTCAGCTTTGAGCTTTCAGCTTCTTTGCTTTCAGCTTTTAGCTGGCTTTGTTTCTGTGCTCGCGCACTCATACGCCTCACCGCGCAGCGTCTCCACCGCGTGCCCCAACACCGGCAAAAACACCTGCAGACACTCAACCGCCGCCTTGGGTGAGCCCGGCAGGTTGACGATAAGCGTGCGCTTGCGGATGCCGGCCGCCGCCCGTGATAGCTGGGCGCGCTCTGTGATCTTGCGGCTTTCCGCGCGCATGGCTTCTGTAATGCCCGGCACCGCCCGCTCCACCACGGCCAGGGTGGCCTCGGGGGTCACGTCGCGCGGGGCAAAGCCCGTCCCGCCGCTGGTGAAAACCAGGTCCACCTCGCCCGAGTCGCAAAGCTCTGCCAAGGTGGCTTTGATCTGCTCAAACTCATCCGGCAAGATCAGCGCTTTTTCCACCAGCGCTTTGCCTTCCAAAGCCTGCACGATGGGCGGACCGCTTTTATCCTCACGCGTGCCTGCCGCACCTTTGTCGCTGATGGTCAGCACAGCCGCCCTAATGCCCGGGATAACCGTGATTTCATCGCCCACGCGGATGGTGCCATCTTTTAGTACTCTGGTAAAAATGCCCTCAAGCGGCATCACGCACATACCCACCTGTTGGTAGACCTGGCAGTGATGATGGCATTCCTTGCCAATCTGGGTCACTTCCATCAATACCTCACCCACCCACAAGCGCGTGCCCACCGGCAACGAAAAGACCTCGATGCCCTCGGTGGTGATGTTCTCGGCAAAGATGCCTGGTTTGAGCCCTTTCACCCCTTTTGCAATCATCTTATCCACGCTCTCCTGGGCCAGCAAGCTCACCTGCCGGTGCCACTCGCCAGCATGTGCGTCACCCTCGATGCCGTGGTTGACCCTGAATTTTGCCTCAGGCACGGGGTATTTGATCGTGCCGGTCTTGGTGCTGATGTTAATTGATAATACCTTTGCCACGCGTCTAACCTCCAATCCTGCTCATATTTCGGTTTGAGTAGGAACAACTTTCAAATTTATGCCCAATCGGTTTGTTGAAAATCACTTCGCGGATCGTTTCCAACAAGACGGCGTCATCTTGTTCTAAGGCTTCCAACAACGAAAATTCTGTATCCACCCCCAAACAAGGCCGCAGCATGCCATCGCTCATCAAGCGGATGCGATTGCAGTCAGCACAAAATTTATGCGAAATCGGGCTGATGAAGCCCACCCTGCCCATGTAACCCGGCACGCGGTAATCCGTGGACGGCTGGCTTTTGTACCGCGGCGGCACAGGTTCCAGGTACGGCCTGGTAGCAATTAGCTCGGCGTTGGAAACACCCCAGCCGCCATTCTTGCCCATATCCCCAATCGGCATCAGCTCAATAAAACGTACGTCTATTGGCCGCTCCTTGGTGAGCGCGATAAAATCATCAATCTCGTGGTCGTTTTGGCCTTTGATCACTACGCAG
>Ga0209723_1003406_pt1 | contig 19188 bp, 11 predicted proteins | sample BiotimSIPDNA_2_FD_185750 | JGI IMG/M metagenome (GOLD analysis project Ga0209723, IMG submission 185750) | Anaerobic biogas reactor microbial communites from Washington, USA - Biogas_R2 time_0 SIP DNA (SPAdes) (version 2) | ecosystem: Engineered > Bioreactor > Anaerobic > Unclassified | place... | reverse complement strand
GTCCTTGTAAAGGTCACAGTCACCGGTGCATCAAACTGTTTTGTTGTAGAAATGGTAAACACCCCGTTGGTCGCATCTTCAGCTGCTTGTGTTGTAGCCACTATAGAAAGTTCGGCCACATCGTTGTCGGTAATGGTAACAGTGGCTGCATTGTTAGGTGATGCTGCAACAGTTACATCAGTATTGCTTGTAGCGGTCATGGTAACGATCACTGTTTCGTCGCTTTCAACGATATTGTCGGCAATTACATCGACAGGAATTGTCACCGAATTGCTCAATGCAGGGAATACTACCGTTGTCCCAATGGCTGTAAAGTCGGTGCCCGAAGTTGCGGTTCCTGTTCTTGTAAATGTAACGGTTACCGGTGCATCGAACTGTTTAGTTGTAGAAATTGTGAACAGCCCGTCGGTTGCATCTTCTTCGGCTTGAGTTGTTGCCACAATTGAAAGTTCGGCCACATCGTCGTCGGTAATTGTAACGGTGGCGTGATCATTTGGAGAAGCTACAATTGTTACATCAGTATTGCTTGTACCGGTTATGGTAACAATAACTGTTTCGTCGCTTTCAACAAGATTATCGGCAATTACATCGATAGGGATTGTCACCGTATTGCTTAGTGCAGGGAATACGACAGAAGTACCGATAGCTGTAAAGTCGGAAGCCGAAGTTGCGGTTCCAGTCCTTGTAAAGGTCACAGTCACCGGTGCATCAAACTGTTTAGTTGTCGAAATGGTGAACAGCCCGTCGGTTGCATCTTCTTCGGCCTGTGTTGTAGCCACAATGGAAAGTTCGGCCACATCGTCGTCGGTAATTGTAACGGTAGCATGGTCGTTTGGAGTAGCTGCAATTGTTACATCAGTATTGCTTGTACCGGTCATGGTAACAATTACGGTTTCGTCGCTTTCAACGATATTATCGGCAATTACATCGACAGGAATTGTCACCGAATTGCTCAATGCAGGGAATTCGACAGAAGTGCCAATTGATGTAAAGTCGGAAGCCGAAGTTGCGGTTCCAGTCCTTGTAAAGGTCACAGTCACCGGTGCATCAAACTGTTTTGTTGTAGAAATGGTAAACACCCCGTTGGTCGCATCTTCAGCTGCTTGTGTTGTAGCCACTATAGAAAGTTCGGCCACATCGTCGTCGGTAATGGTAACGGTAGCATGGTCGTTTGGAGTAGCTGCAATTGTTACATCAGTATTGCTTGTAGCGGTCATGGTAACAATTACGGTTTCGTCGCTTTCTACGATGTTGTCGTTAGCAGCATTTACAAAAATGACAGCATCGGCAACCATAGCGGGGAAAGATACGGTTGTTCCAAGCGAAGAATAGTCTGTTCCTGCAATGGCGTTACCTGTTACAGCAAAAGTAACGGTAACGGGAGAATCAAACATTTTTGTTGTACTTATGGTGAAACGTCCTGCAGTACCATCTTCTGTCGCTTGGGTTGTTGACACTATCGATAGTTCAGCTACATCGTCGTCGGTAATTGTAACGGTAGCATGGTCGTTTGGTGAGGCAGCAATTGTTACGTCGCTGTTGCTGGTATTGGTCATTGTCACGATTACTGTTTCGTCGCTTTCAACGATATTATCGGCAAGCACTTCAATAGGAATTGTCACCGTATTGCTCAGTGCAGGGAATACTACCGTTGTGCCAGTCGCGGTAAAGTCGGTAGCCGAAGCAGCAGTACCAGATGTTGAAAATGTAACGGTCACCGGTGAATCGAACTGTTTGGTTGTCGATAGGGTGAACAGCCCGTCGGTTGCATCCTCAGCCGCTTGTGTGGTGGCCACGATAGAAAGTTCTGCCACATCGTCGTCGGTAATAGTTGATGTTACTTGTTGCGTTCCATTTTCGATAGAATTGGTACAGGATAGGATTTCTACAATTATTGTTTCATCAGCCTCAACTATATTGTCGGAAATGCCGGTAAGTGTTGCCGTTCCGGTTGCATTTCCAGCAAGAATTGTAATTGTTGTTGAAGAAAGTGTAAAGTCTGATGTTACAGTTCCAGTGCTTGAAGCGTTAATGCCAAGGGTGATTACTGCGTCTTCAGAGTAGCTATTATCCAATGTTGCAGTTATGGTATTTGTTCCGCCTTCTTCTCCGAATGAAGTAACATCCTGCGAAAGGGTTACCTTTGGCAGGTCGTCGTCAAGCAATTGTAAGGTTACTTGTTGTGTCCCATCTTCTGTACAATTACTTACCCCGGTAATATCAATATCGATGGTTTGGTGACCTTCAACATCTGCATCCTGAATAGACGAAATGGTTGCTGTGCCAGTTAAAAATCCTGGAAGTATTGTGATCGTTGTTGATGAGAGACTGTAATCAAAGCCCTCAACCGCACTTGAGCTGGAAGCACTTATTGTAACAGTTACTGTTTTTGCAGATGCAACGGCCAATGTGGCTGTGATGGTTGATGTTTCGGGTACATCATTTTCAGCAATTGTAGAAGGTGAAGCAGATAAGGTTACCAATGGTGGATCATTATCATCGGTAATTGTAATTGTTTGTTGTTGTGTTCCAGCTTCGCTTCCATTTGTCACAGTAGTAATATCGATAGTAACTGTTTCATCTGCCTCATCTGTTGGATCCTGAATTGAAGTCACTGTTGCCGTACCTGTAGTACTTCCGGCCGGTATTACAATACTGGTTGAAGAAAGAGTATAATCGGTAGCTAAAGTTGCAGTTCCCGAATTGGAAATTGTTACAGTTGTGATTTGACTAGAAGCTCTGCAAAGTGTGGCTGTAACAGTTGAAGCTACTGCATTTTCACCAATAGAGGCTGGAGAAACCGATAGTTTAACACTTGGGCCTGAATTTGCAGTCCCAAGGGTAGCCTCTCCTTGTGTCCAGTCACCAGCGGTATTTGTGTCTGTTCCGTTGGGAAAACGCTGAGCTGTTTCGTTATACTGGTCGTCTGAATTAGAGGATGGGTTTGTATTAAAGGTTACTGCATCGACTATAGCTCCTGTAGGATCTTTTAAGTTAATGGTAATGCTATTATTCATTGGGCTCCCATTTCCCCTTCCTAATACAAGGTAATCACCAGAAATCGTGCTTGTAAAATTACCTATTCCAAAGTATCTTGAAGTGACAAATGCGCCCAACGCAGAGAGATTTCCAATTATATCCGAACCATCCATCAATTCAATGGTCCAGCCTGAAAAATTGATTCCGGATGTATTGATATATAGTTCAACCCATTCATCGTAATCGGTTACCGCACCTGCACCAACGATTCCATTAAAACCAAAGGTACTCCAGTCTAATTGTGGATCGGTTACCACTTCATTAATTACCACATCGACTGTGGTGAAATTCAATGTTGTACTTCCTGAAATTCCTGCATACGAATTACCGGCATTGTCTTCGATTGCCGTTCCATCAATTTCAATATAATATCCTGTACCTTTTAAAAATACTCCGGATGGATTAACAGTAACCTGGCTACCCGAAATAGTGACACGTGAATCGGCGATATCTATTTGTTCAAAAATGGAGTTGTCGCTGCTATTTCTGATGGTTATGTTCCCGGTACCTTTAACTAAGTTCTCATCGAAATTGAGTACTACATTTGCTCCAAGAAAGACAGTTGTTGAGTTATCTGTCGGATTGGAAGAAGATAATAACGGAGCAACTTTATCAATTGTATACACTTCTCCAATATAAGGTAAAATATTCGACATTTCGGCATTCAATCCTGTATTGCTTGTAAAGTCTAGTCCAAGTGTTCCTGAACCGGAGCTTGTATTAGCAGTGACGGTCCATGTTGTTCCCGAACCGCTTACATTGGTAATAGAAGGTGAGGTAAGCCCTGTATTTGCCAGCGTGAAATTAGACGAAGTAAGTCCTGTTGCCGATGCGGCAAAGGTGATTGTCCAACTCACAGAACTTGTGTTTGTAAGTGTTGACCCATCGCGAACAATACTTAAAATGGTGTTTTGGGTAGTAAATTCTTCAACCCCACCATACGATGTGCCTTCGCCGTTAATTGCATAGGCTTGATAGTAATATGTTGTAGCTGCGGAAAGAGTACTTATCGATTCGCTAAACGAACCGATTCCACTTCCATTATCATCTTGCGTAATCCCAGGTTCGCCTATTTCAGGAGTGTTGTCTGAAGTAGAATAAACAATCCCTCGGTTGGTAACAACATTTTCACCATCGGCAGTAACTTCGCCACCAAGAGTTGCAGAAGTAATATCAATTGATGTTGCAGAAGTTGTAACAACTTGTGGCGGTGAAAGAATTAAGAAAGTTTCTTGTGCGGTACAACTGTTGGCATCGGTAACCGTACAGGTGTAAGAGCCGGCAGTAAGACCGGTTACACTATTCGTACCATCTCCTGTTGGCGTGCCTGGAGTCCAATCATAATTGTAGGTTGGAGTTCCTCCTGTAGCAGCTGTAACACTTGCTGCTCCGTCGGCTGCGCCAAAAGCGGTCTCGTTACTTTGTGCATCAATAGAAATTGATAATGCAGATGCAGGTTGTGTTAGTGTAAAATCAGCTGTGGCTGTACAATTATTCGCATCGGTCACTGTGCATGTCCAAGTTCCTTCAGTAAGAGCAGAAATCGAAATAGTACCATCGCCGGTTGGGTTTCCGGGCGTCCAGTTATAAGTATATCCTCCGGCACCGCCGTTGGCAGTATTAACAGAAGCAGCCCCGGTAGCATCGCCATAACAGGCAATGTTGGTTTGCGATGATTGCGTTAAGGTAAGTAGCGTGGGTTGAGTGATGGTGAAGTTTCTTATTGCTGTACAACCGTTTGCATCGGTAACGGTGCATGTCCAAGTACCTGCTGTAAGGCCAGTAACTGAAACAGTCCCATCTCCGGTTGGATTTCCAGGTGTCCAGTCGTAGGTATATCCACCCGCACCGCCAGTAGCTGCATTCACAGTGGCAGCACCTGTAGCGCCTCCGTTACAGGCAATATTGGTTTGCGAAGCTGGTGTTAAAGAGAGGGCCGAAGGTTGTATAACGGTAAAGTTTACACTTGCGGTGCAACTGTTTGCGTCGGTAACGGTGCATGTCCAGGAACCGGCAGTAAGACCAGTAATTGAAGTTGTACCATCGCCCGTTGGATTTCCGGGAGTCCAGTTATAAGTATATCCACCAGCCCCACCAGAAGCTGCATTTACAGAAGCTGCCCCATTTGATCCTCCGTTGCAGGAAACATTGGTTTGCGAAGCTGCAGTAAGTGTAAGTGCAGCAGGCTGCGTTAACGTAAAGTTTTGCGAAGTTGTACAGCTATTTGCATCTGTAACCGTACAGGTCCATGTTCCGGCTGTAAGACCGGTAACTGAGGTGGTTCCATCACCGGTTGGATTTCCTGGCGTCCAGTTATAAGTATATCCGCCGGCTCCGCCAGTGGCTGTATTAACAGAAGCAGCCCCATTTGAGCCTCCGTTGCATGAAACATTGGTTTGAGAAGCTGCGGTTAATGATAATGGAGAGGGTTGAGTAATGGTAAAGTCTTGAAAAGCGGTACATCCGTTTGCATCGGTAACGGTACAAGTCCATGTTCCAGCAGGAAGCCCGGTAACCGTAGTTGTTCCATCACCTGTTGGGTTACCCGGTGTCCAGTTGTAGCTATAAGGAGCTGTACCACCAGTTGCTGCATTTACAGAGGCTGCGCCGTTCGATCCTAAACTACATGAAACATTGGTTTGTGATAAGGCTGTAATTGAAAGATCGGTTCCTGTTCCCTGAATAGCAAAATCATATGCCGCTTCGTCACTGTCATCATTATTGACTGTGATCGTAGCAGAGCGTGTACCCGATGCAGAGGGGTTAAAAGTAACCTGAAAAGTTGTTGTATTTGAGGGGGTAATTGTGGCCGCCGGTGACAACGTTACCGAAAAATCAGCCGCATTGGTGCCTGAAATATCAACCGAAGAGATGGTTAGGTCGGCTGTCCCCGTATTGCGAATTGTGAAAGTCCGTACCTCAGTAGCTACACATGTTGATATTGATCCAAAATCTGTGTGATCAGAAGCTGAAGGCGATGGGTCGCCATCAAGAATGGAAGTGCTATTGCCTTCGATATTTATTTCGGGGCCCAGGGTGGTGAAGGTTGACACTGTTCCATATGCATACCCTTGGGAGTTATGTGCATAGCTATTAAATGAATAAGCGGAACTGGCAGATAAGGAACTGACTGATTGGCTGAATGCTCCTGTGCCACTTCCAATAGAGACTTGTGTTACACCTGTACCACCAATCTGAGGATTTGGATTTACAGAGGTAAGTGAATATACGATTCCCCGGGCATCGACAGTAGCCCCGCCATCGGCGGTAACATTGCCGCCTAAAGTGGCCGAGGTGGTTGCAATGTTGGAAGCAGCGGTGGTAGTTACTGTGGGAACAGTTATTCCTGATGAAATATCAATGGCATATTCTTCAATTTCACCGTACGAAAAATAACTCAAGTAGTCACTTTCACTACCATCGGCATCCAGCACTACTCTCATCCAAATTGTACCAATGGTTGCATTGGCAGGAATCGTTATGTTGATTGTAGCAGGATTAGCATGACCGGCACCAATGGCCACATCATATTTCTCATTTGCTTCTGCTCCGGTACCTCCACTGGTTGGAAGACGGCCACCGCAATCGCCATCATTATCCCAATCAAAAAAAACATTGATATCATGATACGAAAAGTCGGCACTAGCATTTACACTTACTGAAAGGGTGTAAGTTTGACCTCTTTCCACTGTGGCATGAGTCAAACCTGAATAATTCATTCTCCACTGTGGCCCAGCTCCTGTGGTATTGTTTATACCAGCAAATGTAACATTGGTAATATTGTCGAAGAAATCAAATGGATTTGCCGGAACGCTATAACCAGATTCGGTACCCACAGGGTGGTAGGGCAAGGTTGGGTACTGCGCCCAACTGCTGTTAAATAAAAGCAATAGCCCTATAAGGATTATCACAAGTTTCCATTTTTTTAAGAAAAGAGTTTTCATATTATTAGGATTTTATTGATTTTTTATACACATAAATAGGGGTTCTTCCACCCCGATACACATTGGTTATGAATATCTTCGAACACGGCATGGTTGTATTCCATGGCTGTTCCCTGCTCCACCACCAATTGAGTAGAATTCATCGATTGCAACGAAATCTTTTCAATTTCGATGGCAGGTTTTTCATCTTTATTATCGATCCAGAAGTTTCGCTTTCCACGCGGCCCTTCTATCTGGTATGTCTTAAGAAAACGGATGGCGCTATCGGTATCGCCCCGTTGCAACTGTGGCATAATGGGCAGGAATGCCAAACCCATTTCGTAGCCCATTACAGCAAAGACCGAGGATTTTCGGCCTGTAAATAGCTCAAATTGCTGCTTAAACATTTTATTTGCAGTTGTATTAGTGTTGTAACTCCAACCCGAGGCTGAATAAAACTCGACATTCAAGTTACAAATTTTTGAAACAACAGCATCGGATGCCATGTGTGGCGTAACCACAAGGGGTATTTTTTTGTGCAAACCCGATTGTTTGTAAAGGTTAAAAAAATCGAGCGCTTCGTTGCCACAAAACAGAGCATGAAGATAATCGACACCACTCTTTTCGATTCTTTCGAAGAATTGAGGCAAAAGAGTTTTAACATCGGACATTTCGGGGTTATAAGGCACAATGTGCATATCAATTTCTTGGGCACCGGCAGCTATAGCCCCTTGCCAAAACGAACTGTGTATATGATAGCCCGCATCGTAAACCGACATGAGCATGGCACCTTTTCCTCCAAACCGTTTTTGTGCCCAATTCCCTAACGCATATTCCAGTTGCCAAAACTGAAAACTATTGTAAAAGATGATCTCGGGCAATGGGTACAATGGTGGAAGGTATTCGCCCATTTCGAAAAAGAAGCAAAGTTTATCTTTTTTCGAAATCATCGGGATAATTTCGGGCAGAAGTTGGTGGCTCAAAAACCCCGAAAGAATATCGACATTATGGAACATGCAGAGCTTATTAATGGCTGCCTTTACATACTCAATGCCTCCAAGGTTAACAAACTCGGGGATGAACTGAAAGTTTGCCCTGTATGCTTCGGGCAATGAAGCGTAAAGCCCATCCATAATATCTTGCGACATATTAGGGTGGATTGAAGAATAAGGAAAAAGGAATCCTATCTTGATTGTCCTGCTCATTGATTGTTTTACTAAAGATAAAGAATTACCCCGGAATAGAAATTCCTTCCCGGGGTAATTTAAATTAATTTCTTGATGGAAAAATTCCTTCGGTTGCAATACACATGTTTAATGGACAATATGGTTGCATAATGCTGAAAGATGCACCTGCACCTGCTGGGTTTACAGCAACAGTACCTGCAACAGCTCCACCACCAACGTTCATTACGATGTCGGGGGCAGTTGAACCATAAAGATTAACCGTTGAACCAGATAAAACTGATGCACGGCTACTTGGAGCAGTTGCAGTACCTGCACCACTATAGGCCTTAACGGCTACAGTAGCATTGGCTAAGGTTGCAGTATGACTATGTGCAACCAATGTTGTACAAGTTTCGGCACCACCAGCACCTTGTGTACCTTGAACGTAATTTTGCAAACCAGGTCCCTGCCCCATTCCAACAATTACTCTACCGCGAAGGTCGGGCAGACCAAAAGTTTGAGAACCATTTCCACCATACATTGTCCCTAACAAAGCAAATAATGCACTGTTCTGTGAAACATTTAATATTTGCCCTTGACAAAGCATCCACCCACGAGGAGCAAAGTTAAACCCGAAGGCAGCAATAAACGCCATAAAAGCATCCATAATTGTAATTGTTTAATTGTTTATAATTAAGTAATTATCTAAAAGTTGTTTTTACTATGATAGTTTAGGGAATGATATATTGTGCAAAAACTCGCAATTGTCAAACTCTTCCTGAAATGCATTAATTGTTTCCTGTGTTGGCGGAGCAAACGGGCCACCAAAGTACACCCTATCCTTTGTTGTTTTGGCATTCATCCAATGGTGCATCTGCATTCGTGGCATCTGGAATGTTGACCCGTAATGCTGTGGCATGGCATACATTCCATACACAATTACAAAGCGGGTACCAGGGGCTTTGCGCGAAACGCCACGGTGCCATGCTCGCTGGTCAATTAACAAAGCATCTTCCATATTAAGGATAATCGATTCTACAGGGGCATCGGTATTGGGTTTCATGTTTACATCTCGGTGCGAGCCGGGGATAATCTGTGTTGGTCCATGGTTTTCATCAATATCTTCAAAGTAGAATGCCAGAAAGACATCGTCGGGATAATGGTATTCTTTGCCTGGCATACCATCGGGTTGGCGGTCTTTGTGCCATTCGGGTGCATAGCCACGGGCTTCATCAGTTTCGATTACTATAATAGTAGTATGAATGGAAGGCATTGGTTTGGCTTCGGAGTGTGAAAGCAGGTGCGGTAATAATTGCCTGCCTCGTGGGGCAAGTGCACCATGTATATAATGGGGGGTATTGTCGGGAATTGTATACGCATTGCCGTTGAAATACATCAGCTCTTCAAGTTGCTTTTTAAATTCTTTTACTGACTCCCGCTCGAATACATTGCGCAAAATGGTGTATCCTTTTTCCTGAAACTCGGAAACCATTCTGTTTACTTCCTCTATTTGATAGGATTCTTCAATGAATTTCGCTTTTGGTGGCATCATAATATATTTATGATTTTAAGTGTTGATTTAGTGGGCTTAAGTTATGCTATTTAATTTAATTGACATAATTTAATTGATTTATTATTCAATAATTGTGATGAACGTATGTTTTTTGTGGATGTTAGTCGTATTTCTGATGATGAAAGGATTGCCCGAACTTAAAGTGGCTTTTGCTTGAAGGTTCGCTTTTACATAAAAAAACCCGGAATCTTTCGACACCGGGCTTCTTCTGTTTTTTTGTTTATCTTATACAAGATGCAATTCTAAATCAGTCCGAACCTATTCATGTATAATGCCGATAAATAGAAATGTTCAGTACAATCGAGTGGGCGAAGATTGTACTGTTACATTTCTTCAATCGGTATTAATTCGTTGTTGAGAGTATTTTATCTCTTTCGTTGAGAAATTCCGACAAGCGTTCAATGGTAAGCCGGGTAATGGCAATACGCCCCGAGCGGATAAATTGTAACACCCTAAATTGGTTCAATTCTTCGAAAAACTCTTGCGTTTCTTCTTTGTGCCCTGTTTTCTCAATTACCGTAAACTCTTTGGTAATCTCAAGAATACGGGCATTGTATTTTCGTATCAGGTTTTCTATTTTATCACTTTCTAGCAAATCGTTGGTAGCTACCTTGTAAAGGGCAATCTCCTGGTACACTAATTCATCGTTGTGATGGTAAAAAGCCTTTAGCACATCTACTTGTTTTTCAATTTGCTGTACAATTTTTTTTACCTGTTCCTCGGTTGTTTCCACCACGATGGTGAATTTACTCACTCCTTTAATGGCTGATTCCGAAACGGTTAAGCTTTCGATATTTACTTTTCGGCGGGTAAATACAATGGTTATGCGGTTCAATAGCCCGATGTGGTTTTCGGTGTAAGCTATTATGTTGAATTCTTTCTTCATACTCATTTACTTTTAGAAATAACACCTTTTTGTTGTTTACGCGTCGGGCTTTTCGAGGATAACTTCAGAAACACTTGATCCTGATGGAACCATCGGAAATACATTGTCTTCTTTTTCAACAATTACTTCCAGCAGGTATGGCCCGTTGTGTGTAAGCATTTCGTCTATCGATCCGTTGAGCTCGCTGCTGGCCGAAACCCGGCTGGCTTTAATGCCGTAAGCGTTGGCAAGTGCCACAAAATCAGGGCTCTTAATTTCGGTAAACGAATATCTTTTTTCGAAGAAAAGCTCTTGCCATTGGCGTACCATACCAAGGAAATGGTTATTCAAAATGACAATTTTCACTGGAATATTTTCTTGGGCAATGGTTCCAAGTTCCTGCAAGGTCATTTGAAATCCGCCATCGCCAATAAAAGTAACCACAGTCCGTTCTGGTTTACCAAGCTGAGCGCCAACAGCTGCAGGAAGTCCAAAGCCCATGGTGCCCAATCCGCCCGATGTTACAAAACTGCGCGTTTTTGCAAAGCCTGAATACCGAGCAGCAATCATTTGGTGCTGACCAACATCGGTAACAACAATGGCTTCGCCGTTTGTAGCTTCGCTAATTCTGCGAACAACTTCGCCCATTGTGTTTTTTCCATTGTTGCGGTGAAGGTCTTTTTTGATAACCTTTTCGAATTCAATTTCATAACACGCTTTGAATTCGGCAATCCATTCGTCGTGTTTTGTTTCTTTTATTTTTGGGAGCAATTGTCCAAGTACTTTTTTTGCATCGCCAAGTATCGGAAAATCGGCATTGATTATTTTGTTTATTTCCGAAGGATCTATTTCAACATGAACAACTTTTGCTTGTTTAGCATACGAACTTACGCGTCCGGTTACCCTATCGTCGAAACGCATTCCAATGGCAATGAGCAAGTCGCACTCGTTGGTTTTAATGTTTGGCGCATAATGACCGTGCATTCCCAGCATCCCCATGTTTAAGGGGTGTTCCTGCGGAAGAATTGAATTGCCCAAGAGTGTCCATGCCACTGGGATCCCTGCCTTTTCGGCAAGTTCAATAATTTCTTTTTCGGCTTTTGAAATGATAACCCCGTGCCCAATGAGCATAAAAGGCTTTTGTGCCTTGTTAATTGCATCGGCTGCAGCATCAATTTGTGCCATATCGAGCGGGCGAGTAGGAACGTAACTTCTTATCTTGGTGCATTTTTCGTAGTGAAATTCTACAGGGGCAAACTGCACATCTTTGGCAATATCGATAAGAACTGGCCCCGGGCGTCCGGTACTGGCAATATGAAAGGCTTTTGCGATTACTTCTGTTACTTCGTTTACGTTGGTTATCTGATAGTTCCATTTCGTGACAGGCATCGACATGCCAACAATATCCGACTCCTGAAACGCGTCGGTACCCAGCAGGGGCGACGCTACTTGGCCGGTTATGCAAACCAGCGGTGTTGAATCGATCATTGCGTCGGCAATGCCTGTGAGCAGGTTTGTTGCCCCGGGGCCCGAGGTGGCAAAGCAAACACCGGGTTTGCCGGTTACCCTTGCATACCCTTGTGCTGCGTGAATTGCACCTTGCTCGTGCCTTGTAAGAATGTGGTGTATATTTTCGCGGTGATCGTAAAGCGCGTCATAAATTGGCATAATTGCGCCTCCGGGGTAGCCAAAAATCACTTCTACTCCTTCGGCTAATAATGAACGCATAAGTGCTTCTGATCCACTAACTTTTTCTGCCATACGAGATTTATTATTTATAAATTATTATTTACTATTTTATTAAATACAAACTCCAGTCTCCTGTCACCGGATTCCGTTAATCTGTAGTTCGCCTTCTCACCCCCTTTTAGGGGGGCGGGGGGCTTTCTAAATCATCCTGACTGCTCCTTTGTCTGACGAAGAAACCATGCTGGCGTAAGCTTTCAGTGCTTTGCTGATCTTGCGGTCGCGAACCGGGGTGAATGCATGGTCTCCCTTGGCTTCTTCTTCGGCACGACGCATTTTCAACTCTTTGTCGCTTACCAGCAGGTTGATTTTGCGTGCCGGGATGTCGATTTCGACCTGATCGCCGTTGCGAACCAGCCCGATGTTTCCGCCGGCCGCTGCTTCCGGTGAAACGTGGCCAATGGAAAGGCCCGATGTTCCGCCCGAAAAACGGCCGTCAGTGACAAGGGCACAGGCTTTGTCGAGTTTTACCGATTTGATGTAGGAAGTAGGGTACAGCATCTCTTGCATTCCGGGTCCGCCTTTGGGTCCTTCATATAAGATGAAGACTACATCGCCGGCTTGTACTTCATCGCCAAGGATTCCGTTGCAAGCTGCTTCCTGTGATTGAAAGACTTTTGCTGTTCCCCTGAACTGGTATACCGAAGGATCTACACCGGCGGTCTTGACGATGCAGCCGTCTTCGGCAATATTTCCGAACAGAACGGCTAGTCCTCCTTCTTTGTTATAAGCATTCTCGTAATTGTGGATACAACCTTTTTCCCGGTCGGTATCCAGTTCTTTATAGTAATTTTCCTGCGAACCCATGACCAGGTTCCGTTTGTAACCGGGGGCCGACAGGTAAATTTTTTTGTTTTCTTCCCGGAAAGTTGGCCGTATAATGTCGTATTGATCGATGGCTTCACCCAGCGTGAGCCCGTCGACACGGTAGCAGTTGCGGTTGAGCAATCCTTTGCGGTCGAGTTCGCCCATAATGCCAAGGATACCACCGGCACGGTTTACATCCTCCATGTGAAACTGTGAACTTGGGGCCACTTTGCAAAGGTTTGGAATCCTGCGAGAAAGGGCATCGATGTCTTTCATGGTGAAATCAACTTCGGCTTCGTGGGCAACAGCCAGCAGGTGGAGGATTGTGTTGGTGCTTCCGCCCATGCCGATATCGAGGGTCATGGCGTTCATGAAGGCTTCTTTGGTAGCAATGGAACGGGGAAGTACGTTGTCGTTTCCTTTATAATAGTAAGCTTCAGCATTGTCGACAATTAGATCGGCAGCGCGTTTGAATAGTTCGGTGCGGTTGGCATGAGTGGCTACAATGGTGCCGTTTCCGGGCAGGGCAAGACCAATAGCTTCGGCCAGTGAATTCATCGAGTTGGCGGTGAAGAGCCCTGAACACGATCCGCAGGTAGGGCAGGCATTCTGTTCAACGGCTTCAACCTGTTCGTCACTGATGTTTTTATCGGCAGCCATGACCATGGCATCAATGAGGTCGAGTTTGCGTGTGTCGAGTGTCCCTGCTTCCATTGGCCCACCCGAAACAAATATTGCAGGAATGTTCAGGCGCATAGCGGCCATAAGCATACCCGGGGTTATTTTATCGCAGTTCGAAATGCAGATCATAGCATCAACTGTGTGCGCATTGCACATATATTCAACACTATCGGCGATAAGGTCGCGCGAGGGGAGTGAATATAACATACCGTCGTGCCCCATGGCAATTCCATCGTCGATGGCGATGGTGTTGAACTCGGCGGCAAAAAAACCTCTTGCTTCAATTTGTTTCTTGAGCATTTGTCCAACTTCGTATAGGTGAACGTGCCCGGGCACCATTTGGGTAAATGAATTGACGATTGCTATTATTGGCCGGTTGAATTGTTCTTCGGTCATGCCATTGGCCCTCCATAGGGCACGTGCGCCAGCCATTCTGCGGCCTTGCGTTGATGTTGCACTTCTTAGTTTATTCATTTTTCTTTCGTTTATGTTCAAAAAAAAACCATTCTCAATGTGAGAATGGTTAGTCAATATTTTTTCAATTTAATGTACTGAAAACCATTCTCACTTCACCGAAATGACGAGCACCACCACCACTAGGACGAGGGTGTTAAGAATGGATATGTTCAGTAAATTTTTCATTTGGTCTTTTCTTATGGCAACAAATTTAAAAATTTTAATTATAAATCAAAATCGAATAGGGTATTTGTCTTAAAAAAATTACGGAATAGTATTTATTTTCATTTTTTGTTAACAAATTTAAACTATAAACAGGTTTTTTGTTTTTATTCTCTATTAGAGGGCTTGAGTTCAAAAGACGGTTTCGATAGATTGATTGATAAGCTCTGGGTAATTTTATTGTATTATATTCACTAAATTGCTAAAACTTATAAATGTTATGATTATGATAAAAACAATTCGTTTCATCGAAAAGATGATCATTTACACACTTATTGTAATGATGGCTGGGATATTGGTGTTGGCGACCATAGAGTTAGGGTATTTCTTGTGGAAAAGCATGCTCCAATCATCCTCCTTGTTTTTCGAACTTGATGATTTGATGGATCTTTTCGGGGTTTTTCTCCTTATACTTATCGGAATTGAGTTGCTTGATACCATAAAAGTGTATTTGCGTCAGAATGTGGTGCATGTTGAGGTGGTGGTATTGGTTGCCATTATTGCCATTGCCCGAAAAGTTGTGGTCATGAAAATAGAAGACCTTGAAGGTATGATGATTATCGGTATTGCTGTGCTTATTGTTTCGCTTTCTGTTGCTTATTACCTAATTAAACGTGCGGGCTTAATTATGCTCGATTGTGATAAGGTTTTTAATTGTGGAGAAAAAAATGCTGCAAAAACCGATTCAAACGCGCAAGAACCCGAAAACGAGACAAATACCGACGATTTGGCAAAAAAATAATGTTGCCAGATAATGCTCGTTAGTAACTTTTTAGTCAATCTTTTGCCTGAGTTTCATTTTATTGTAAGTTTGATTTTTGTTTCATAATTCTTATGTGTAATGCGGATTAGCTTGGTAATATGCGTTTTCAACGAAGAGGATAACATTGCCCCCTTGGCCAATCGTATCGTAGAAGCCTTGTCGGGGTACGATTTCGAAGCCATTTTTGTTGACGATGGATCTACAGATTGTACTAAAGAGAAAATAAGGGCTATTGCCGACAACCGTTTTGTTCTGGTTGAATTGCGTAAAAATTTTGGACAAAGTTCTGCTTTACAGGCAGGTATTGATACGGCTACCGGAGATTACATTGTTACCCTCGATGGCGACTTGCAGAACGACCCCGCCGATATACCCGCCATGGTGGCCTTGTCGGAAACCGGCGATTGGGATGTGGTTGCAGGTATTAGGGCTCAACGCAAAGACGGCATGCTTCTGCGGAAAATTCCCAGCCGGATTGCTAATTACATTATACGGAGTGCTACTAATGTGCGTATTAAGGATTATGGCTGTACGCTGAAGGTATTCAAGCGTGAATTTGCCCGTACCCTGAAAATTTATGGTGAATTGCACCGATTTGTCCCTGTGCTTGCAGCTCTCGAAGGGGGGACAATTACCCAACTTGAAGTGAGGCACCATGCCCGCATTCACGGAAAATCAAAATACGGTATCGGCCGGACGCTAAAAGTGATAAGTGACTTACTGGTTATCCTCTTCCTGAAAAAGTACCTTCAGAAACCGATGCACCTTTTTGGGGCTGTTGGCGGTATCGGCATTCTTTTAGGGGTAGTGATCAATCTCTATCTTCTCGGACTGAAAATTCTGGGGTACGACATCTGGGGCAAACCGCTTATTCTTTTAGGTATGATTTTGCTATTTGGTGGAATTCAGCTTATTACCTTTGGTCTTCTTGCCGAAATCCAGATGAGGACTTACTACGAATCACAAGACAAAAAACCCTACCGAATCAGGAAAATTGAAAGGGTAGGGCCGGTTGCTAATCAATAATGCTTTACTTCAGCTTCTCGAGAAGCGAAAGTGCGGTGTCGTAATCGGGTTCCGTAGCAATTTCCGGAACAATTTCTACCAGTTGCACTGTCCCTTCTTTGTCGATGATCACAGTTCCACGGGCCAACAACGCCAGTTCTTTTATGAGAAAACCATATTTATTGCCGAACTCACGTTCTTTGTGATCCGATAGGGTTACAATACTTTCGAGTCCTTCGGCAAGGCAAAATCTCTTTTGTGCAAAGGGTAGGTCGAGTGAAACACTCAGTACCACAACGTCTTTCATAGAATTAGCTACTTCATTGAACTTACGGTTCTGTTTTTGGCAAACTCCCGTATCAATAGATGGGTAGATGGCCACGACTACTGTTTTACCTTTGAACGACGATAAACTTACCGGTTCAAGGTTTTGGTTGATGCCGGTAAAATCGGGCGCCTTGTCGCCTACTTTTATTTCATTTCCCGTGAGGGTTACCGGTTTTCCTACAAATGTTACCAATCCTGTTCTTTCTGACATAGTATGTTGATTTATGTTTATTAATACTTATCACAATAGACGTTTTGTCCCCTCATTTTGTTCATAAAAAATATAGGAATAAATATTTTTGTCGGTATGAACCATCGAAGGCTTTATTTCTTTAATCCCGATCACGATTTAGCCTTGGCTAATGGCAGTGAAAATTTCCATGCCCCGCTTGCTGCGCGCTTGTTTGCAGCCGATGCAGCTTGTTTGCCCTTGTGGTATGCCGAGGGGCACGATGCAGTGTTATGGGCTGATTCCAACAGGCAATGGGTTGATAACATTGTTGGTCTGTTTCCCCAGTTGGCTAATATTGAAGTTGTTACCGATCCACGCGGTACGGATTTTGATTGTTTTTCCCCTTGGGGGTGGAACCCTGTTGTTGCGAAACAGCTTAGGCTTGGGGGTAAAAATCATCTTGTTCCTTTAGCTCATGAGCTTGATGCTATTCGTCGTTTTTCGCACCGAACGACAGCCAGTACCTTGTTAAGCTGGTTGCAGAATAACGTCCCTTTACTTCACGGATTGCCCAAGCCAGCTGTTGAACTAAAATTGGTTGACATTGAGACTTTTGCATTGCAATTTCCCCGTGTGGTTTTTAAGGCACCTTGGTCGGGCAGTGGGCGCGGGCTGTTTTGGGTGAACGGAACGATGACAAGGAACATGTTTAACAGGTGTGCCAGGGTTATTGAAAAACAAGGAAGTATACTTGGAGAACAGGTTTACAACAAGGTGGTCGATTTTGCCCTCGAGTTTTGTGCTGACGAGGGAAAGGTCTCTTTTGCCGGGTATTCACTTTTCGAAACCGATGGGAAGGGCGTGTACCGTGCCAATGTTCTTGCTGCCGATGATGTTGTCTTTCAGTATATTACTAAGTTTATTGAGCCTGATGTGTTATTGTTGGTACAGGTTAGTTTGTTGTCGTACTTTCAGGAAACAGTTGGCTCATATTACAATGGATATTTTGGTGTAGATATGTTGGTATTCAGGCAGGATGATTCTTTCTTTCTCCATCCTTGTGTTGAAATTAATTTGCGGATGACAATGGGCATGGTGGCCCGTTTGTTTTGCAATAATTTTATGGACAGCAGCATGGTGGGACATTTCTATATCGATTATTTTGCAGAACCTGGCACTCTTTTCGACGATCATGTCCATCGGGAGAAATCATTTCCCGTTCATGTTGTAGACGGAAAGATGCTTGGTGGGTATATTCCGTTAACGCCGGTTACCCCGAATTCGCATTATCGCATTAGGGTCGAAATTGGCGGGCAACAATTGCTGTTTTGAACACGTATTCATTTTGAACCACTTTCAACTTCAATGCTGCAATCTATAATTGTTGTGTTTGTGGTTATGTCTCATTTTATCTGTATTTTGAATGTTTTATTAGGGAAATTTTCATCGTAAGGTTGTACCACAACCAAATAAAAACCTTTTGATAGCATACTCGCATCAAGTTCGGTTTCAGTACATATTTCTTGTTCCATGCTTTCCGAAATCCATAATTTACCTGTCGCATCGAATATCTTTACGCTTTTTAGTGACAAATTGTTGGTATTGGCAATTTTTATTGATTGCGATTCTGAAGAATAACTGCATGTTGGGTTGTTCTCAAACAACTGTTCTACATCGGTTAAATTTTTAAATTTAATATAGAATAAATTAATGGAATCGGATGAGATTGAAGGCGCAAGATAGTGACAAAAGTAGTTCTTGCTCACTGTAATTTCGTTTGTTTCATTCATAAATGTATAATAATTGGGCCAATCTCCGCAGCAAAACACGTCGCCCATTAAGCTAACCGGGGGATTCCAGCTATACATATTTAAAGTACTTTTTAAAATGCCTAGTAGTTTGGCAAAATCATTCACATCTTTCTGGTTCCACCTAATGGTGACCGGCCATTTTTTTACAATCATGCCCAATTCGTACCAGTTGAATAATTTGTTGTTGTCAATCCATTGTTTTGAAGTAACAAACGTAGGCACTTGGTCTGTTTCAAGATAGCAATCGAATATAGCGGTAACAGCGCCGTAGATGTTCCCCGAAGCCGCATCGGTAAGGAATACATCAAATTCGTCGTTCACAGGTTTTCCCAGCAGGTTGGTTTCACCCAAGTGCTCATCAATTCTGAAGGTCGCATCGGGCGAATCGCCAATGTATACAGTATCTTTGTTCCCAACTGCATCTTCAAAACAGATAGGGAAACAAAATTCCTGCCCCATGACGGAAGCTTTTTGAGCAAAAACAAGGGTTGTGTTCAAGAGCAGGAATGAAATGATAATTACTTTTTCCAAAAATCAATTTTTTAATTCAATAAACTTATATCAAAGAACTTGTCTTTTAAATTTTGAGTAGAAAATATTCACTTTATTGTTGAGGGCAAAGTGCAAAGTCA
>Ga0209723_1003405_pt1 | contig 19195 bp, 17 predicted proteins | sample BiotimSIPDNA_2_FD_185750 | JGI IMG/M metagenome (GOLD analysis project Ga0209723, IMG submission 185750) | Anaerobic biogas reactor microbial communites from Washington, USA - Biogas_R2 time_0 SIP DNA (SPAdes) (version 2) | ecosystem: Engineered > Bioreactor > Anaerobic > Unclassified | place... | reverse complement strand
ACCTCTGAGGTGAAAGAGTGACTTAACTCGTTAAATGCATCCCTGGAGGGTCACTAAATCACCTCTGAGGTGAAAGAGTGACTTAACTCGTTAAATGCATCCCTGGAGGGGTCACTAAATCACCTCTGAGGTGAAAGAGTTACTTAACTCGTTAAATGCATCCCTGGAGAGTCACTAAATCACCTCTGAGGTGAAAGAGTTACTTAACTAACTCGTTAAATGCATCCCTGGAGAGTCACTAAATCATCTCTGAGGTGAAAGAGTGACTTAACTCGTTAAATTCATCTGTGAGGGGTCACTAAATCACCTCTGAGGTGAAAGAGTCAGGGGACTACGGGGTTACTAGGCAGTGACATTCCTTCACAACCGTTACGGATCGTCATCCCGTTGGCAGGGAGAGAGGAATTCCGCCTTTCGCCGGAATTGCGGAGTATTACATTATATTAAATAACCTGAAAGGGATCGTATTTATTATTTTTAACACTCTTACGGGAGGTGTCTTGGAAATTAATCAATTGTTGGGAAATTCTATTTTTACAAAAGTTTTGTTTTTTTCGGCACTGGCTATAGCAGCAGGTGATTTTCTGGCTACTCTTTTCACTATCGTATACCAGAGGTATTGGTACAATCGTGTAATGAAGCCCAAATTCGGGGATAACTTCTCGCCGAAATGTTCAATATTTGTTCCATGCAAAGGAATTCCCAAGGATCTGGGAAACAATCTCAAAGGTTTTCTGAAGCAGGATTATGCTGACTATGAAGTGGTCTTTGTTGTTGAGAGTGAGAAAGATCCGGCTGTTCCTACCATTAAATCGATAATGGAAGGGAATGCCAACGTAAAACTTGCCATCGCCGGGCTATCAACTACCTGTGCCCAGAAAAACTATAATCTTCTTGCCGCACTCCGTTGCGCATCAGATTCTGAGGTTTATGTGTTTGCAGATTCTGATATCTGCCCGGATGGAAAATGGCTTAAGGAAATCATCATGCCACTTGCGGATTCCCGCGTTACTGTTACGAGTGGTTTCCGCTGGCTCAATGCTCCCAAAGGAACAATTGGAGAGCTGACACACTCTTATGTAAATGTATTCATGTATGTGCTTTTCAGTGTAGCCTGTTTTTTTGGCGGAGTGGGGCTCTGGGGCGGTTCGATGGCAATTCGCAAAAAGGATTTTGATGAACTGGAAGTTGCTCAGAAGTGGTCCAGGACAGTGGTTGACGACATGAGTCTTTCCCAGATAGTGATGAAGAAATCCAGGAAGGCGGTTTTGATTCCTCCCTGTATCACTCACACCGATGATCTTCTTCAGACAGTCAGGGGAACTGTTACCTGGTTTGAGCGTCAGATAATGTTTCTTAAGGCATATCAGAAACCCTTATGGTTTTTCCTTGCAATGCCAATCAGTCTTGTTGTTCTGGCCCTTATTCTTCTTCTGCCCGTCTCGATCATAGCTTCGATGAGTGCCGGCAAAACATTTCTGGGAATCGGGGGAGGGGCGGCGCTTGTGTTTTACATAGGAGAGCTTTTAACAGTCTCGCTTTATCCGTTTCTGGGCTCGATGCGCAAATTTCCGAAGTTTCTGATACTTCAGCCTTATATGAGGCTTGCGCAGTTGTTAAGTTGTTTCAGGACACTCATGACCAATACTATTACCTGGGCTGGAATCAAATATAAACTGGATTTCAGTGGTGATGTTGCCAGCATTGAGCGTCCTGGAACAGATTGTTGACCGGGGGAGGTTAGATGTTGCGTTGTGCGGTTTTTGCTTCTGGTGGAGGCAGTAATTTTCAGGCGCTACTTGACAGAAAACAGTCAGGCGATCTGCATGTCGAGTTTGTGCTGTTCATTGGAAACAACAGTACCGCAGGTGCTTTTGAGCGTGCGCGCAAACACAATATCCCCTCGGTGCATCTTGCCCCGTCTCATTTTCCAACCGAAGAAGAGTATACCGCAAAGCTGCTGAAGCTGCTTCAGGATTACAGTGTCGATCTGATAATTCTAGCCGGTTACATGAAGAAACTTCCCTCAGATGTTGTATCACTTTTCCGCAACAGAATCGTAAATATTCATCCGGGGCTTCTTCCCTCATTCTGCGGAAAAAAGATGTACGGGATCAAAGTGCATGAGGCGGTCATAGAGTATGGGGTGAAGATCACGGGAGTGACGGTTCATTTTGTGGATGAGCAATACGACCATGGCCCCATAATACTTCAGGAGCCGGTAAAGGTTCTGGATTCAGACGATGCGCACACACTTGCCGAGCGCGTTCTTAAGGTTGAGCATGGAAGCTACTGGCGGGCGATAGAGGCGATTGCCCGCGGAAGGCTCAGGGTTGAGGGTCACCGGGTGACTGGAGATGTCTGAGAGGCGGCGGTCAAAAAAATCTGTAAGCGCGCCGCTTTACAAATTCGATCGGGAGATTGAAGCGCAACGGAAATGTCTGTTTATAGGAATTGATGAAGCAGGGAGGGGGCCTCTTGCCGGTCCTGTGGTAGCGGCGGCCGTCTGTCTGGATCTCGATAAACCCATCGAGGGTGTAAATGATTCAAAAAAGCTTCAGGCGAATACCAGAAGTGAACTTTACGAAAAGATAACAAGAGAAGCACGCTGCTGGGGTGTGGGGCTTGCCACTCCGGAGGAGATTGACAAAGTAAATATTCTTCAGGCGACTTTTCTGGCGATGACAAGGGCAGTTGAAAAGCTTGGTGTTCAATGGGGATTTGCTCTGGTTGACGGCAACCGGCCGATACCTGAAATCGAAACAGAGAGGCAGATGACTGTTGTAAGCGGTGATGCCCGGAGTGCATCGATAGCCGCAGCGTCAATTCTGGCTAAAGTCACAAGAGACAGGATAATGGAAGAGTATCACCGGAAATATCCGGTTTATGATTTTATAAATAACAAAGGCTATGCAACCGCGCATCACCGGAATAGTATAATTGAGCATGGTCTGAGTGAAATTCACCGTCGTTCCTTCTGTGAATTTATTCTTCAAACGAGTTTGCCACTGTGAAAGGGGATTAAGAATGGCGCAGATAAAGCCGTTCAAGGGCTACCGCTACAGGTTGACTGAATCAGGGGATCTTGGCAAGTATATCGCTCCTCCTTACGACATGCTTGACCGGTCGATGGTTGATGACCTTTACAATAAAGATCCACATAATACTGTCCGTATTACACAGAACCGTCCGGAGCCATCCGATTCCTGCAACAAGGATCGTCATGTGCGGGCGGCCGCCTTTTTTAATCAATGGGCACAACAGGGTGTTCTTTGCCGTGACAGTGAACCATCGGTGTATGTATATCAGCAGAGATTTGAAAGTAAGGTGGGAAAAGAAGCAGTAGTATTTGAGCGGACCGGCGTAGTTGTTCTTGTCAAGCTTGAGGAATTCGAAAAGGGGGTAGTGCTTCCGCATGAGTACACTCTTTCGGGTCCCAAACTCGACAGATATGAGCTTCTCGATGCTGCACGGGTCAATACAGGGCAGATTTTCGGACTGCTGTCTGACAAGGGAGATGTTTACAGTATTATAAAGTCCCTGATTTCCGGAGAACCGCAGGGTGTGGCAGTTGACGGTACCGGGGTACGTCATTCCATTTACAAGTGTTCAGATCCTGAAAAAATCGCGAAACTCCTTGAGGCTTCAAAGGACAGAACAATTCTTATAGCAGACGGTCATCACAGATATGAAACCGCTTTGAATTTCTACAAAGATCAGGGAATGGACCAGCGGTACGGCTATACAATGATGACTCTGGTTTCCATGGCTGACCCGGGGCTTCTTATCAGACCCTTTCATCGCCTGATCCGCAGAACCGGCAATGTAGAGAGCATGAAAGGCGCGCTTGCAAAATATTTTACTATTACTGAAATGGGCACCATGAATGCAGAAACGGTTTACAGTTTCCTCTCAGGGGAAACCGGTCCGGGTATGCTTTATGTTGATAGTGAAAGCGGCAGTATCTGCAATCTTACGTTGTCTGCGGATGGTGAAAAGTACCTGGAAACGGCAGAGAGCGGAAAATCATCAGACTGGAAACATCTTGATGTTTCAGTCATCAACCTCGTAGCTGTAAAGGGAATTCTGGGTCTGCCGCTTGATGGGAAAGTGCTTCACGATGTAATAGATTATGTGAATGATCCAGCTGAGGGGCTCAGAAGGCTAAATAACGCTCAGGAGTATTACGGTGGCTTTTTTATACGTCCGGTCTCTATCAATACTATCCACAGCATTGTAGCGGGCGGTGAAAGAATGCCGCAGAAATCTACCAATTTCTACCCCAAACTATTTTCCGGGCTGGTTTTTAACGGGCTGGAGGGTAATTGAAGAAGTCAACGGTTTTACAGTTGACAGGTGGTACAATCATTGCAGGAGCCGGTTTATACATTTTTTTTCGCGATGTAGATGCCGGCATGCTGCTGAAGGAAATAAAGCACACCAGGCTCTGGATCATACTGGCAGTATTTGTTCTGAGCCCGGTTTCGCTTTTTTTCCGGTCACTCAGGTGGAACCTGATGCTGCCTTCAAGGCCCGAGGTTTCCAGAAAAGGGCTTTTCCCGCTTGTGATGATCGGATTTATGTTCAATAATATTTTTCCGGCAAGGATTGGTGAGGCAGTCAGAGCGGTTCTTCTCTGGAAAAGGAACCGGTTTACGGTAATGGAAAGTGTCGGATCGCTTCTTGTGGAGAGGTTTATCGACACTCTTGTTTTCTCATCATTCTTTTTTGTTCCGGTTTTTATTACAGGTAAAATGGCGGTTCTCTATCCCTGGGCTCTCACTTTGGCAGCGGGATTTTCTTTCGCGTTGATCTGTTTTGTTCTTTACCTATTGTTTCCTGGAATTTTCAAAGTCTGCACAGAGAAGATAATCGGCATTTTTCCGCAGAAATTTGCTGTCCGGCTGAACAAGGTGAGTGCAGAGCTGTTTTCAAGTCTTGACTGGATGTTTTCCTTCCGTAAAGTATGCGGAGTACTCTTTTATACAATTCTGACAGCTTTTTCATCGGTCGGCATGATGTTTCTTCTTGCCAGGGGTGTATCTGCTTTTGGATTTCTGGAAAGTATGTTCGGAGTGGCCTGTGCGGCATTTGGAGCGGCAATTCCGCTTTCTCCGGGCTATGTCGGCACGCTTCACACTGCAGTATCGGGTGGCTTGAAAATCATGGGTGTGGGTATAGAGAAAGCAGGTGCCATTGCGGTTTTGTATCATGCATTAGGTTACATATCCATCACCTCCATCGGTTTATACTATTTTTTCTCTACAAGAATCTCACTTCGTGAGATCAATGATGCAAAGCAGAATATGGATGCTCAAAAAACGGAGAATTATGGAATCCAGGGGTGAAGTAAACGAAATTGAGCTTATCGGGCAGCTTTCGTCTTTGACTGAACAGATCCGCAGGGAGCTGGGAAAAAAGATAATCGGGCAGAAAGAGGTAATTGATGATCTTATAGCCTGTTTTCTTTGTGGAGGGCATTGTCTGCTGATTGGTGTACCGGGTCTTGCCAAGACAATGCTTATAGGGAGCCTTGCCCGATGTCTGGATCTGGATTTTAACAGAATACAGTTTACCCCTGACCTTATGCCTTCAGATATAACCGGATCAGAGATCCTTTTTGAGGATAAGGGTACAGGAAAGCGCGAGTTCAGGTTTGTAAAAGGACCGGTTTTCAGCAACATAGTGCTGGCCGATGAGATTAACCGTACACCCCCCAAAACTCAATCTGCGCTGCTTCAGGCGATGCAGGAGCAGGAGGTAACCTCTTCTGGTCAGACATTCAGTCTTCCGGACCCCTTCTGGGTTCTTGCGACTCAGAATCCTATAGAGCAGGAGGGTACATATCCTCTTCCGGAGGCTCAGCAGGACCGTTTTATGTTTTCAATAGAAATTGACTATCCCGATTTTGATTCTGAAGTTGAAATTGTCAAGACTACGACATCACCCCAGAAAGTGGAAATTGAGCCGGTGATGTGTGCAGAGCAGATAAGGACCTTCAGAGATCTTATATACAGAGTTCCTGTGGCTGATTCTGTTGTGGGATCAGCGGTAAAACTGGCCCGTTCCACTCGCCCATCGAGCCCCGAGTGCACTGAAGAGGTTAAGAAGTATCTTACATGGGGAGCCGGTCCCCGAGCTTCGCAGTTTCTGATTCTTGCGGCCAAAGCCTACGCATTACTTGATGGCCGTCCAACACCGGATATTTCTGACCTGCGTCGTGCGGCTTATCCGGTCCTCCGTCACCGTCTGGTACGATCTTTTCATGCCGAGGTTGACAATATAAATTCCAATCGTATAATTGATACTGTTACGGATTCTGTATTTAAGGTAAGATAAGAATATTACAGTACCGGTTATTCGAGTAATTTTGTTCTGGATTACCTTTTTGACGAACCCCTGCAGGCTGTACGGTTACTAATTGTATAGTACCTGACTTATGCTTCCGGATCAGGGAAAGAGCATTTATCCCTTCCCGGATGAGTAAGTCCGGTAGATAATATTCTGTGGGGGATGTGGTTTCTTTATCAGAGGTGGGGAATGAACAAAACGCTCCTTGAGCCAACAATTGAGTTGTTGGATGAGTGCAGATCAGGGAATCAGCTGGCATTCAAAGAGATCTTTTACATGTACCGGTCCTATGCCTTTAATCTGATCTATAAGATTACGGGGCCATATGGAGACCATGAAGATCTTCTTCAGGAGGTTTTCTTTCAGATTTACCTCTCGCTTAAGACCTTTCATGGGGATTCATCATTTAAGACCTGGTTTCATCGTGTGGTGATTCATGTCTGTACGCGCAGATGGCGGTATCAGAAGGCAGAGAAGAGAATATCAGCAAAAGACACCGTTCATCTGGAAGCAGTAGAAAACATGGTGCAGTCTAATGAGCCGGGATCTTTGAAGGCGTTAGAATTAAAGGACCTGGTTGAGCAAGCGCTTGAGGATCTGGATTACAAATTGCGTATCCCTATAGTTCTCAATATCTACGGGGAAATGGATCTGGCTGAGATTGCATCGATAATGGGTATACCTGAGGGTACAGTGAAATCAAGATTGTTCACAGCCCGCAAGCAGATTAAGGGATTTTTGGACGGAATAGATAAAGAGTGAACAAGTGATGAACAATATGGATAAAAACTCCTTGTTTGATTGGGAAATGCGCAAAGGTGCCGATGAATCCTCTGTGGATTACTCCGCAGTGGAAGCAAGGCTTTTTGCCCGAATTTCTGATGCTGAGGAGTTAGGAGCACTCTCGGTTTTAAAGATGGATGAGATGCTCTCCATAGATAAAATGGAGCAGATGCAGTCTGATCTGTTCTCACGGGTTAATCAGTTTGTAGAGTATGAGGAACCTGTAAACGAGTGCATCAGTTTGTATCAGGGGCTTCCCCATACTCAATGGGAGAGGCTTGAATCGAAGCTGGAAAAAAGGCTTAATGATGTGAGTTCTCTGCCTGAGTGGGAGCAGCTTCTCATGGCGCCTGAGAATGAGCCTACGCCCGGAAGCTGGGAGAGGCTTGAGGATCGGCTGATGGGGGAAATAGATACGCTCGAAAAGCAGGAACCCTGGGAGCAGATGACCCGCAAAGAGATGATATCCGATCCCGGAGCAGCGGAAAAAGCGGAAGATCTGCTGAATTTGGCTATTAAAGGCCAACAGGATAAAGAGAGCTGGGAAAATGTGATCAGGAGTGAGGAGATAATTCCTTACCGCAGATGGGAAAAGATAGAAGAGGACCTGTTTGAGAGAATAGAGTCTTCTTCAGGTCTCAAGATGTCGAGGCAGCCTTTCTGGTTTGTTCTGGAGCACTATTTTTCGACACTTAAAACAGCAGGAGTGGTTACTGCGGCGCTTTTGCTGGCAGTGGCCACGATAACCGGTTTGGTTATTAATAACCAGAAGAGCCGGTACCTGCCCACGCTTGTTTACGAGCTGCATGGATCAGCAGTCAATTCGCTCAGTTTGTCTGCTAAGGTAGAAAATCAGGTCAGTTCGACTGCGGGAGGGGCCGTTACACTGGTTAATTCCCATGGTCTTGTTGAGCTTCAGAATGAATCCAGACTTCATTTGGCAAAGCTCTCTAAAAAGGGTGCTCATTACCAGGTCGCTTTTAAAGAGGGCGAAAACGGAAGGGTTTCCAGAGGCAGAGTCTCATTTTTGGTAAATCCTCACCGACCCGATGAGGAATTCAAGGTTTACACTCCGGATTACCAGATTGCGGTCAGAGGGACTTATTTCAGAGTAGAGCCCGATCTTGCAGGTAAGATCAGTACAAGAGTTTTGGAGGGAGCTGTAAAAATCTCCTCCAGGCTTTTTGGGGATACGGTTCTGTTGGCCGGTCAGAGCATTATTTACGATGCTGCGACGAACCAGTACCGGATCCATAATGGCGGTCCGGTTGTGCAGCGCAAAGAGATAGAGCAGCTTCCAGATGTAGAGGAGCTTCTTAAGTATGGCACCATCTCAATCGAAACCAATGTACCCGATGCAGAGGTGCGGATTGATGGCAAGTATTATGGGACAGCGCCCTTAGGATTACTTCAGGCCAGGGGTGTTCACAGGGTTCGAATCGTACATAAAGATTACCAGGAATTCGACACAATTGTCGATTTGAATGGTGAAAACGCATCTAAGCTGATAGCGGTTACTCTAAAGCTGATTAAAATGCCGGTGAAACCGGTATCAAAAGAGCTCGAAATCGAGGAAAACAAAGAACCGGAACATAAAAAAGAGCATGCAGTTTATCCTGAGCAGGTTGCCAAAATGATGCTGGGCACGGCTGATAATGTGGAACAGGAAAAGAATACCGCAAAAATCTATCTTGATGCTCAAAAGGCCGAGAGTTCCGGAAAATGGCGCAGTGCCATTAAACTCTACCAGCAGGTGTTTGATGACCAGAATGCATCGAGACTTCGCCGGGAAGATGCGCTGTTCTCGGTTGGAAAGCTAAAGGCGGAGCATGAGAAAAGCGACATAAGCGCAAAAGAGGTTTTTCTGACTTATCTGGCCCTCTATCCATCGGGATCTTTTGCTGGAGAGAGCTGGTTGAGGCTTGCGGAGCTTGAGTTCCGCACAAATCCGGAGAATGCAATTCAGTACTATTTGAAATATTTTGAAATGTTCCCCAGGCATCCCAGAATTGCTGAACTTCAGAACCGGGTTGGTGTGATTTACCTGCAGCAGAAGCGTTACAATGACGCTATTGAAATGTTCCATCAGGCACTCTCAAGCCAGATGACTTCCGGTAATGATGAGCGCAGGAATGTTGTCCTTAACCTGCATAAAGCCTTACAGGAAAAAGGTGACATTCAGACCGCGCAGTCTGTGTGGAAGCAGTATCTTGCCGAGACTGACGGGAATAAATAATCCGCTTCGTCGTTTATCTCAAAACAATGTATCTCTTTTCCGACATTCCTTCGAAAGAAGGAATCCAGATACGTAAAATACCAAATAGCTTCTGTATTTCGTCTTGTCAAACACTAAGCTGCAGTTAGCTGTTTAGAAGTCTGGCGTTGCTCCATTGGAGTGTATACAAGATCGCGGGGACCGGTATAGAGAGCCCGGGGCCTGAAGATCCTGTTGTGTTTCATGTACTCGAGAATTCTTGCGGTCCACCCGGCAACCCTTGAAACAGCAAACAGGGGGGTAAACATTTTCTGCCCTATGCCTAAAGAGCTGTAAACCAGACCTGAATAGAAGTCGACATTAGGGAAAATCCGCTTTGTTTCTCCATAGGTGCTGACCACAATTTTTTCAAGGGCCTGGGCCGTGAGGTATAGATCTTTCATGGCAGGTTTCTGGGCTGCCAGAAGAGAGGTCATGGGGCCCAGGATTCTTGCACGGGGATCGTAGGTTTTATAGACCCTGTGGCCGAAACCGGGAATTTTTCTCTTCTCTTTACACATGTTTTCAAACCATTGAGGAACTTTCTTCGGGGAGCCGATTTTTTTGAGGGTAATCATGACCTGTTCGTTTGCACCGCCATGCAGCGGACCATTAAGTGCTGAAACACCGGCACCGACCGAGAAATATAGATCAGAAAGTGTTGATGCGACGACCATTGCGGCAAAAGTGCTTGCGTTCATTCCGTGGTCTGCATGAAGGATGAGGCAGATATCCATGATTTTTTCCTCAAGCGGGGTAGGTTTTTTGCCGGTTGTCATGTAGAGAAGATTTGCCGCATGACTCAGCGATGAGTCCGGTTCGATCGGCAGACTCCCGGAATTGAGGCGTGAAATGACAGCGGTCATAGTTGCGACGCCAGCGATAAGCCGGTAGCAGGAATCAACTTCTTCTGAACTGGTAAGATCTTCTTTGACAGATGATGGCTTTCCGAAAAGTCTGCCGAAAAATTCATAGACGGCATGTTCAGCGCCTTTTGGCGGATTTTCCATCGCGAAGGAATCTTCGTCCGAAGCAAGGTTGTCGGTTCTGGCGGCCGAAGCTGCATCATCGCGGTAAGTCTGCTTCTGACGCATGAAATTTACACCCAGACGCAGTGCCGACATTGTGCTCCATTGCTCCACCGGGAAGCCAACCATAAGGCGGATGGTATCGGGAATAAACAGATAAGAGTTAAGTTTCTTTCGGAACGAGGCAAATTCCTTTTCTGAGGGAAGTTTCCCATGCAGAAGAAGGTAGCAGACTTCCTCGTAGGTTGAGTAGGCACATAAATCAAATATGTCATAACCCCTGTAGACCAGTTGCCCCTTTGATCCATTGACATAACCGATTTCTGTTTCACAGGCAATCGCGCCTTCAAGACCCGGGCCGACGGTACAGTTGAGAGGCCAGTCGATTTTGTCAAGTTTAGGAAGGTCGGGACCGTTTTGGGAGTTACTGTAAGCAGTCTCTTTGGCCTGAAGAATAGCATTGCGGATAGCAAGACTGTCTATTTCGGTATTTTCCCTGTTCATGGGGACTCCCTTTTGATAGTGGAAAGTGATCTGCGGTGGTTAGCCGGCAAATGATACGGATTTAAAAGAAAGGACAAAACGTCTACAGGCCGGGCGGTAAACCGAAGGGAATATTGGCGGATAATCCGGAAAAAGGAGAACCGCGGCCTTTTTTAACATAATAACTGGCTTAAATAAAAGGCAAAGGAAAATTCCGGCAGGATATTGGATATACTGATGTTTGGGTTCAGAAGAAGAGTGAAATGTATCATCTCACTCTTTACATTTAAGATGGCTTACTTGTCTTTAGGCCTTTTGTCAACTCGTCTTTCGACACTGAGTGCGTGGTGAACGAAATTTTCTGAGCGGGCAAAAACCGAGACATGTGCAGCAGCCGATTTGAGACCTTTTCGGGTTATTTCGGCTACAGACATCCTTTTAAGAAAGCTGTCGACTCCAAGAGGTGATGAGAAGCGGGCCGCACCGCCTGTGGGCAAAACATGATTTGTACCGATAAAATAATCGCCGAGGGCAACCGGGCTGAAAGAGCCAAGAAATACAGCCGCGGCGTTTGTAATTTTCTGCAGGTCGCTTTTGTAATCTTTTGTCATGATCTGCAGATGCTCCGGGGCAATAGAGTTTACAAGAGAAATACTTTCTTTCCGGGACCGTGTGACAAATATCGTGACAGCATTCTTCGGCAGTGAAAGGAACTTCTGCTGAACCGGTGAAGAAGCGATTTCTTTCTGCAGTGCGGACGCGATCTCTTCGGCGAAACCTTTGCTTTCACAAACACACAATGAGATTTCGTCCCCTGTTCCATGTTCTGCCTGGGAGAGAAGGTCAAGGGCGATCCAGGATGGATCGGCGGAACGGTCTGCCAGAATTGTTACCTCACTGGGACCGGCAATGGAATCGATATCTACAATACCGTATACCAGTCTTTTTGCTGTCTGCACCCATGCATTGCCCGGGCCTGTAATTTTGTCAACCGGCTTGATTGTTTTTGTGCCGAAAGCAAGTGCGGCTATTGCCTGAGCTCCGCCTGCTCTGTAAATCTCCTTTACCTTAAGTAATTGCAGTGCATAAGCTACACCAGGGTCAAGCTCCGACCTGGGCGGTGTGACTGCGACAATCTCTTTTACACCTGCAACCTGTGCGGGTATTACGTTCATCAATACACTGGATGGGTAAACGGTATACCCGCCGGGAATATAGACTCCGACTCTTGAGAGAGGACGGATAAGCTGACTGAGAGTCCCCTCTTCGGTTTTAATGGTAAAGCCTTCACGGAGCTGTTTGCGGTGGTAAACCTCAATGCGTTTTGCCGCTTCCCTGATTGCTTTCCTGAGTTCAGGAGAAGCCAGCGCAGCCCTGGATCGCAGCTCCTGAGGCGAGAGGCGCAGGTCTTTTACGGAAAAAGGAATTTTATCGAATTTACGGGTGAACTCCACCAGAGCATCATTACCTTTAATCCTAACCGAGTCGATTATAGACTCTACCTTTGCAGCTAATTGAGTGTCCCGTACCTGCTGTGCAAGTTTAATCTCTTGAAATGTGCGTTTGCCGGAGGGGCTTGAGTAATTAATTATCGGAATTTTGCGTAAGGCGGCCATGTTCATTCTTTCTCTGGAAAAATATAAATTATACCGATAAAATAAATCCTGAAAATCAGATTGTGGTTGGTATATCTGTAAAAAGAGTCGGCACACCGAAACGGTTTCTTATGGCGTTTCCAAGTGCCTGTACACCGGGTTTCTCAGTATGGTAATGTCCGGCGTAAATCACGTTAATTCCAGCTTCAAGCGCCGCATGGTAATTGGGGTGGGATGGTTCACCGGTGATAAAGCAGTCGACCCCTTTTTTTATCGCCTGATCAAGCTCTTCGGCTGCTCCTCCGGATACAACGGCAATCCTTTTGACCTTCTCTTCTCCAAATGGAAGTACTGTGCACTCGCCCCCCAGCTTTTCACATAAGAGGTGTACGAGGTTATTGAGCGAAAGATGTTTTACCAGTTTTCCTTCAAATCCGATTTCAAGCCCATTGTATAATCCGAAAGGTTTGAGGGAGGTGAGGCCGATGAGTTTTGCAAGTCCGGCATTGTTGCCAAGCTGCGGATGAAGGTCCAGAGGTAAATGGGACGCATAGAGATTTATGTTATTGTCAAGAAGGTATTTTATCTGGGAATAAACGGTTCCAGTGATGCTTTTTATTCCTCCCCAGATGATTCCGTGGTGGACAATCAGCATCTGACAGTCAAGTTCGACGGCCTTGCGGTATGCCTCCATCGAGGCATCCACTGCGAGGGCGATTTTCTTTATTTGACCGGTTCCCTCTACCTGGAGCCCATTGCAGGAATGGTCTTTTATCTTTGAGGTTTCAAGCAGACTGTCAAGGAAGGCGACAAGAGTGTCTCTTGAGACGCTATTTTTTGAAGAAACCTTTTTTCCTTTGAGCATATTAGATCCTTGTGTTAAAGTTTATTTCCACAATATTTGCAGAAAACCGAGTCGCTGCTGTGGCCGCTTTCTCCACAGGAGGGACAGGACCGGCTGGAGTAGTTTCTGCCGGAGGCTCTTGATATCTCTACACTGACTATTCCGGTAGGTACGGCGATGATCCCGTATCCAAGGAGCATGACAAGAGAGGCAAGAAGTTTGCCTGGCGCACTTAACGGGGCAATATCTCCATACCCTACAGTCGTGAGTGTAACAATAACCCAGTACATACTTGTCGGGATATCGGTAAAGCCGTTCTTCGGGCCTTCAATTACATAAATCATGGAGCCGATAATTACCACCAGGACGAGGATAGAAAAGATAAAAACAGAAATCTTTCGTACGCTGGCTTTTAGCGCTTCATTGATAAGTGATGCTTCATAAAGGTATTCAGGCAGTTTAAAAACCCTGAAAATCCGCAGTAGCCGCAAAACCCGGATTATTAGAAAAGAATCACCGGAAAAAAAGAGAGTAAGATATGTGGGGGCTATTGCAAGGAAATCAATTAAACCGAAAAAACTGAAGGCGTATTTGAGAGGCCGGGCAATGCTTAACAGTCGTAAAATATATTCAATTGTAAACAGTAGAGTGAAAACCCATTCTATGGTAATGAGTCCATCGCCATATTTGATACGGATACTGTAAATGCTTTCCAGCATGACTGTGAAAACACTTAAAAGGATAAGAAATACAAGTACCAGATTGAAAGCTCTGCCGGCGCGGGTATCAGAATGGAATATGGTCAGGTAGAGTTTCTCTCTCCGGGGAGAGGAACCGTAGGGTTTATTCTGGTTCATCAGTTTTAAAATAGTGAAAAGCAGTTTCTGCTCCAATTTTGCTTTTATTATTTGCTTTGTGGAGAGAAATGGGTTATATTTGTTATTGGCAACTATTGCTAATAACAAATATGAATACCGGAATTGGAGGGTTTTTGGAAGATTCCATAATTGATCTGATAATCGCCTTGAAAGGGAAGTGCAGTATTACAGATGAAAATATCAGGGGAAAGACCACCCTGTCGCCATCGGAGTATCGTGCACTGATGAGCATTTCAGAGGTGGAAGTGCTTTCATCGACGGAGTTTTCCGGAAGGATTGGTCTGTCGCCGTCAAGAGGAAGCCGTGTCATAGAAAAGATGATTCAGAACGGTTATCTGAGCAGGAAGAGTTATCCCGGAGACAGGCGAACTGCCATGATCTCCCTTTCGCCGGAAGCAGTAGAGTTGAAAAAGAGGATCGTTGAGATAAAAAGGGAATGTGAACAGAAGATAAAAGCAAAAGTACCGGCAAAGGAGCTCGATACTATAAAACGGGCACTTAATAAACTGATTTCGATTCTTTAGGGAACATTTACAAAAAAAGCGGAATGTTATCGGGGGGCATGGAACCCCGGGCTGAAACATTATAGTTAGGTAAATTAAAAATACTATGGCAATTAAGGCTGGAAATACATAAAGATGCCGTTGCGAATGTCAGGTGATTGACATAACAGGAGTTGTATAAAGTTATGAAAGGAGGAAGTATGATTTTACGGCTGGTGATTGGAGTCGGAATCGGTGCGCTTCTGGGGTTTGCCTTTTATAAATTTATCGGTTGTTCAACAGGAGCGTGCCCGATTGCAGCAAATCCCTATCTAAGCTCAATTTTCGGGGCTGCGGCAGGGTTTATGGTATCACTGAAATAAAGGAATAAGGTGGCGTGATGGTGAAGAAATTTTATCACCTGCCCGGTTTCTCTTGACCGGTAAGCCGCGCCGCTTTATATTCTGATTATGCTTAACTACAGGTCGAATACCATTGTCTTTTGTGTACTTGATGCAGCAGCAGTTGCCGCCGCAGCCATTTGGCACAAACTTTGTACCGACCCGGAATAAGCATCCATTAACAACGATTAATCAGGGCCTTTCCGGGAAACTCCCGGAGAGGCCTTTTCTTTTTTTTACCAAAAACCAAAGGAGTATGGCCATGATGTACGCAGATGCACGAATTTTTGCCCATGCAGTTTTGTTTGCAGCAAATTTCTCAACAAAAGTATTTCACCGGACCAGGAAAAAACGGAGGTCTTTAACTTATGATAAACCTTGAATTGCACGAAAATTATCGTTTTCCATTTCCCGCTGACCGGATGAAGAAAATTCCCCGTTCCGGAATACGGGAAATCCTGATGGCTGCTGAGGGTCGTCCGATGATCTCCTTTGGCGGTGGTGTTCCCCACGACTCCTGTGTCCCGCTTCCTGAAATAAGAGATGCTTTCGAGGCTGTTTTCACAAACCGTGGTGCGCGGGCTTTCCGGTACGGTACGACTGAAGGTGAAAAGGAGCTTCGTGAGTATGTGGCATCCTGGCTCAAGGGCCTGGGGTTGCAGGCCGGCGCTGGTGAGATACTTATTGTGAATGGATCACAGCAGGGACTTGATCTTCTTGGGAAAGTGCTTCTTAACCCCGGATCAACCATTCTTGTGGAGAGGCCGACCTATCTGGCTGCACTGCAGGCTTTTTCACCATATGAACCGCAGTATGATGAGGTGGAAATGGATGATCAGGGTGCAATAGTGGAATCTTTTAAGGAAAAGTTGAGAAAAGTTGGCACATTTTTCTACACAATACCCTCATTTCAGAATCCCTCAGGTGTATGCATCAGTGTGAAACGTCGTGAGGAAATCGTTAATTGCCTTAATGAAACCGGGTGTCTTCTTGTTGAGGATGATCCTTACAGCCAGTTGTATTATGATTATCCACCACCGGCACCTCTGTGTGCGATGGGGGTAAAAAATGCAGTTTACCTGGGCACTTTCTCTAAAATGGTGTCTCCCGGGTTCCGTCTGGGATGGATCTGGACATCTAATAATAATCTCATGAAGCATTTAATAACGGTAAAGCAGGCAGCGGATCTCTGTACCGGCCTTTTCCAGCAGTATCTGCTTCTTGAGGTTCTCAGAAGACTTGATATACAAAAACATCTAAAGCGCAACAGGATTTTTTATGCCTCCCAGCGTGAAAAGATGAACCATTATATGTCAAGCCATCTATGCGGGCTGATGGACTGGAACTATCCATCAGGGGGGATGTTTTTCTGGGCCACTCTTAAAAACGGTCTGCATGCAGGAAAGCTGCTGTCAAGATGTGTGGAGAGGGGCGTTGCGTTTGCTGACGGAGCTTCTTTCTTTGCCGGTGAAAAGGATTTTTCCAGATTGCGGCTCAATTTTACCCAGTGCACAGAAGAAGAGATGGACCGGGGATTATTGATGATTGCAGAAGAGATACGCCAAATGCCAATCAACTGAGAGAATGTTGTATGTAGTATGACAGGTGGCTGAGATTTCCGGGGCCTGACCGTCAGAGGAGCACTTTTCGGGACTGGTGCTTTAACACCTCCCTGACTGTCCGGGCCCGGATTTTTCAGACATTTCTCTTATCATATTAGCCTCAGCGCTTCCCCTTCTTTTTAAACGTTCTTCAACGGCATGACATCCGTAACGGTTGTGCTAAAAAGGTTACCTACGTGAATGACGTAGCAGCCGCACTCCGTTATTGCGCCAAAGGCCTCATCTCTGAGGTGAAAGAGTGACTTAACACGTTAAATGCATCCCTGGAGGGGTCACTGAATCACCTCTGAGGTGAAAGAGTGACTTAACACGTTAAATTCACAAAATCACCTCAGAGATGCGATAAACTTCCTCAAAGATTCCGGACTTGCATGGTTAATAGCCGTCGATTATATTAACAATGTTAATTAATTAGAGTACTATTAAACTTAAGGGGGAATATAGGATGAACGCCATTCAGGAAGAACGCATCAGGGGATTTTTTATCACTGCCGCTAAAGAGCTTATTAGAGGAGAGGGAATTGCGGTTGTGAGTGCCAGAAATGTCGCGGAACGTGCAGGCTACTCTTATGCCACGCTTTATAATTACTTCAAAGATATCAGGGATTTGATCTTTAACTGTGTCGAAGGATTTATGGAGGAGTGCCGGGAATTTGTGTTGGGGCAAATTCCGGCGGATATTTCTGGAGAGGCTCTTCTAACTGCAAAAAGCAGGAGCTATTTCAATTTTTTTGTTCAGTATCCCGGGATCTTCGATCTTTTTTATCATGAGAAGGTAAATCAGATAGCTACGGCTAATTCCAGATTCGAAAAGATAAGCAGTTTTTTTGATTCGCTTGTGGAGAGTGAGTGGGAGGTAATTAAAGAGCAGAACGGGGTGAAAGAGGAGACAAAAGCCATGGCCGCATCCTTCTTAAAAACTGCTCTTCACGGACTTCTTTTGCTTTATCTGAATAAGAGGATTGCTGATGAATATGGCGTAGTTATAAAAAGGGTTGATGAGCTGGTGAGGTTTGCGGTAAGAGTCAGATAATGTGGAAGGTATCGAAGAGATGGTATTAACTGGAAAAAGATTGATTTCGATACCGATACCGATCTACGACCCCGGGGGGAAACAGATCACGGATGAAAGATTAAGACGGGTCGGGCTGATTGATGCATGGCCCCGCTCCGGTGATGACTAATGCCCAACCAAAAGTTCATGTTTCATCTTCTACTCGTTACTCTTTCAGCATATCGATAATATGTCACTGGTAGTATTATGTATATTATATTACAATTGAAAATATTTCGATATAAGCGAAAATTCATTTTTGTCTGAATCCTTTGCGTCAATAGCAATGGCAGGCACTGCCCGGAACAGGAATACTGAAGTTACTCATAGTTAAACCCCCAGGAGGCGGTATGTCGGTACCTAAACGTTTCTTATCATGTCTTGTATTATCAGCAGCGGCTGCTTTTATTATTGCAGGTTGCGGTGGAGCAAGCGGCGACAAACTGGCTGAGATTGAAAACCGGATAAAAGCACTCAGTGATAAAGGTGTTCCGGACAGCGTTCTTGCTGATGTAAAGGTTTATCTTTACAACGTAACATCAGCCAAAAAGAACAGTAACGCCGGAAATGCGCGCAAGTATACAGATTCGATGCTTGTGGCCATAGTAGATGCGGAGAAATGGTATGATAAATCAATGCAGGAGTTCAAGCCTTATCTGGAGAATCTGCGCAAGAATATTGTTGAAAGGAAATCGGCACTAAGCGGACTTCAGTTGAAAACCGCAGACAGTGTACTATCAGTTGCCGATTCATTTGCCAATCTGAACTGGATCATTCAGGCACGCTGGAAGATGGATAAGCTCGATTCTATTATGCCGGTACTTGAACAGAATGAGAAGACCGCACAGAAACTGCGCAAACAGCTGGTTGGAAAATGGGGCGATTCTCACTGGATCAAGCCCGAAGAGGCCAGCTACAAAGCTCTTAACAAAAGTATTTACAAGTTTACCACAGATGGCAAGTTCGAAGGTTCTGAGGAAATGAACGGCCAGACAACAGATTACATGAAGGAAGACTGGCAGTTTTTATCATGGGGTACCTATGATCTCAAGGGGGATACAATTCATCTGTTTATCAGCAGAGAAAAGTGTCCCAGACAGATTTTCACACAGCTTAATGTGAAAGAAAACAAATGGATCAAGAATGTAAAACCGACCTATGATTCCACGATTACTAATGGAAGCAAAGATCGTTTTATCATGTTTGACTACCTGAAAGAAAACTTCAAAAAGATGTAATGTTGTAAATTAAAGAGTATTCTTGAATATTTACGCCGCATATCAGTTATGGTATGCGGCGATATTTATATAATGTCACATATGCACCCGGATCAGGGCGAATTGCACATATCCCTGAGTATAAAGGTACTTTTCAGGAAATAGAGTAATGAGAATCGGATCGGTTATAGCATTTACACTTC
>Ga0209723_1003402_pt1 | contig 19204 bp, 10 predicted proteins | sample BiotimSIPDNA_2_FD_185750 | JGI IMG/M metagenome (GOLD analysis project Ga0209723, IMG submission 185750) | Anaerobic biogas reactor microbial communites from Washington, USA - Biogas_R2 time_0 SIP DNA (SPAdes) (version 2) | ecosystem: Engineered > Bioreactor > Anaerobic > Unclassified | place... | reverse complement strand
ACCGTCTTCGCCTATGGTTATAAAGTCTTTGTCAAATATATCTACAACCGAAGCTGTTGCATTGCCGAATACCGTTTCGGTGTTGGCATATACCTTGTCCGAACCGCTCGATACATTACCTCCGGCAAAAACGGCATTGCCTATGTTTATGCCCAGATCATCCATCTTACCCCATATCGGGCTATTGTTAGGCAGCGTATTCATGAAATCATCGTCCACATAGTCGCCAACCTGATACGTATGGAATGCCTCTGTTACCAGACATTTCGGTGAGATTATGACTTTACAGTCTTCGGTAAGCGTATCGGTGTTGTAGTAGTATCCGTCCTCACCGTTTTTAATGCCTTTACCGCTGTAAACATAGCCTATGTTGCCACCTCCAAAGACGTTGCCGTCGCCTTCAAGTACGGTAGCATGGGTCCCTATGTTTCCCCGATGAATATATACACTTGTGGTTCCGAATACATAACCGTCACTATAACCTTTGACTCCGGTTTCGGTGTTTCCATAAGAGTCTATGGCATATCCGCGACCGCCTCCGAATACATTACGGTGGACATGGCCGCCGTACATATGGACATTTGTAGCTCCGGCGCGGAAATCGCTGTGCGTATTTGGTATAATTCCATCTTCATCTGTTCCATATCCGACAGATGAAATCTCGCCACCGCCGTATAGACTGTTGCGTATATGACCGCCGTAGAAATTTACTATAGTGGTATCGGTAATGGCACCTTCGCCATATCCGCCGCCGAACAGGTTGCCGTTCTCTGCCAGTAGGTTAAGGGTACTGTTCGGATAGTTCAGATTCTCCTCATATTTCTCATTGAAATCAGCAGTCTCGGGATCATCGTAACCGCTTGCATTGTAAAAGTAGCCTATATAGCCGTTGTACATGTTTGTCTTAGTTGTGCCATGGACCTTGCCTCTGTATCCGCCTCCATAAAGACTGCGTTGAATGGCTGGTACACCATTAGCGAATACAGTTGAGTCTGTTATGCCGACGGTTACATGAGTTTTGCCGTCCGGCTGAACAACAGAGCCTACGTTACCGTTGTATCCGCCGCCATATACGTTACGGACAGTACCGCCCATTATGTTGACATTGGTATAGACATCCGATGTGGTGCCGAGAGCCGGCTCGTTCATGACATGTCCGTTCTCGCCGCCGCCAAAAATGTCAACTGCTACGGTTCCGCCAAGAAGGTTGACTCCCGTAACGCCGGTTACGGTAGCTTGCTCTCCGTAGCCTCCGCCATAGACACAACTGTCAACCAAAGCTCCCGCGTATATATTTATATTGGTGTTATACTCGCCATCAAGATATGAAGCTTTGGGAGTGCTTTGCGGAAATCCTTGTGCTGTAACGGCTGCACTGTTATAGACTTTACCCTTATTGCCTCCTCCATATACATTGTTTACTTCTGCTCCATCTTGTAGATTTACATGAGTGCACTCGGCCCAGGTTGCCTCACCATAACCGCCGCCATAGACGTCAACCGGCTGGCCGCTTGTATTGTAAACCGGAGCCGATATGTTGACATAGCTCTCAATGGTACGTCTGTAACTGCAATTACCGCCGTAAATTGCGTTATCGACTATGGCATTGGGACTGTGGTATTCTATATAAGCCTTATTGACATCACATCTTCTGATGTTAGTGCTGCCAAGACCTCCGCCAAAGAGTGTGTTCACATGAATGGTTGACTCCTCAGGCACGTTGATTGTAGTGATGGGCACAATACCGCAATTCAATGAACCGCCGTGAACATTACGGAAAGTACCCTGATAAAGGTCAACCGTACTTTTACCTTCAATTGAATCTATAGTCCTGAATCCTGTGGCTAAACCGCCGCCAAAGATATCGGTTCCGGGCAGATTCAGGCCCGGAGCATTTACAAGCACATAGCTGTTAAGCTGCATAAGTTGATACAGCTCTTCCGGATGTCCGTAGCTGCCGCCGTAAATAGCACCAATGAAATTGGCCGCAGTACCGGAGTTCTTTATATTAACGAATGAACATTCAGAGCATGGCTGGTCATAACCGTAATACGGCGAGCTCTCAATTGAGTAAACATAATCACCGTATGAACCGCCGAATATGTTGTCTATATCTCCCCGGAAAAATTCAACATAGGCGTTTGACTCCTTTTCTGCACTGCCGTAACCGGCATGGGTTCCTTTGCTGTAAATATGTCCTCCAAAGTCGTTGCCGCCGTATATGTTGGTAATTTCAGGGAAACCTTCCAATCCTATGAACACTTCGGCATATCCGTTGATGTCGGCATTGCAGGCTCCGCCAAACACCCTGGTTGCATGACCTCCGTCAAGATTTACACGGACATTGCCCGATACCAGACCTGCGTAACCTCCTCCGTAAATCTTATCAACATGACCGCCTTTAAGGTTAATGAGGGTGCCGTATATGCCGTCGGCGGCGATATTGGGATTACCGTTGGCATCGGTCCCGGCCGCTGTTTTTCCTATAACACCCTTTTCGCCGCCGCCGTACACCTGCGTTATATAGCCTTCAGAATCTATATTGACAGTAGTGTTGCCCCATATTTCGGAGTCTTCACCGTAGCCGCCGCCGAAAGCGCTCAGGGCCTTGTGGAAAACTCTGGCCAACTGATCCTGCTTATATATTCCGGAATTCTCCAGTGTCGGAGTACGGAACACCTGCAAGGTATCTGTGGCTTTGCCTAAAATATTGATCTCTACACTGCCGTTAACATATCCGCTGTTGTAGCAGCCGCCATATATGTTGCCTCCCACCAGCTTTGCGTCTGAACCGGTACCGATAATATTCCATTCCAGACTGTATGCAGTGCCGTCAAAGGTGAGTTTTTTTGGCAACAGTCTGACTGTGTTGCCGTTATTGCCGCTGTTAATATTGATTCTGACTTTGGGGTCGTCCTCACTTTCAGGTCTTGTTATGAGTCCTCCCTTATAGTACGGGGTGAGAAGCACGTCAATACCGTTTGCGGCAAATATTGTATCGACATTTGCATCATTGCACCCTCCCACAATACGGTCATAGATGACAATCGGTTCATCAAAGTCCATATCGAAGGTACCCGGCGCCGACATACTGCCGACATTACCGCCAAAATAGAGCGAACCAATATAGGTGGTGTACTCTTTGCCTGTCAGGTCATCGAAAGAGAGGGTAGGTTCTATACCGACTTCAACGCCTTTCATATAATCGGCGAATTCGCCGGTCAGGTCGATACTGCTGAAATTCGCTGTGTTTTTGTACAGGTCTATCAGTTCAGAAGCAATCATGTTAATTCCGTTGCTGCCCAGGAAGACCTTGTCAATGGTGGCGTAGGCACCGATTTTAAGCTCGGCCTTTGCGTTTAATAATGTTTCGCTGTGAAGTGTGGCGTTGTTGCCGCCGCAATAGAGCGCTCCGCCAATGTAGGTGCGTTTCTCTTCCGATACGCCTGCCACATGCAGCCATACGCTTTCGGCGTTGGGACGGTGATGGTTAAGGGAATCTATGGAACTGCTGCCTCCGTCGTATAGGTAATCGGCATATTCCGGATTGGCGTCAACAAAATCCTGACTGTCAGTGTAGGGGTATGAACCGTTGCCTCCGCCGTAAACGTCGCCTTTTATGCTGCTTAGAATCTCAAGCGCATTGCCTCCGTAAACAATGCCCGATATATCGTTGCCTCCATATACATTATTTATAGTACCTGCGGTTATAAGAACGCGAGCTGCATGGTTGGCAGGGAATTCAACGCCGTTTATGATCTCTTTAGGGAATTCGTTTTTAGCGGGATTGACATCGGCCATACGGCATCCGCCGTAAACGTTGTTCACGGTCAGGTCGGCGCTGGTCAGAGCAAGCAGAATTCCTCCCCTGATATTCTCCGGATCGGAATTGTCAAAGAAGGTCATATCGCCGGCATTGCCGCCTGAATAGAGATTGTTTATATCGGCTTTATCCAGATACCAGTTGGGACGTATGCCCATCGCAATCTGGTCATTGCCTCCGAACACCCGGTCAAACTGATATTCTACAGTTTTGTAGTCGGGATTTCCCGTAGCAATGAATATGGGACCCAGCTCCGCCTCCAGTTCCGGAATATATCCTGTGGGTATCCATGCCGGAGTTTCGGTCTGGTTATCCAGACAGATGTCAGCACTGTTTCTTACGGTAGCCGCATTGCCGCCGCCGAATACGTAACCGAATGTGCCGCCGTTTAATTCAAGATATATCTTGTCGATCTCCGGAAGGCTCAGTCCTGTAAATTGTCTGTATGTGGGTGTCGCGCCCGGCTGGTCTATAAGTGTCAAAGTACTGTCAACATAGTTATAATCGCCGTTGCCGCCGCCATATACTTTTCCTATGAAGATGTTTTCCGTACTTGAGGCCGATGAAAGTATGAACGCGTTCCAGGTATTGTTGATAGACGGTGTCTTAAGGGTAAAGGGAGCGCTCAGATTTGCCGGTTTTGTCCACTCCCAATCGTTGCTTGAAGATATTGTGCCTGAAATGTCATTGCCGCCGTAAATTGCCTTTATTATAAGGTCGTCTGCGGCATTGGCGCCGTCAATGTTCACAAAGCTGTAGCCGAATATATTGGCCATACGTGAGCCGCCGAATACATTACCCGCTACGGCGCCACCGCGCAGGATAACAGTCGTACTGCCAATCAGGGCAGCCTGGTTGCCGCCTCCGTAAATATTGTTGTAGATGGTGCCTCCGGTAATGGTTACTCTGTCATGCCCGAACACATAGGCGCTTTCGCCGTCTCCGGCGCCGAAAACTCCGCCGTGAATGGTCCCTTGCCAGATAGCGCCGCCAATTTCACCTCCCGCTATGCTTACCGTAGTACCGCCGTAAACACGTCCGTTTTCACCGCCGCCGAACACCGTGCGTACCGTGCCGCTGTTGATGGTTACATCTGTTATGAGTTGGGGAGTGTCACCGTCCAGTTTTACCTTGTCAAAATCGGGGTTATTGTTTTTGTCGCCTATGGAGACGGGAATATACCCTTCCTCGTATGTTGTAACATATCCCGCATCGCCGGGGTTCCGCCCCTCGGAATCGGCTATCAGATGTCTGCTGTTCTCCTCATCGACCTCATCTTGTGTTAGGAATACTGTTACATTGAATCCGGTTCCTACAGCACCGTTACGGCCGCCGCCGTACACATCGCCGCCAATGTGGATCACAACATCGGCATATGTCTTTGTGCTTGCAGCCGCAAAAAGCAACATGCCCAGCAGAAACATTCTGATAAGCGCCGCTCTTTTTATTCTATTTAGTTGGAATGGTATGTTCATAATAATATCCTCTTGTTTTATTCAATGATCAGTTCAAATGTAGCGTCAGCGTCACTCAGCTGATAAAGATAAGTAGGATTGACCCTTACGGTAATGTTATAGTTGGTGCCGGCGGCAACTGCAGGCAGATTTGCCAGTATGTTGCCGTTCGTTACGGTCTGGTCGGCACGGATAAGATTTCCCTCCTTGTCATATATATCGTAAGTCACCTTCAGGGTCAGAGTCGGTTTGGATTTAGGCAGGAAGCAGAACCAGGCAAATTTTTTCGGTGATGCACCAAGTGTTACCTGATTCAGCGGTTGCGGCTCCGGATCGCCGGAGAGGTCAAGCAGGTCGGGTTCGGCCGTAGGTCCGAACATAATATCAACGGTTTTCTCGGGACCGCTCAATTCCGAACCGCTCCATGACATTGAAGCAGACGAAATCCCTTTGGCAAAGGTGTAGGTCGATGTGCCCGGCAGTGTGCCGGTCGGTATCGATATTGAGGCATTTTTCAGTACGATTGTTCTTATGGCGTTATAACCGGCATTGACCGTGAATGAGATTGTGGCCTTGGAGTAAAGGTGGTCCATGCCAAGCCACACCTTTGTTTTGGGGGACCCCGTGACATCTACCACTCCTATAGAGAAATAGCCTACCGAATACAATGTTGAGGGCAGGCTCCCGGTGCCGCCCGCCGCGGCAACGTTTGCCATGGGGTCGGTATCGGTAATCACGCTCAGTCCCGTAAATGTCAACTGCGGAGTCCCGCTGTTGTAACTAAAAGCGGTCGTTGCAGCGGGAAATGGTGCAGGCGAATAGGCATAGATTGAGTATCTCAGGTCATTTGTCACTTCAAGCGTTGAGGACCAACCGGATGAGCTATATGTGAAGACACCTTCGGAATCACCGTCGGGCTCCCTGGTAGTGGTAAAAATTTTATTGAAAGCCAAGGCATATGCCTTTATATTTGTTCCTTCAACTTCGTATGTCTTATAGTCGGAACTAAGAGCACGGGTCTCAATAACGGTTTCAACATTACTGCTTACAACAGGATACAGCTTAACCTTCAAAGCGGCATCCTCACGCACGCATGACATCAGGAACAGTGTTGCAGCCGTCAGGATTGCAGCAAGCCTCTTAACAGAACCGATTGATTTTATTGTTACCCTCATAATCTCCATAAATATAGTAATTGCCTACCAGTTATAAACATCTTTATTGGAATTGCCCGATTCAACCCAGTCTTTAACAGACAGCTCCTTGAGTTCTAAACTATTGGTTATAGTGTTAAATTTAAGTGTAAGCGTATATTTCTTACCCGATTCAATGGCTCCTAATGAGGTGGCAATAGCCACCGGAGCAAACGAAACACCATCTATCTTATATTCTACATTGAGCGGACAATTTGTAGCCGAAAAAGGTACGACAAGCCATTCACATACCAAATCGGTAGGGTCCGGTGCCACATCTGCATAGTCGGAGAAGGCATTTATCTGTACTGTCTCGGCAAGCGTAATATTGTTGGCATAAGTAATGGGACTCCAACTGTTACTGCCCGATGATGTTGTGTAATCCCGGCTTACAGATGTTACCGTTGTCCCGTCCGGCACCTTATAGGTTGAATTGCCCAATGAAAGTTCGGTAATTTCGGGTATTTTAGCCTCATTGCCGAAATACCAGGCTCTTATCTCTATCCGTGCCAGCAGATGCTGGAAACTGAACTCTACATAACCGTTATCCTGATCAATGTATTGGCTGGCATATTTCTGACTTGTTGAGATCAGCCAATCGTTCTCCGTACCGTCCACCTCCTGCCAGCATGGAAGATTATTAAGCTTTATAATATGGTTTGCGTCGTGGCTGACATAGGCTCCGCTGCCGGCGGTTGCCGTTATGTGCGGCCAGTAGGCGACAAAGCGGTAATAGGTGGCTCTGTCCCAGTATTTCAACGGAGTGTAACTCCAGCTGTAATTGTCATCGGTTCCGGAAGCCGTTACTTTAGTGTTGGTGAAGACCTGTATATCTATCTCTTCTCCCGGGACACTGTAGTTTGCGGTCTTGTAGCCGTAAACGCCGAAGCCTGTACCGTTAGATACGCTCTCGCCGCCCAGGTCGTTTTTGTCATTTATGATGGCACGGGTAGTCTGTTGTGCGCTCATAAATATGGCATCTTTTTCCACAAGCATCTCATGCTCACAGCAGGCGGTCGGCATTAAAATGGCAATCGTCAGCATGAATACTAGCGGTCGAAACAAATTACCTGTCTTCATATTTCTTCTCATTAAATCTCTCTTTTGTGACCGGTAGGGGAGATCCAACCCCTGCCGGCCTGTGTCTATACCGTAAGAAACCAATAAATTACGGTGTTGGCGTTATTACATTTTATAAGGAGCATCGTATTCATCGACCCAACTGCCGACTTCGGCCGAGAATTCAATGGCCGATTCCTCAACCTCGTCGTCGGGAAGGTCGTCCGGTACAACAGTGATATCCTTCTCAAGCTCGGTGTCGGCTATACCGTCACCGTTGGTATCAATCATTATGACATCATAATCATTGGGATTGCCATTGTAGTCAAGACCATCGTTGTCATAGCTGTCTTCTATGGTCAGAATACCGTCTCCGTTCTTATCGGCAATACCTTCAAGTTTTCCGTCTCCGTCTATGTCTTTCCAGAGAATCTCTATGTCGCCGACTCCGTCTCCGTCCAGGTCAATCCAATACTCACCCTCATTGTCGGTTATCAGATAACCCGAGGGTTCCAGATAATTGTCAACGCCGCCGTTGAAATCGGCATTGGGCTCATCAGGATAGTTGGGATCATCGGGATCGGTGATGACACCGGGACCAACTTCAACTTCACGCTCCAACTCTGTGTCAACAATGCCATCGCCATCGGTATCTACCCAAATTACGTCAGGTGATCCGTCACCGTCACTGTCATCGGGTATGCCGTCTCCGTCACGGTCGGGGATAGCCTCTTCCTTTCCGTCACCGTCTATGTCCTCCCATATAATGGGATAGTCGGGATTTCCGTCGCCGTCTTCGTCAATCCAATACTCGTCGGTTACTCCGTCCCCGTCAGTATCAATTTCAATGATATTTACATTGGGAGTGGTATCGGCATTGGGGTCTTCATAATCGTTTTGGTCATTGTCATCCTTGGCGATTGGCTTGATTTTTGTCATTGACGGATTCACCGCTATGATATAGTTGTAGCGGTAATTGGGGTTCCATGCAGCCAGAATACTGGATTGTATGCCGTTACTGCCTACAATCTTATTCAGTTTGACCGATTTTGTAAAAGTGGACGATGTGGTGTCATCATAGAACACCGTATATGTAATTGTTATAACGGCGTTGTCGCTTATGGTCTGAGGCAAAAGCAACTGATCCTGTGTTATGGCCGATGCTTGCGCAGCACCTATATTATAAACTACTCCGGTTACCTGCGGCAGGTTATACACCACATTTGCATCGGCAGTCCAGCTTCCTTCAAAAGCGTTTTCATTGTTCCAACCGGTTTGAGCAAAGGAGCCCTTCTTATAGAGACCTTTCACATCAAAACTCACCACTTCTATTCTGTCAATGCCGGTGGTGACAAAGTCATCGGATGTCTTAACATAGAAGCTTACGTTTGACAGGATGTGGTTAAACACGAAGTTGACGGTGTTGGGTGCACTTGCATTCAGTATCTGCTGTGCAATCATCAGGTCAACCTGGTTTGCAGTATTCTCTTCGACAACAAAGTCCGTAACACTGAATGTTTTGCCGGCATCGTCAAAACTGTTGCCGTCTGAATAGGGGAAGATGGCATAGAAATCGTACTCCGAACCTATGTTCCAATATTTTTTCGGGCTGTAAGTCCAGGTGCCATCGTCTTTCTTCTCTACCGATTGTTTGTTGAACAGTTTGTCAACTATAGTTCCGGTTGTCATAAAGCCGTAAACCTCAATCTTATCACCTGTTAAGAATGTGTTTCCGGTGCCTCTGGAGGCGCGTGTCATACCTCCCACATAGTTGCCGAACTCAATTGAGTTGTCGGTCTTCTCGCCGTAACCTAATGTATCATACATCAAGGTCGTGTCCTGACATGCCGCAACCATGAGTGCGGCTGTACAAAGTAGAAAAATTCTTGGTTTCATTTTTATATGTTTTTACTGTTTGTTATTCAATTTATGGTACATGCGCGTGCGTGTTTAATATATAACTTTTTCGGCATCATAATCATCGCTCCAGTCGATTACCACGGCCGAAAATTCTATTGTGTTGTCGTAAACAGGAACTTCAGGTACTGCGGGTTTAGGCTTCTCAAGCTCGGTCTCGGCTGTGCCGTCGCCGTCCTTATCAACCATTATCACGTCGTATGCGTTCGGATTGCCGTTATAATCAACGTTGTCATTGTCGTAACTGTCGTTTGCGGTCAGTATGCCGTCTCCGTCCTTGTCGGCCACGCCTTCCAGTTTTCCGTCTCCGTCAATGTCTTCCCATAGGATCTTAATGTCGCCGGTGCCGTCATTGTCAGTATCGATCCAGAAGTCGCCGTTTGCATCCTCAACGAGATATGCATCGGGAGTTTGGTATCCGTCCACACCGCCGTTGTAGTCAATGAACGGAGCGGCAGGATAATCGGGATCGGTGGGATCGGTAGGTATCTCGTCGTCAATGATATCGTCCGGGATAGTGCGTTCCAATTCCGATTCGGCATACCCGTCGCCGTTGGTATCAACCATTATCACGTCAAAATCATTGGGATTGTCGTTGTAGTCCTTACCGTCGCCATCGTAGGTGTCGGTTACATCCAGTATGCCGTCACCGTTCTTGTCGGCCACGCCTTCCAGTTTTCCGTCTCCGTCAATGTCTTTCCAAAGGATCTTAATGTCGCCGATGCCGTCATTGTCAGTATCAACCCAGTAATCGTCGTTTGCATCCTTAACGAGATATGCATCGGGAGTTTGGTATCCGCCCACACCGCCGTTGTAGTCAATGAACGGAGTGGCGGGATAGTCGGGATCGGTGGGATCGGTAGGTATGGTATCGCCGGCATTCTCATTCTTTGACGGGTCAACAGCTATGGTATAATTGTAGCGATAGTTAGGATCCCATTTGCTAAGTGTAACCTGAGTGCCGGGAGATGACTTTTTGGTGCCCACAATCTTGTTGAGGTCGGCCGTACGCTTGAAAACGGCTTGTGTGCCGTCGCTGTAATTCAGCATATATTTTACATATATTTGGGCGTTATCGTTGATTGTTTGCGGGAGCAAAAGCAGATCTTCAATAAGCGGCTCGCTGGGATCATTTATAGTATAGGTGACATTTGTAACCATAGGCATGTTATAGCTCGATGTGTTATCGGCCGTCCATGCGCCTTCAAACATGTTGTTGCCGTTCCAGCCGCTCTGTACAAAATCACCGGTACTGTAAAGACCCGTAACGTCAAATTCAAGCACCTTAACGGAGGTAATGCCTCCGGTATCGAAAGATGTTGCCGTCTTGACGTAGAAGTTAACGTTCGACAGGATGTGGTTGAACTCAAAGTTCACCATGTTCTGTGCAACCCGGTTCGTAATTTGCTTTGCAATCATGATATCAACCTGATTGGCGGTAACGTCTGCAACAGTGAAGTCGTTGACGCTGAACTTGCGGTCTGTATTGTCAAAGCTGTTGTTGGCAACATCGTAAGGGAATATGGCATAGAAGTCATATACCGATCCGTTGTTCCAGTATTTTTTCGGTGTGTATGACCACGTAATGCCGTCGGCAGTGCTTACCAACTGATCTTTGAAAATCTGAGACGTTGCGCCGTCAACGGTTTGAAAGCCGTAAACCTGCATCTTATCGCCATTCACGAAAGAATTTCCGGGAATTCTCGATGCGCGGGTGATACCGCTGACATAGTTGCCGAACTCAATGGTTTGACTGTTCCCGGGAGAGTTGTCAAAATCATACAGCAGGTCATTGTCCTGACAGGCCTGCGAAAGCATTGCTGCCGTTACCAGCAATAGAATAAAATACTTTTTCATCTCTTTTTTATTTTTATTATTTCTGTTTTCAATTCAAAACTCTGTTCGTAGTCACTGTCTGCTCATCCCAACGGCTCGATCCGGCATCAAACGTAATGATATCGGGGGCTATGGTGATGATCAGCGTATAGTTATTGCCGCTTGTAAAGCGGTCAAACATCTTGTCAAGATCAAAAATACTGGTAAACTTTTCGGTTTGACTACCTGAAGTCATCGTATAGGTTATCTTAACCGTATTGCCGGCACCGACATTCTGTGGAATGAGGAGCGACTCTATTACGTAGTATCCTGCAGCGTCAATTTCAATGTTTTTGGCGCCGTTTATGCTGTAACGCGGACGGGTGGTATCAATGGTCCACTCCTGAGCCGCATTGTCTGTTTCGTTTTCGGGGTCGGGTGTATGGTCTAGCTTCTGTTCAAAGCTGCCGTACCCGACGAATGTGCCTATTATAAGGCTGTCTAGAGTTACGGTATTTGCATCGGCCTCAAGGAAACTGCTTATACGTACCTTGACGTTAAGTTTAGCAAGGATATGCTGCATGTTGAATGTAACCTGTTTGCCAAACAAGCTCTTCGCTCCGGCCAGTCCGGTGCGGTCAACCATCCAGTCTATGTCTGTTGTCTCCTTGAATATGCCCGATGTTGTTCTGGAAGGCGTGTTATACATTATATTACTGCCTTCGAGTGTTATGCCGTCAATATTGAAACGGCCTGTTGTCTGGTCTATGGTTACTGTGGCTGCCGTGCTGCCGGAGTGGGGCGCATAAGCATAGAAATTGTAGTAGCTGTCATTAGACCAGAATTTTTTGGGTGAATAGGTCCACTCGTTTGTCGCATTGCTGTAAACCACGGCCTGATTGTCGAACAGTTGCACCTTTTCGTTATCGGATGTGGTCTGCCATCCCCATACGCCCATAGAGGCCGTATGGTCGGCCAGCAGGCTGGTGGACCTGGTGTTTATCGGTTTGTCAATGAAGCCGCCGACAAAATCAATAGTATCGGCCTCAGTCTGCTGCCTATACTCCTGATAGTCGATAAAGAGCTCAGACTGACACCCTGCTGTCGTTAAAAACGCCAGGCAGAGAACCGCTAATATGTTTTTGCAGGCCTTCATTAGGCAATTATCATTCCAATTATATAAATCATTTATTTGTTCTGTTTTTTCCTGTAAAACAGGTCGTAGCTTATTGTTACTCCTGCTCCTGTCGGTCCTAACCATCTGAACCGCCAGTTACGGGTCTTGAAATCATTGACGTTGCCAAACCAGCGATAGTAGTATCTTCCGGTGAACGGTTCGCCCGCATCATACTTGTCATAATGCGAAACATAATATCCGCCCTTAAGGAACAGTTCAAGTTTCCAGTTTCCCTTTTTGTTAAGAGGTATAACATAACCGTAGCCAAGCCCTACATGAAAACCTTCTCCCTGAATTCCCGAGCCCTCCTTGCTGTCAAAGCAGAGGTCATACAGGTTCGCCCCGGTATAGGCGCTCAGGTAGTGCCCTCTGAATTTGCTCTGTTTTTTAAGGTAGTAACGGGCTTCCAACTGCAGGTTAAGTATCTGCAAGTATTGGTGCTTACTGTCTTTCACCCACCACGGGAACTCGTATTCGCCAAGCAGTGACCATCGGCCGTTTTCGGCAAGATAGTACTCCAGCTCTACGTTAAGGATTGGGGCATATCCCAATTCAGGCGTAAACATGGCGTTGTATAACATGTTGGTCTTGACCGCCATCTTGGGGAATCTGCGGAAAGTCGGTTCAACCACAGTCTCCGGCTCATACGGCTCAACCACAGTCTCAGGCTGAGTCGGTTCAACGACAGTATCGGTTACCGTTGGCGTTGTTTCAACCGTCATACGCTCTATAAGTTCAATCGTCTCGGTGTAATGGTCAATGGTTATGCCCGAGAAACGTATCTTCGGGTAGTAGGTTCTGTATAGATAACGGTAAATGTCACCTACGTTTTCATCTTTACCCAAAATGTTCTCCATACGCCATTTCTTTGTTCCGATGTTGATTTCACTGTCAATTACCCGTGTGACCTTTTCTATGGATTGCTTGCTGAGACACGAATCCGCTGTGACATAATCACGCAGCGCCTGCCATGATTCGCCGTCCGGATTAACCGTCATTACATCGGTCAGGTGCGGGTAGTTGTCCTGCATGAACCTGTTGATTGTAGCCGAGCGTTTCTCGGACAGCCATACGTTGTATTCATATGCACCCTCGGGCGACGAACGGCTTATTATTTCAAGTTTTAAAATGTTTTCGACTCCTATGGCATTCAGAACACTGTCAAACTGTTGCAGAATATTTCTGTTCTCCATATAATCCATATCGAGGTCATATTTGTCGAAACGGAACTTTATCTCAAAATAGAGGGTGTCAATTGTCTTTGTACGGATAGTATCAAAAATCGGTTCAGGCTGTGTTGAAGCCGTCTCGTTACCGTATAGTTCGTCTGAACTGCTGCTTTCAATGGCTATTAAAGCCAGACCCTCCTCCTGTCCGGAAGCAGGGAATCTCCCGTTGTCAATCTGACCGTCAGAAACGGAATTTTGCCGATAAAGGGAACTTGAGTCATACTCAAACGCGGCAGCCTTGGCTGCATCATGGTAGGGTGCAGCTTCATAGTCGATATGACTATCGGCAGCGTATATGCCTGACCATATTGTTGCCAACACGGTAAGGTGTAACAGCGTTATAACTCCTTTAAGTCTCATCCGTTATCTGTTCCGTTTTTGTTAATCGGTTCTTTATTTCCTGTTTATATAGGTCAGGTACCTTTGTTTTTTTTAATTTAACATTTCACTCCCCTCTTTGGTAACCGGAAGGGGTGTTATCCCCGTTCCGGTCTATTTAAAGAAAAGAGTTATCTGATATTACTCAACTGTATAAGTGTAGATTCCGCCGGGAGCCCAACCGGATACTGTATTCATGTCAAACAGTATGGGTGTCGGGCCTATTACAATGTTGTATGTGTACTGATAACCCGGCTCCCAGGCTGCCAGAATTTTTGTTACGTCTTTCTTAAACGCCGACAAAGCTATGGTTCTTTCAAACACTTCGTCTTTGATCTTATACTTGACGTAGATTTGGTAGGTTCCAACATCTTTCTGGGGAATCATAAGCATACCGGTAAGTCCGGGAACTTCAGCCGGTGTGGCAGTCAAGGCTTTCGAAGCAAAAACATTGCCGCTGCTCTGAGTGGCACTGAAGGTTTTTGTTGTCGACGGTTCGGCAAGAGCCCACTTGTACTTGGTGGAGTCTGTGTTATATGCGTAACTGCCTTTCATTTTGATTGTACCTAATGTCACCTCTACAACCGATACCGGGTTATCCGTTTCATCGGCTTTAAGGGCGGAGCTGACCGCCATCGTTACATTGATGTTCGAGAGTATGTGACCGAATGTGAACTTAACGTCATTGTCACCTATGTTTGCGCCGGTTACGTTGTTCTGATTTGTCAGGTCTGTCATAAGGTCAATCTGGTCATTAACTGTGAGGGCCTGTTCGAAATCGTTGATTTTGAACGAGTTTGCATTGTTGATATCAAACGTTACACCAGTATTGGTAAAATCACCCGAATGCGGCGCATACGCAAAGAATTTGTAATTTGAGGCTGTCTTGTCCCAATATACCAGGGGAGAGTAGGCCCAGTCTGTGGTTCCTTCGTAGGGTGGTGAGCTCAAACCATTTTTGTATTCTACCTTTACATTGTTGAACACTTGAGCATTCATCTGAGTTTCTGTGGTCTTGTAGCCGAATACGCCGAACGTATTGCCTACATACTCAAAATTGTCTGTCGTGTAGGGGCCCTTTCGGATAGCCTTGGTTGACTTGTCAATGTAAACGCGGCTGAAACCAATGGGCTTCTCTTTCAGTTCAACAGCCATTTCGTTGCTTGAGCATGCTGCGAGCAACGCGGCTGCAATTAATAATAAAAATGACTTTTTCATAATGATTATTGTTTTAAATGTTTTTTGTAATGAATGTTCGTACAAAATCAATTAACAGAATGTTCAACTACACCTTCAACAACCCACTTAGTGACTTCAGCGTCAAATATAATGGGCTCGGGTCCTATCTTGATGTTCAGCGTATATTCGCTGCCTTGGGCAAATGAATATGCTCCTCCGACGCTGAGCGTGTTATTAAACACACGGGCAAGGTCATAGTATGCCTCGAACACCTCGCTGCCGATAGAGTACTTAACATAGAGGTATTGGTTAAGTCCGGTGTCATTTGATTGTACTCCTCCTGTTGTCGCACAAGTTATGTCTTGCGGGAAAATCAATGTCTGAATCCAATAATATCCGTTGTAATTGGTTGGCGTATCGGTAAGAGAATGATTTCCAGTTACTTGCACATCATAAGTCCCATCGGTTGTCCAGCCGTTGGTTGTCATATTAGAAGTATATACGAAATATCCATTCTTTTTCAGTTTTGCAATTTTTATAGCATTAACCTTAAGATCCTGGCTTCCGGTATATGTGTCCTGTTTTGTAATCTTGACATTGAACTTGGTCAGGATGTGGTGGAAGTTAAACGCTACTAGTGCATCCTGGGTTGTGCTTTTATCCGCAAGCATATAATCCTTGGTGAAACCGAAGTATTTTTTATATTGAGTCGGATTGCCAGCGTCAAGAGCCAAATTCATCTCGGTGGAAATGTCGTATTTATCGTCATTTTTGCCTATTTTGATATTAGCATCGCCGGCTGCGACTGTCAGCACAGGATCAGGGACAGCTTCATAAGGTGCAATGGCAAAGAACTGATAAGCGGTTGCGGTTCTGTCCCAGTAACGGACGTTCTGGTAATACCAGCCGGCAGTAAAGGAAGTTCCCCACTCATCGCTCGGCTTACCTGTCTGGTAAACTACCGGACCGGATGTGTCCGTTCCAAAATAGCCTACGGGAACATGGTTGAACACAGACGAATTAGCGCTGTTTACGGTTTTCCATCCATAGACATCGAACGTACCGTAGAATTTATGCAGTTGGTTCGAGTCGACTTCGTCTGCCTTGGTTGTTTTCGAAGAATAGGCTGCAAAACCTATACTTTTCTCTTGCACAGCATCGTTCAGATCATTCTTGATCGTGTCGTTGCTGGAGCATGCTGCAAACAGTGTTGCAGCCGCCGCAAAAATCAAATAACTCTTTTTCATAATCTCTTTTCTTTAAAATGTAAATATTAATGTAAATCTAAATAAAATCTTTGTATTTGTAAATAGGATTTGTAAAATTACTCTATAGTCTTATTTACAGCAAGCTGGTCGGTCCATGGGGTTACGGTTGCGTCAAACTTAATCACATCAGGAGCAATCGTGAAATTGAGCGTGTAGTTGTAACCGTCAAAAAACTTTTGTAAAGTAGCTATATCATACAGATCAAGCTCATAGGTGTAATTCTCGGAGTAAGTACCGCTCTCTATTTTGTATTTTGCTACAAGCGTTACCTGATCATCGGCAATTGTCTGAGGCATTACCAGCGATTCGATAAAATAGAAAGCTGAGCCCGTCGAGGCATTAAGGATCTGTGAACCTGAATAGGCCAGTTTGTATGTGCTGGGGGTTACAGTTTTGGCAGTCCAGCCGCTTGTTGTTGAAGCAAGGTGATAAGTATTTTGGCTATAGCTGCCTTTCTCTTTAAGACCTGTTATCTCAACACTTGTGACGGTTACCGTTGAGGCTTCAAGCGCAGCAGCCTTGGCGAAGGTGACATTCAGTTTTGAAAGGATATGGCTGAATACCAGGTTAACTTCGTCATTATGAGTGCTTCCGTTCTGTGCATTTGTAGCCGATATCATAATGTCAAGATCAGCACCGCCATTGCCGGTAAAGCCCTTTACCTTTTCAGCCGTAGAAGCTGTGGTTTGCAGGTTCGTACCGGTCAAAGTATAGTCCGCACTGGTAACAAACTCGTTATTTGCATCACCTACCTGCCCCGTTCCGTCAGCTGTATTGTATTTGTATTTAAGCGGAGCATTGTCCGGAGCGAATGCTACGAATTTATAGTTAGCCTGTTTGTCCCAGAAGCGGGGATTATCATACTTCCAATCGCCCAGAACAGCATCGGGTGCAACCTGATAGGTGCATAATACACCTACTGTTGGATTTGCAGAATTAGGAGATTGACCGAATACATACTGAACGGCGTTGTCAACGGTTGACTTCTTGGTACCGTACACTTGAAAAGTGTTGTGGTAATATTCAAGGTTAGTGTTTACATCCGTATTACCACGCGTGATCTTCTCGGAATAAGATGTGAACCCGATAGCTTTGGGGTTATCGGTCTGTAGCTCGGCAGTGTCGCGAAGGACAATGTCGTTTGAGCAGGCTGCAAAAATGGCTGCGACTGCTGCAATCAATACGATCGAAAGGCCTCCTTTCATCGTCTTCTTGTTAATTACATTCTTTTTCATAACTTTTTGTTTTTGTGTTAATATTAATTTTTGTTTTTATTCTCGTTTTAAATTGTTATCTCGGCATGAACCTCATTTTTCCAATCCTGGACAGTGGCGTTGAAACCGCCTCCGCCCGTTTCGGTCTTTTTCTCCAGATACTCTTTAGGTACTGTAGAGCCGTCGATCAGTATGGTTATTATACCTCCGGTGGGACGATTGTGCATCTGCTCGGTTATGTCACGTGTTATGGTGTATGTGTAACCGTTCCGGAGTCTCAGTCCTACGCCCACATAGTTGTTGTCAAGAACCTCGACAGGCTCATTATTAAGGGTCTTCTCCATCGGGTTGATGCCCGGCAGGCCCCATGTGAGCACTCTGGATACGAAAATGTCGCCCTCAAATGATTCGGTCTTATCGGGTAACGTTATATCAGTATGATGCTGAAGGTCCTTTATATCTTCGGTTGTTATTGAAACTGTATTGGTGAATGTTTTGCGGCTGAACATCTCAACGCCCTGCGAGAGTCCCGTTACGGTCATGCCGCGGGCTCCGGTGATGATCTGTCCGTTTTCGTCATAATTGTTTGTGACTATGAACTGGAAAATATAGATGAAGACGTAGGGGTCAAGCACGCAGTCAATCTTGTAGATGTAAACCGGCAGACCGTCTTCATTGAACTCTTTCACATAATCTCCGGGGTCTTCCGATACATACAGGTCGTCGGTCAGGACTCCGAAAATCGGGTCAGGCTGGTTGACGTCGATGTAGTTCTTTTGGTTTTCCGGCATTTCGCTGTCATTGCTTTCGGATTTGGTGCGGGTCCAAGGAGTCTGTGAGCTGGTCCGGGTAGTGGCATAATAGTGCTCATAATCTTCGTCCTGTTGGAACGATATCCATTCCGTTCCGAAGTTGTAGAACATCATGTTGTAAGTAGAGCGGGTTTTCAAAGATACACGGCCGCCCGTTGAACTGAAAATACTGGAGAAATAGCTTGTTCTTTTGTGCTCTATGGTATCGACATCATAAATTATTCCCTTGACAAGGTCGGGCTTTTCGGGATAGCCCATAGGACCGTATTTGGCCAGCCATTCATAGTTGAGCTCGGTGCGCCATGTTGCGCGCCAGAGCAATTCCAACTGAATGTCATATATTGCAATGCTTATCTCGGCCTGGTCAACCCGAAGGTAGAGATCTTTGCGCTCACAGCCGGAAACAACAGTCGCCATTATCATCGATGCAATGATAACGGCTGCAAACTGGAGTTTTAAGATGGTTGCTTTAACGGCTTTAGGCGTTTTGAGCATTCTATAATCTCTACTTATTTATTTTATACTTTTATATGTAAGGAACAGATAAAATAACAGACAAAAAATAGTACGAATAAGGATAATAAATAACCTGTCATAAAGACCGTTAAAAACACATCCTAAAAAAACGAACCCTCCAAAAAGGAGTTGTTCCAGCCGCACCTTCCGGTACGGCTACCTTGTTACGA
>Ga0209723_1003395_pt1 | contig 19218 bp, 16 predicted proteins | sample BiotimSIPDNA_2_FD_185750 | JGI IMG/M metagenome (GOLD analysis project Ga0209723, IMG submission 185750) | Anaerobic biogas reactor microbial communites from Washington, USA - Biogas_R2 time_0 SIP DNA (SPAdes) (version 2) | ecosystem: Engineered > Bioreactor > Anaerobic > Unclassified | place... | reverse complement strand
TTGTTAATGCTTCTTCAACATCACCGGCTTTTACATCTCCAAATACATGGGGATGTCTGAAATACATCTTTTTACAAACATTGGTTACTACGTCACTAAAGTTAAAATAACCTTTTTCACTGCCCAGCTCGGCATGAAATACAACCTGGAACAATAAATCCCCCAGTTCCTCAACTAAATTGTCTACATCATCATTATCAATTGCATCCACAACTTCGTAAGCTTCTTCAATAACATGCTGCCTTATTGAATGATGCGTCTGTTTTTTGTCCCATGGACACCCATCAGGACCCCTCAATAATTTTACAATTCTTAGCAGATTATCTACATTATACACTCTATTCCTGGATAATTCAATAGGCAGAATGCAAAAATATGTTGAAAATCCATAATTTTTTTCTTGATCAAGCATAAAAAGCGGTGCTTTTTTAATTTTTTCTTCCAATACATCAATAATGATGGAATTTGCATCTTCAGGGTAGATTTCCATAAGTTTGATTTTAAGACCGGATGCAATGTCCAAATCATAAACTTGAGTAATAATAGTAAAAGAATTAACATCAAATGAGAATTCATCTGCTTCAAGACAATCCAAAATTTTAATATTATTATAATCGGCATATCCCGAAAGTTTTAAACATTTGTCAAGAAAACTCATTCCATCAATTATTATTATATTAATTTGGCTTTTATATTCATTAATCAGCTTTTTTGTTACAATATCGCCGTAATAAGGGCTTCCTGCAGTACAGTAGTTAATTTTCCCGTACTGTTTTGACTTCTCTAAAAGTGTATTTATTATATTCTCGTAAACTTCGTTAAAGGTTTCATATTTTTCGAAATAATCATCAAAACTTACAATATCTATATTCTTTCTTAATTCATTCACTATCGGGTGTCTATCAGTTCTTGCAAAGGTAGGTATTTTTTCTGATAAAGCCTTTTGAGCTCTTACAGTTAAATCATCTTCACCGCCTGCTCCCAATCCGATTATTTGAATTATACTCATATTATTTCCTCACAAATTTTTTTAGTTTTTCTCCTTTTGGTATCAGTTCAAGGTCTTCCTTTGTAATTGCTCCCGTAATAAACAAACAAATCACATATACTGCTCCTGCTATAGCTATGGAGCCTAATGTTGCTAAGTTTCGACTTCCTGCAGCTGATAATATAAGACCGAAGGATATCCATACAGTCACTGCCATTGCCGCAGTGGATAAAAGTGTTCTTGAAGATACTTTAATTAAATTTATTTTTATTCTAGTTTTATTTATATCGCGCCAGTTAAACAGGGCTACAAATAAATATGCAACGGTTGTGCTTATTGCTGCTCCTTTAATATTAATACTTGGTATGCCGATAAGCATGTAAGATAAAATTACTTTAACTACCAAGCCCAATGCTAGGTTTTTTACAGGATGAAATTGTTTGTTTACAGACTGAAGTATTGCTGTAAATGCTTGAACCAAAGTTAAGAAAATCACTCCTATTGACAGTATTTCCAAAAGTGCTCCGGAACTTGCATGCTTTGCCGGCCCAATAGACGGATAAAGCAAAGCAATTATAGGCTCTGCAAGCATAAATAAGCCTATACCGCATGGAAGTCCTATAATTAATGACATTTTTACGCCGGCATTAGCAGTTTCGTTTAACCTAATAACTTGTTTTTTTGTAAATGCTTCGGTAATTGAAGGAACTAAGCTCATTGCCACGGCTGTTGAAAAAACCTGAGGGAAATTTATTAAGGTTTGAGCTGTTCCGCTTAATTCACCAAACATGTCAGTATATTCTTCAACAGTATATCCGAGAGCTGCAAGTCGATTTGAAACTATAAATGAATCCATGTTTCCCATAAGCGGTGCAATTGAAGCACCTATGGTTATGGGAACAGCAATGTATAAAAGACTTTTAATCACATATTGCACCGGTTCTACTTTATTATTTTTTGATACAGAAATTTCTTCTTTTATACTTTTCTTGCTGAAGATAAACATAATATAAATCAATATAAAAGCTGCAATACCACCTGCTGATGCACCGAAGGTAGCACCTGCGGCAGCTTCTTCAAGTCCTGTACCTACCAATGCATATGCCAGGTATAAACCAACTGCAACTCTAAAAATTTGCTCAATAAGCTGTGACAAGGCAATGGGAGTCATGTTCTGCATTCCTTGGAAGAATCCTCTGTAGGCGGATAGCATAGGTACTGCAAACAATGCAGGAACCAGTGCCAACATGGAATAGTATGAGCCGGGAAACCCTAGAAAGGTAACAAGATTACGAGCAAATATAAGCACAAAAATAGATGAAACAAGTCCTATTAAAAATAAACCCCAACTTGCTATTTTATAAACCTGATATGCTCCTTTGTAATTATTAAGAGCTCTTCTTTCGGAAACCATCTTAGCAATTGCCGTGGGGAACCCGGACAGTGACACAACAAGCAAAAGATTATATATGTTATAAGCCGGTTGATAGTGACCTATACCTTCAGTTCCTATTAAATTTGTCAGAGGTATCCTGTACACTGCCCCTAATATTTTTACAAATAATCCTGCTATGCTCAGTATAGCAGCACCTTTAACAAAATTTTCCTTAGACATGTTTCTCCCTTTCTTACAAGATATATTTGGGACATTCCTTCTTCCTGCAAAGACCGCCTATATCAAAAAGGAATGTTTACTCTCAATTTGGGGACATTCCTTCTACCCGCAGAGACTATCCCTAAACAGGAAGGTGTGTCCCCATACCTTTTTCGCTGAAATTTAGTTTATCACAGTTTATAATTCTTTTAAAGAGAAAAATGCGAATCAGCGGATATTTTTATTATTTTTAGCCACTTTAAATAGCAATTTTTTATACCTTGTAACTATTTTTATGGTATAATTTTATTATTACAATTCGGGGAGTTTTTCTTACCTCGCACCTATTAAGGAGAATTTGATGGAAAGGCTGAAGGGTACAATAGTTGAAACTATTTTTAGAAATAATGAAAACGGATATACGGTTGCTTTGTTGGAAACAAAAAATGAATTATTAACCATAACGGGAGTATTTGGTACCGATATATCCGGCGAAAATATTGAAGTGTTTGGAAAAAGAGTTCACCATCCAAAATACGGTGAGCAATTTCAAGTTGACATATATAATTCCATACTTCCCACCGGCTTGGAGCAAATAGAAAACTATCTTTCCTCAGGTTTAATAAAAGGTATAGGAAAATATACCGCAAAAAAAATTGTAGAAGCATTTAAAGAAGCAACCTTTGATATTATTCAAAACACTCCGGAAAAATTAACTGAAATAGAAGGAATAGGCGAGAAAAAAGCGGATATGATTGCAAAAAGCTTTCAGGAGCAGGCAGATGTCAAAGAAATCATGATGTTTTTACAAAGTCACAATATCAGCACTAACTACAACATAAAAATTTATAAGGAATATGGTAAAAATACTATAAATGTAATAAAAGAAAATCCATACAGGTTAGCTGAAGATATTTATGGTATAGGTTTTAAGTTAGCCGATAAAATAGCTGCATCCTTAGGAGTTGAGAAGGATTCGCCCTACAGAATATCATCCGGAGTTAAGTATATACTGGCAGAATATGCATCAAGAGGCCACACCTTTGTACCATACAATTTATTGGTAAAAAGCTCTGCCAGTCTTCTTGAAACCTCAATTGAAACTATAGAAGATGAAATAAGGAATATGGCATTTACAGATAAAATACATATAGAAACAATTGACTCTGAAACCGTGGTATATTATCTGCCCTATCATACAGCTGAAGTAAATGTATGCAAAAATTTAATAAATTTAGCCGGTTACAAAACTGACATTTCAGAGAAAGATGTTCTAAAGTATTTGGAATCTGACGAGGATAATTCAATTAATCTTACCGAGATGCAGAAGGAAGCCGTTGTACAATCCATATTAAACGGTGTTACGGTAATAACGGGAGGACCCGGAACCGGTAAAACAACAATTATATTATCAATCATTAAAATATTTGAATCAATGAATAAAAAAGTTCTTCTATGCGCTCCAACGGGAAGAGCAGCCAAGCGCATAACCGAGTCGACGGGAAGAGAGGCAAAAACCATTCATCGCCTGTTGGAATATGCTTACGGTGAAAATGACAGCAATTTAGTCTTTAACAGAAATGAAAATTCACCTCTGGACTGCCACGCTATCATTGTTGATGAAATGTCCATGGTTGATATATTGCTGATGAACAATTTACTCAAGGCATTAAGAAGGGGAACAAAGTTAATAATGGTGGGAGACGTAGACCAATTGCCGTCTGTCGGAGCAGGCAATATTTTATCTGACATTATTAAAAGCAATACCATAAAAACAATCAGGCTTGATATGATTTTCAGACAGTCTGCGGGAAGTATGATCGTTCAGAATGCACATGCCGTAAACAAGGGAATGATGCCTTTGCTAAACAAAAAGAATTCAGATTTTTATTTTATGAGGGAAAATAATATAAATAATATTGCAGAGCTGATAGTTGAACTGTATAAGGAGCGCCTGCCTTCAAAGTACGGTTTGAATCCCATGAAAGATATACAGGTGCTTTCTCCAATGAAAAAAGGCGATGCAGGTGTTTTAGAATTAAATAAAAAAATTCAGGAAGCAGTTAATCCTCCTTCTAAGTTAAAAAAGGAAAAGGTATTTGGCAAATATATATTTCGCGAAGGCGATAAGGTAATGCAGATTAAAAACAACTACCAAACAGAATGGAAATTGACAGATAATAACCTTGTCACCGGAGAAGGGATATATAACGGTGATATAGGAAATATATTATTTATTGATGAAGCTGAGCAAGAAATGTATGTTCAATTTGATGATGAAAAAGAAGTGGTGTATTCTTTTAACCAATTAGATGAATTAATACTTGCCTATGCAACAACGGTACATAAAAGTCAAGGGAGTGAATTCCCCGTTATTATAATGCCCATGGTATGGGCACCGCCAATGCTGCTTACGAGAAATTTATTATATACTGCCATAACAAGAGCAAAACGATTGGTAGTTCTTGTAGGTCAGGAAAAATATATGATAGAAATGATTGAAAACAATAAAATAGATAAACGTTTCTCAGCACTTGATTACAGGCTGAAATCTGCAGTAGAAACTTATAAGCTTCTGACATGATTGGGGACACTCCTCTTAGGTGTATCCCCATACCTATTGGAGGGTAAAATGAAAGGGTATCTTGATTCGTTCTTAGAACTTTTATATCCTGAAAAAAATATTTGCTTTATATGTAATGTTTATGACAGCTCTATCAATGACAAATATATTTGCAGTGATTGCGAAAGGAAGCTGATAAAAATTGTACCTCCTCTATGTAATAAGTGCTCCAAGCCCATTGACTATGCTTCTGATTGTCTTTGTCCCGACTGCAATGTATATGAAAAAAGCTTTGAAGCTGCTAAGTCTCCCTTCTCATATGAAGGTATTATAAAAGACAGTATCTATAACTTCAAATATTACAATAAGCCCTATTTTTATAAGTTTTTTGGCAGCCTCCTGTTAAGGTATATGAAGGAAAATGATTACATCAACTTTGATTTTATAACATCTGTACCCCTTCATAAGTCTAAAATGCGCACACGAGGCTACAATCAGTCAAACTTGCTGGCCAGACATTTAAGCGAAAAACTCTCAATTCCTTATGCTGACGTTTTGAAAAGGACTGTAAAAACCACTAAGCAAAGCCAGCAAAGCAAGAATGAAAGGAAAAAAAACTTAAAGGGCGCATTTGCCGTAAAATATCCCCTTATAAACGCAAGTATAAAAAATCGCAGTGTGCTGTTGGTAGATGATGTCTACACAACAGGCTCCACTGCTGATGAATGCTCTAAAACACTTCTTGATTTCGGTGTCTCAAAAGTCTATGTAATTACAATAGCCAGATAAAAACAACCGTCATTCTGAGTGCCCTAGCACGAAGAATCACATATCTTAAAGACTGAGATTCTTCACTGCGTTCAGAATGATACTGACGTTAATAATAGATAGTATTTTCGGTTATTATTATATCCATTTTCACATCGTGCTCCTCTGCAGGTATATTTTTAAGCACTTGGAAATCGTGGGCTAGGGCTACTTTCTTTGCTGACGGTTTTAGCAAGTTTAAAATTTTGTCATAATAGCCCTTACCAAATCCGATTCTGTTTAAATTCTTATCAAATACAACTCCTGGTACTATAACCAAGTCAATTTCTTCGATATTCACTGGTAAAATACTTTTCGGCTCATAATAACCGAAGGAATTTAGCTTTAAGTCTGATTCCTTGGTTATTTCAGAGGGTATCAAGACAGAATTTATATTATCCGTATATGGTATAACAACACGCTTTCTTTCGGAAAGCATTCGTTTAATAAGATTTGATGTCATCACTTCATTTTTAAAATCCATGTATATGAAAACAACCTTGCTTTGTTTATAAATATCCAGGCTTGTTATTTTGTCCATTATCGCATTACTGTTTTTTTTAACATCTTCTTCAGACATGTTATTTCTTACATTGAGTATTCTTTTTCTTAATTGGCTTTTACTCTCCATTATATCACCAACTCATTAAGTTCTGTCATTAGCAGGCTCCATCACCAATTTGGCATTAAAAAAATATTGAAATTAATAATCTGTACAATATATTGATAACAGGACCTATTATTCTTCCTATTCCTCTGAATATAATCAAGAGAAGCAATGCAAATCTTAAGTGCTCGCGATATTTGAAATAAAAATTCCAAACCTTCGGTCCTCCTATGCTTCCCAGTATATGATGCCCGTCTAAGGGAGGTACGGGTAAGAGGTTAAATACCATTAAAACTAAATTAATATGTACCGTACTTCTTAATACTTCAAATATTATTTGATTTGACAAAGTATAAGGCAAAAACATATATGCCAATTTCATAAGACCGGTAAATAAAAATGCAATAAGAAAATTGGATAAGGGTCCTGCCAATGACACAATTGCATCATCTCGTATCGGATTTTTGAAATTTCTAGGATTAATCATTACAGGCTTAGCCCATCCGAATCCAAACACAAGCAAACATATAAAACCCATTGGGTCTAAATGTTTCATAGGGTTTAGTGTTATTCGTCCTTGCAGAAGCGGTGTATTATCACCCATTCTTACTGCTGCATAGCCGTGTGAAAATTCATGAATCGATATTCCCAACAAAATTCCGGGCAGAAACAATAATCTGCTTAATAAATAATCCATGCTACCTCCTTATCAAGATACAAGATAACTTGCTCTCTATTCAACATTATTGTCTACATTCTTGTATACTGTTGCTGTTTCAAGTCTTCTGCCCTTAATTTCCGTTATGACGATTCTAAGACCGTATTCTTCTAATTCCAAAGTGCTTCCGTCTTCAGGAATAATTCCCAATATACCGAAAACCAATCCTCCGAATGTATCAAAATCTTCATCGGGCAAACTTACTCCTAATTCCTTGGACACATCGTCCAAATAAGCCGAGCCTTTAATTCTCCATGTCTTATCATCTATTTTTTTAATTTCCTCCTCTTCGGGAGTTAAGTAATCATCGTCAATATCCCCCACTATTTGCTCCAATAAATCATTCATGGTAATAATACCGCTCATTCCTCCGTATTCATCAAAAACAACGGCAAAATGATTTCTGCTCTTCTTCATATTTTGGAACAAAACATCTGTTCTCACTGTTTCAGGTACATAGTAAGCCGGCTTGACAGCCTTTTTCATAATATTTTCTCTGCTTTTATCTTCAATTGTGTAATATTCCTTAACATGCAAAACTCCGATAACATTATCTGCGCTTCCGTCGCATACAGGATATCTTGAGTGCCTGCTTTCGGATATTTTTTTATCCCATTCTTCCTCTGTTTCATCGAGCCACAATATTACTGCTTCTGTTCTGTGAGTCATTACTTCTTCGGCTGTTTTATTGTCAAATTCAAAAACATTTTGAATCATTTCTTTTTCACTTTCATTAATTGAGCCTTTTTCACTTCCTACATCAACCATCATGCGAATATCTTCTTCCGTTACTTCATCATCAGTTTCATTGGGGTCAATCCCCAATAATTTCAATATACCATTGGTAGATACAGTCAAAAGCCAAACCACGGGAGCAAACAGTTTTGATATAAAATATAAAAGCCCCGACAAAGAAAGCGCTAATCTTTCAGCATTTTTCATTGCAATTCTTTTTGGAACAAGTTCACCCATTACAAGTGTTATATAAGACAGTAATAATGTTATCAGTACTACAGAAACGGAATTTAAAACTGAAAAGGGTATGTTTACACCTATATTTATTAATAGTCCGGTGAGCCTGCTTGCAAAGTTTTCTGCAGCAAAAGCACCTCCTAAAAGTGCTGCCAAAGTAATGGCAACTTGAATTATAGAAAGAAATTGTGACGGGTTATCTGTAAGTTTTGAAAGCCTAATAGCACGCTTATCGCCCTCCAGCATCAATTTTGCTATTCTGTTGTCATTCATTGATATTACCGCAATCTCAGCAGATGCAAAGATAGCATTAATAAATAATAAAATAAATTGTAAAACCAATGGACCCCATAACGAGCCTTCTTCTAACAAAATTAATTCCTCCTAAATAAGTTAAATAATTACAAGAATAATAACATAGATATTTTGCTCCGTCAATATTCATTTATTAATGCAAACTTTATAAAATCAATGCAAATTGAATATTATTGAATGAATATTATTAATTTTTTATACAAAAACTAGTATTTTTTGTCAAAAATAAAGTTGCTATAATTTAATATATATTGTAGAATTAATATAACTCTATTTAATGGAGGCAAATATATGTTTTTTGAAGCCTTAATATTAGGAATAGTTATCGGCTATATAAGAAGGGGAAAGCTAAGCAGATTATCATATGTTAATTTCAGTTTCAGATTCTTGATTTACATTTCAGCTTTGTTTTACTTGGGTATTATAGTTATAAACTTAGGTCTTTATGATTATGAATCATTTCTCTATTCAACATTTCTTATCGGCTCAATTGTTTTAACCGGATTATTTTTAATAGCAAATTTAAGCATAAAATATATGTTTATTCCATTAATAGGACTTGCTTTAAATTTGTTATCGTTTTTAGCAAACAATTTTAAATTTCCGCTGTCTCCGGACGCTGCAGCAAAAATATACGGTGCAGAAGCAGCCGAGCTTTTAAATGCCGGTAAATTATTGTTTTATACATCTTCAGAAACAGCGACACTCAGCTTTTTAGGCAACATAATTCCAATAGGAAACTGGTTCGTTGTAAGTATAGGCGATATTATAGCCTCACTGGGAGTTGTATTGATTGTTCAATGTATTATGGCAGATAAATTTATACAAACCAGAAGCAAAATTACTTTTTCAAAAGATATATTCAGATAGATAATCAAAAAAGCGCCCTTAGGCGCTTTTATACTAACAACAAAGTATACAACGATTGTTATTGCTATTAATAAGCTACATGTCATTCTGAGAGCTTTAGCTCGAAGAATCTCATTTTATAAAACCTGAGATCCTTCGCTTACGCTCAGGATGACATAAAGGAGTATATTAATGCGCCCTTAGGCGCATTTTGTTATTACAAATCTATATTCTCAAATTTATTGAACTGGTCCATTCCGATGTTGCCGCTTGAAAGTAAAAAAACTACCTTATCTTCAGCTTTAAATTCAATAGCCTTTTGCAGTACTGCGCCTATTGTAATAGAGGAAGAAATTTCAGCCAATAATTTTCCTTTAGTCAATAAAAATTTTGTTGCCTTAAGAATATTTTCTTCATGAACCGTAACAATTTTATCAACATATTTTTTAATTATGGGGTAATTACGTTCTCCGGGTCTTAAGGTTTGTAAGGCATCAGCCACTGATTTTGAGTTTGGGTCCAGAGAAACGGGGTGACCTGCTTTTAAGCTTTCACTGTAACGAGGAACCAGTGCAGGCTCCACACCGATTACTTTTACTTTTGGATTAATTTCTTTGACTGCTGCGGAAAGACCGCCGATTAAACCGCCGCCGCCGATGGGAACAACAATATAATCTGCATCCGGAAGCTGTTCAAGTATTTCTAGTCCGACAGTACCTTGTCCCGCAATAATTTCATAATCATCAAACGGAGGTATTAAGCTCCAGCCATTTTCTTCACTTAGTTGTCTTGCTACATTATATCGCTCCGATGGTATACTGTAGATTATTTCTGCTCCATATGATTGTATTCCTTCAACTTTTATCTTTGGAGCATTATCCGGAATTACTACTCTGGCTTTTCTTCCTAACAAAGTTGTTGCATAAGCTACAGCCTTGCCATGATTTCCCGACGATACAGTAATAATTCCTTTATTGAGTTCTTCTTCCGATAAAGTCATTACCTTATTAACCGCACCGCGAACTTTAAACGAATTGGTCTTTTGAAATGATTCCATTTTAGTATATACTTGACAACCTAAGTATTCATCCAAGTTATTTAAACGAAGAAGAGGAGTCTTATATACAAATGGTGCAATGCGTTCTTGTGCTTCTTTGATTTTTTCAATTGTAAGCATGAGCTTAACCCCCTAGACTAATTTAATACCATTAATTAAGATTCTTTTATTGTTTCGGACAATGCTTTTGAAAGTCCTGCAAGTCCCTGAATTTCCGAAGGTATTATAATTTTTGTTGCCTGACCGTTTGCAGCTTTTTCAAATGATTCAAAACTCTTGAATGTAAGCACTTCCTTGTTAAGCTCAACATCCTTAATCATTTTTAAACCCTCGGCGGTTGCCTTTTGAACGCTTAAAATTGCTTCTGCTTCACCTTCTGCCTCTCTGATTGTTGCTTCCTTCTTGGCTTCTGCTCTTAAAATTGCTGATTGTTTTTCTGCCTCTGCCTGAAGTATCATAGATTCCTTATTGCCTTGCGCTACCAAGATAGCAGAACTCTTTTGTCCTTCAGCAATAAGAATTGCCTCTCTTTTTTCTCTCTCGGCCTTCATTTGTTTTTCCATTGCATTTTGAATTTCTTTTGGAGGCAATATATTTTTAACTTCAACACGATTAATTTTTATACCCCATGGGTCGGTGGCATCATCCAAGACGGCACGCATTTTCGTATTTATTATTTCTCTTGAAGTTAATGTTTCATCAAGCTCTAAATCACCAATTATATTTCTTAAGGTTGTCGCACTTAAGAAGTCAATAGCAGATATTGGTCTCTCAACCCCGTATGTATAAAACTTGGGGTCGGTAATTTGGAAAAAAATTACCGTATCTATCTGCATTGTTACATTATCCTTTGTTATTACCGGTTGAGGCGGAAAATCAATTACCTGCTCCTTAAGAGATATTTTCTTTACAACCCGGTCAATCAAGGGAACCTTTACATGTACTCCAACACCCCACGTTGTTTGATAAGCACCAAGGCGCTCTATAACATAGGCATGTGCCTGAGGTACTATTCTGATATTTGTTGCAAACAATATAACTACTATCAATAACAATAAAACCAAGCCTATATATTCCATATACTCCTCCTTATTTTTTCTCAACAATAAGCTTAACACCTACTATTTTTTTTACTGTTACTATTTCGTCCTTTTCAATTACTTGGTCATCAACAGACCTGGCAGCCCACATTTGCCCTTTAACATTAACCGTTCCCCTATTATTAATATTATCAATTGTTGACGTAACTTTAAAGGACTGCCCTATTAATGATTCAGCATTGGTCTTCACTCTTCCGACCTTTAATTTCTCCATTGCTATCGGTCTTGTAAATATCAGACATACTATAGAAACCAACAAGAAAACCACTATCTGCACTTCTAATCCTAATCCGGTCAAATAAATCAACCACGCAAAAATTGCACCGATAGCGAACCATATTGTTGTTAAGCTAACAGTTATAGCCTCAATTACTACACACGCAACCACTATTCCCAACCAGGCATATCCTATATATTCCATTAAGGCCTCCTATATTAAGGTGTGTATCCCTTTAACTTTACATTAATTATATACCACAATTCAAAGCAGGTAAACAGTTTTCAATCAATTATCCCGCTTAAGGTTTGATATGGATTTACATAAGTGTTATATATGCTCACTGCATAATGCAGGTGGGGTCCCGTTGAAAACCCTGTTGTACCCACACTTCCAATAACATCTCCCTTTTTAACCACATCGCCTTTTTTTACATTAATTGTATCTAAGTGATAGTAGGAAGTAAAAAGCCCCATTCCATGGTCAATAACAACCGTGTTGCCGGGAGAAAGAAGTCCCTCCATAGCGAATGTGACCCTCCCGTTATTGGGAGCTAGGACAGGAGTTCCTTTTGGAGCGGCTAAGTCAAGACCTGAGTGCCGCGAAGAAGAGATTTCATTATTCACATATCTTATTTCAGCAAAATCCGTTGTCAGCTCTCCTTCAACAGGCATTATAAATGTGCCCTCCCACAACTTTTCCTTTGCAGACTCAGTTCTTGCAGGCTTTACAAGCTGGGCAAATTCATAGATTGCAGCATTATCATTATGTGTTTCGTTCATTTCTTCGCTTACTGTAAGATATTGAGTTTTAAAACTCCTATTTGACACAATAAATGTTTTTTCCAATGTATATTCATCTTCTGTACCTTCATTTACAAGGGCTGTTACAATATGCTCACCTGGCTGTGTATACAGGTCTATTGGCATTATATAATAATTTTTATCTTTGTATGCATAAATATCATTGTTGATTTTTACAGCATCAGTTTCCAACTTTACTGTTTCATCATCATTCAAATTCTCAATACTAATCAACAAAATGTTGCCCGGATAATTCTCTTTGGTTACTATATTAATTTGTGCAGGTATGTCTACCGAGATAGAAAATTTCAACTTCTGACTTCCGTATGACTCGTTGTTTTCCTTAAAGTGCCACTGGCTTTCACATTCAACCAAGTATTCACCGTCACTTTTTATATTACTAATGAGCTCAGACAAATTTTTTCCTGTAGCGATCAAACTGCCTTGCTCATATATTCTAATTATTTGGTTATCAGGCTGCTTTTCATGTTTAATATCTATGGAGTCAGAGTTTGACACTGCTATCTTTTCATTCTCTTCATATTTTCCCGTTATCGTTCCTGCATTGTTTACAAAATCTCCTTCTATATTTCTGCTGTTCCAATTGTATTCAATGTCAGGGGTTAATTTTTGCCCGTTTACCTCAATATACGAGTTGTACATTGCTGAAATATATATGTATGAAAAAGCATCGCTTAAAAACAATTGTTTTGTAACATTGTCTCTAATTTTAAACAATGTTTTATCCTGAGCAAGATATGCAGCTTGATTGTCTAAATCAAAGTAAAGTTTGTAGACCTCTTCATCATTTTCTTTTTTGAGTATAATTTCATAGCTCAATAAGGATGATATATTTTCATCTGTTTTATTCTTCTTATTTACTGCATCTAGAATTATTTCAGCATCCTTGCTGTCTTTTGGGATAACAATCTTAACACCGTTCTGTAAATTTACTGCTTCAATTTCGGTAACATCGGAAAAGACAGTGCTGCAACCGGTAAATAAAATACACAATATAACAATAATTATTATTTTCTTCATAATACCTCCATCAAGTAGTTTTTGATTTTGACAAAGTATTATACATCTTATCTTTCTTCTCTGAAATAATTTACTCCGCAGCTTGCGGGCTGTTGGTTTTCCTTTGATTTTTTTATTGAAGTTACTACCAATACCAAGGCTGTTATAGCAAATGGAAGCATATCATAAAAGGCATTTGGAATTGTAAAAATTGTTTTTGGAAAATAATATTTTAAAATATTGAATGCTCCAAATATAAATGAGCCAAAAATTGCTCTTAAGGGTTTCCATGATGCAAATATAACGAGGGCAACAGAAATCCATCCCTGACCGTTTACCGGATTGTTCATCCATACGCCCCCGTTGATAATCATGGAACAGTATGCTCCTCCTATGCCGCATATACCGCCGCCAATGAGAACATTAATATACTTCAGCTTTGTTACCTTGATTCCTGCTGCATCGGCTGCACCGGGATTTTCTCCTATAGCTCTCACATTGAGCCCTGTCTTTGTGAGAGAGTAGTATATACCGCATATTACAGCAATAGCTACACCCAAGTATACAAAAATATTGTATTGAAATAATAAGGGTCCCAAAACAGGAATAGTGCTGATGCCGGAAATATTTATATTGCTTATTTGTGCAGTTATTTGCTCAGGAAGCTTTAAAGAATTTGAAGCAGAATTTACAAGCATAAATTCTCCCGCAAAGTTTGATATACCTACACCGAAAATTGAAAGGGTAAGACCGGTAACATTTTGATTTGCCATAAATGTGATTGTTAGAATAGCATAAATTAAAGCACCCAGCATGCCTGCCAAAAAAGCTGCCAAAAGGGCAATATAAATACTATTGCTGAAGAATCCTGCCATGAATCCGGCACATGCTCCCATAGCCATCATTCCTTCAACTCCAAGATTTAAATGTCCTGCCTTTTCATTCATAATCTCGCCTACTGTACCAAATAACAGAGGAGTTCCCGCAAACACCGCAGCAATTAAAAATTTAATGAACATATTATTTCCCTCCTTTTTTGGTAAGTACAAATTTATATCTTATGAAAAATTCACATCCTAAAATAAAAAACAGAATTATACCCTGCAGCACACTTGCAAAATATGTTGACAATCCGTAGGTAGACTGCATGACACTGCTACCCTTATCGAGTATGCTGAACAAAAATGAAACCAAAAGTATTCCAAAAGGATTTAAATATGCCAGCCAGGACACAATTATTGCAGTGAATCCAACTCCGCCTGCAACAGAAGATGCTAAGGTCATGTCTGAACCGGCAGCCTGAATCATTCCGGTAATACCGCAAATTCCGCCGCTTATAATCATGGTTCGAAGTATTATTTTTTTTACATCCATGCCTGCATATCTGGCAGTAGATTTACTTTCACCGACTACGCTTATTTCATATCCGTGTTTTGTATATTTAAGATATATGAATACTATGACAACAAGAATCAGAGCAATAATCCATCCGAAGTGCACTCCTAAGACCTTATCGATTTGGGCATTGGCAGTAAATCTTGCTATTTTCGGAAAACCTGAGGAGCCGGGGTCCTTCCAGGGACCATCCCTCAGGTAAGTAATTATATGCAATGCAATATAATTGAGCATCAATGTAAAAAGTGTTTCATTAGTATCATATTTTGATTTAAAGTAAGCAGGTATCAGTCCCCACAGACCTCCGCCTATTGCTCCCGCAGCAAACATAACAATCAATAACAAAAAATGAGGCCAATTATCGTGAAACAGTGCAAAATATGAAGCGCAGACAGCACCGACTATTATCTGCCCTTCGGCACCTATATTCCAAAATCTCATTTTAAATGCAATAGAAACGCCTAATGATGACATTAATAAGGGAATCATAAATTTAACTGTTGCCTGGAATGCCATTTTGCTCCGAAATGCTCCGGATATAATAGTCCCGTAAAGTTTAAGGGGATTATAGCCTAATAGAAGTATGAATAATCCTCCTGCAGTAAGGGCTAATACAAAGGCAGCTATTCTTATTTTTAATATATCATTGCTTGAGCGCTCGGATATTTTTACGGTCCTTATAAAAGGTGTATGACTTCTGTTATTCATCTGAGTCAACTCCTTCCATTTTTCTTCCTGCCATCATAAGTCCGATTTCTTCCTTTGTGGTATTTTTTGCATCCACAAGACCCATCAATTCTCCATGGCATAAAACCATAATCCTGTCGGACAGCTCCAAGAGAACATCCAAATCTTCTCCTATAAATAGTATTGCAACATTCTTTTTCTTTTGCTCATTTAATAAATCATAAATTATATAAGAAGAATTTATATCAAGTCCTCTGACGGGATATGCGGTAATCAGAACATTCGGCTCGGATTCAATTTCTCTCCCCAAAAGAACCTTTTGTACATTTCCTCCTGAAAGCATTCTTACGGGAGTTTCAACATTCGGAGTTGTAATACTTAGTTTTTCAACCAATTCTTCGGCTAACTGCCTGGACGGTTTTTTGTCGATTATAAAACCTTTGTTTTTCTTGTATGATTTAAGCAGCATATTATCAATCATGTCCATAGAGCCTACCAAACCCATGCCTAATCTGTCTTCAGGTACAAAACTCATACTTATGCCTAAATTTATAATTTCATCGGGGGTTTTCCCTATAATATTTTCCTTGTTATATAATACGGCCCCTGTCTTAGCAGGCATAAGTCCTGCAATAGTTTCGCACAATTCCCTTTGCCCGCTTCCTGCAACACCTGCGACACCGAGTATTTCTCCGCTTTTGAGCTTAAAATTAATATTGTTTAAGCCTATTGTGCCGTCCTCATTTACAACAGACAGGTCTACCACCTTTAAAACGGTCTTCTTACTACTTGTTTCGGGACGTTTGATTTCAAGGCTGATGGGCCTTCCAACCATTAATTCCGTAAGCTGTTTCTCATTGGTCTCCCGGGTATTGACCGTATCGACTACCTTTCCTTTTCGAAGTATTGCAACCCTGTCACTGATGGCTAAAACTTCATGGAGCTTGTGTGTAATAATAATTATTGCATTCCCCTGCTCTTTCATTCTGCGAAGTATTACAAAGAGCTTTTCTGTTTCCTGAGGTGTGAGTACCGAAGTGGGCTCGTCTAAAATTAAAATCTTCGCCCCCCTGTACAGCACTTTCATTATTTCAATGGTCTGCTTTTCGCTTACGGACATATTGTAAACTTTTTTATCAGGCTCTATTTCTAAACCGAATTTGTTGCTCATTTCAAGAATTTTTTCTTTTAAGGCACTGTTTTTGACGTATTTCCCCCTTGTGCCTAAAACAATATTATCCATTGCACTGAATACTTCAACCAATTTAAAATGCTGGTGAATCATTCCTATGCCTAACTTTATGGCTTCGTGCGGATTTGTTATAAAAACTTCATTTCCATCAATAAATATTGTACCTTCATCAGCATAATAAATGCCGGATAATATGTTCATCAATGTAGTTTTTCCTGAGCCGTTTTCTCCAAGCAAAGCAAGAATTTCACCATATTTAATTCCAAGGTTAACATCCTCGTTTGCAATTACTTTTCCAAAAGATTTAGTAATACCCTTGAGCTCAATTGCATAATTATCATTCTTTTTCAACATAATCACCTTTTTTGTCATATCCTGAGCGTAAACGAAGGATCTCAGGGTTTAAAAATGAGATTCTTCGAGCTAAAGCTCTCAGAATGACACCTAGCTTATTCATAGCAATGTATTAAGGGGTTGGCAACAACCAACCCCATTGAATTATTTTTCTACCACTGTTTTAAAATACCAATTGATTCCGCCGGTAATAGTGCCATCATCCAATGTTTTGCCTTCTTCTCCAACTGTGGAGCCGTCATTAGTTTCTATTACTCCGTCAAAAACATTGAAGGTGCCATCCATCATAGATTGTCTTGCTTCCTCGATTTTTTCAACGGTTCCTTCTGCAGCAATACTTTCATTAATAGGTGAAATATCAATCATGCCTTCCTTCATTCCACCATAATAGTTTTCACTTAACCAAGTTCCATTAATAACTTTTTCTGCAGCCCATGTATAATAAGCTCCCCAATTCCATACTGCCGATGTAATGGTAGCCTTTGGAGCATCCTTGGACATATCAGAATTATAGCCTATACCAAAAACCCCTGCCTTCTCAGCCTCCAATTGAGGGTTGGGAGTGTCGCAGTGCTGGGCAATAACATCACAGCCTTCGGCTATCAGTGCTTTTGCAGCATTTGTTTCTTCTTCCGGTGAATACCAGCTGTTGGTAACCTTCACATAAACTTTTGCATCAGGGTTAACGGAATATACTCCCATTGCAAATGCATTTAGTCCGCCTGTTACCTCTGAATTATCCTTACCCATTGCTGCCACATATCCCAACTTATTAGTTTTTGTTTTTAATCCGGCTGCAATTCCTGTTAAATATCTTGCCTGATAGATTCTTCCGAAATAATTGTTAAAGTTTCTATCATTGCTTTTATACCCTGAGCCGTGTGAAAATATTACATCGGGATATTCTTCGGCTAATGCTTCCATTGTATCCATGTATCCCCAGCTTGTGCCAAAAATGATGTGGGCTCCTTCTTCAATACATTCGCGTATAGCTGCATCAGTAGCTGTAGGGTCTGTATCATTAACATTGTTTTTACGAATTATCTGGCTGTCGCTAAGACCAAGTGCTTTCTGCATTTCTATTATTCCCTGATCATGTGCAAAGGTATAACCGGAGCCGTCAGCAGGATTTCCGATATGTATTACTCCAACCTTTATATCTTCCTTGGCAATTGCAGGAAATACTCCTTCTCCGGAAACTTCCGGTCCCTCTGATTCGGGTTCTGTTTGTTGTCCCTTAGAACCGCATGCAGTAAACAATGAAAGTATCATTGTCAGCGCTAAAATAATGCCTAAATATTTTTTCATTTTATCCTCCTATGTAATAAACTTTGCATCAAGAAATAAAAAATGCGAGAAGTTTCCCTAATCGCATCAATAGAATAATACTATCAATAGTCAAACAATTTAAGGTTGTTTGGTAGAAACTATGGAACCATATTATCCATATTATATTGATGCAGTCTATATATTCAACATAATTATATCCTAAGCTATGACAATAAGCAACAAATTATTTTGTTATCAGCCCGGTGGGACAGGGTTCGCAGAAATAATTTAATATTAATAGTTGAATACTAACTAATGCTCAGATACAGAATTTATCAGTAATTAGAAGGTCAGTCTTAAATGTCACATTGAAGCTGTCCGCTTATTCCAAAGTTTTCAAATTCCATTTCTCTTATAACGATTCTTACGGCTTCCTTTGGACAATTGGCGGTTCTTGATACTACTTCCGTTATTTCCTTAACCATTTCTCGTTTTTGCTCAACGGTCCTTCCCTTTAGCATTTCTACCTGAATAATGGGCATGATTCCACCTCCTCTTTCTCAATATGGTAAATTTAATACTTTATTATTTTTTTATGTACATAATCGGACAAGGCGGTCATCAGCATTGCTTGATACAAAATATTGAATTCAACTATATCTCCTAATTTATATTCTGTTTTGCAATCGTGAATATCCAAAATGGTATGGT
>Ga0209723_1003394_pt1 | contig 19224 bp, 16 predicted proteins | sample BiotimSIPDNA_2_FD_185750 | JGI IMG/M metagenome (GOLD analysis project Ga0209723, IMG submission 185750) | Anaerobic biogas reactor microbial communites from Washington, USA - Biogas_R2 time_0 SIP DNA (SPAdes) (version 2) | ecosystem: Engineered > Bioreactor > Anaerobic > Unclassified | place... | reverse complement strand
CGCCGGCGTTTTGTACGCTGCGGTCATGGTTGTCTGCGGCGCTCTATCCAAGGAGAAATAAAAAACGGTAAATCACCGTATTATTTTCCAAGCCGACAAAAAACCACGCCATTGGCGTGGTTTTTTAACAGGCTGACAAATTCCGGTTTAGATGGAATGGGTATTAATCTGTAACGGCGAAAAAGACCGATCTTAGAGTTTTCCGTGCTCGGCGTTCCAGCGGTCGATTTCATCGTCTATAAAAGCGTCGCACTGAGGGTAGATGCTGCCGGGTCCGCCGTATGTTATACACGGTATAAAATGCCCTCCCGGAGCGTAAGCGTCACACGCGCGCCGTGTTTCGCGGCGGATCTCTTCCTCTGTCGAGTCAGCGCGGTCAACGATCGCGGCGTCGATCCCGCCCATGAGGGTCATTCGGCCGGCTATCTGCTTTTGAAGCTTGGGAATGTCGTTTTGCGGTAAAACGCCCTGCCATATGTCTATATGCAGATCTATCATGTCCTCAACGATAGGCTCGCAGAAGCTGTCGCAGTGATGCATGATGATTACGCCGTTATCATGCAGATAGTCATAGGATTTCTGATAGTTCTTCTTAATGAAGGTGCGCCAGATGTCCGGATGCATAAACAGATTGGTCTTGCTTCCCCAGTCGTCGTGCGAGAGTATCATGTCAGGGTGTACATGCTCGACCATCAGACGAAAGCCGTTGTAACGATATTCGCCGATAGCCGCGCAAAGATCCTCCATCGCTTCCGGTTCGGTCATGAAATTAACAAGAGTGTCTTCAAAGCCCATGAGAAAATGCAGGCGCTCGAACAGTCCCGTCGGCGCGAACATCATAAGAAGGTCTTCGGAGCGGTCTATAGCCGCGGCGCGCTCCAAAAACGGCTCCCACAGCGCGTTATCGGAGCAGTTCGCAATCAGATCCGGCACTTTTGTAAATGAGCGCCAGTCTGTAACATCGCGTATTGTTTTGTTTGCCTCTGTAACAAAGGGCATGGCTCCCGGTTCCCCGAGCTCCCAGACTATCGTTGTTCCCCAGCGATCTTTTTTCGGCTCCATTCCCGGGAAGCGATCGCCTCGCACATAGTAATTGACAGGATCGCCCGTCAAAAATACCGTTCCTTCAAATTGCTTTATAAGCCTGTCCGGCTTTCCGTTCGGGAGAAGCGTTTGAAGAAAATTCTCTTTTTTACTAAGCATAATGCTCCTCAGCTTCCTTTCGAAATAATGACTATAGACAATATATCACGTCGGAACCGCTCAGTCATCATTAAGATTTGACAAAAAGGACTACCGATTTTGTCTCAGTTTAACAATGACAGTGATAAAAACAAGTGCTAGTATAAGCATATATTACAAAACGAAGCCGGATAAAAGGCTCATTTTGCACATTGTATTCAAATGCCCCGGAGGATGTTGGGATGAATCGAAGAGAAAACATGCTTTCCATACTCAATCACAAGACTCATGATCATGTCGGAAACTATAAAAGCGATATGTGTCAGGTGGGCGGCAGACTTGAAATATTTGAAAACGGCCCGATCGGAGGCGGGACGGACGGGTTCGGGTGCAGATGGCTCGCGTCCGACTCCGCTCTGGGACAAGGCGTTCCGGCAAGCGCGAAACCCGTTCTTGAGGATGTTTGCGACTGGGAAGATATCGTCAAATTTCCCGATCTTGACCAGTTCGACTGGGAGGAGCAATCGAAGGCGCAGCTGGCGGGATTTGACCCCGATAATCAGATCATAGAATACGGAATGTGGAACGGTCCCTTTTTGCGGCTGACTCACCTGATGGGCTTTGAAAACGCGCTTTGCGCAATGCATGAAGAGCCGGAAGCCTGTTTCGCTCTGCTAAACGCCATTGTCGACTATAAGATTCGTGTTGCGGAAAGAGCGGTGCGCTATTTTAGGCCCGACGCGATATGCACCTTCGACGATGTCGCCACGGAAAGGGCAACGTTCATGTCCCCCGAGAAGTACAGGGAGCTTATAAAGCCGGTTCACACGAGATTCAATTCGGCGGTGCGTGAAATGGGGGTAATTCCAAACACACATGTTTGCGGCAAATGCGAAGCGATAGTGCCCGATCTTGTGGATGAGGGCTCCGCTGCCTGGGAGATCTGTCAGCCGGAAAACGACTTGCTCGCGCTGCAGGCAGCAGTCGGCGATAAGCTGGCGTTTATAGGCGGATATGATATGAAAGGCACATTCGCATTTAAGGATAAATCAGAGGAAGAATTAAGGGCCAGTGTTCGTGAAACGATAGACAGGTATGCCCCCGGCGGAAATTACGCCATAATGGGGATGATACTCTACAGCAGCCTTGACAAATTCGTGCGGACAATGGCGATTATGACCGACGAAGCTTTAAAATACGGGAATAATTACTATAATCGCTGAATTACTTTGTCGAATCCGCAGTGAGAATGCGCAATAATAGCGCAAATTATTAATAATAGTGAAATAAGAGCCAAACGATATAGACATATAATGAATAAAATATTATAATAGTCAACACGAAAGTTTTTCCGGCAGCAGCCATTTATGTACAGAGCAATCTTGGCTGTCTGCGTCGCCGGCAGGGCGGGCACAGCAAATAAGCTTAAATTCTCGGTATGCGGATTCGGTTTACATGGGAAGGAGGCTTGTCCGTTTGCCGGTAATCGCTTAATCAGGGCATGTTCCCGCACAGGGAAATCTACAAGTAACCGGTTACGACCATACGAGCTAATCTGTTAACAGCTGATCAAAGAGTATTTATGAGAAGGGAAGATTATCATGAAAAGGTACATAGCGTTATTTATGGCAGTTCTGATGGCTCTGGCACTTTTCGCGTGCACGAAAAAAACGGAACCTACCCCTTCGGCAACCGCAACCCCCGAGCCCAGCGCGGCAGTTACCGCTCTGCTGGAAGACATAACCACAAAAGAAAACGGAATCGGATATTTCAGTACCGGTACAGATCCGTTCTCACGGGAAAAGTACACGATCGTCTGGCTGTATCCGAGAAGAATGGCGCTGATGCAGAGCATAGCCGATATACTCACCGAGTGGGGCGAAAAGCTCAATTATGAGCTTATAGCTTCAACCGGCGACGGCGACATCGACTTGTATATTCAGCAGATGGAGCTGTACGCCAATCAGGGCGTAGACGGCTTCCTGCTCAACTTTGACGTCAACTCAAGATTCCGTATAAAAGAAGTTGCCGATGAGCTTGGAATACCCTATGTGTCGGTTCTCAACTCCGTCAGAAGCGAGGAAGGCAGCTGCATCGTTCCCTGCGTTACGCTGGACGGCTATCAGCTGGGTCTTGATATGATGGATTGGCTGTATGAAAATCAGGAAACCTACTGGGGTAAAAAACCGGACGCGGCTGAAGTCGGATATATCGGCGTGACCTGGTCTCAGAACCTGGACCTGCATTATCGTTACACCGCCTCCGAGAAGAAGTTCCTGGAATATTATCCCGGCAACGACGCTAACGTATTCTCCGCCGACGGCGTTGTCGGAAAGATGGACGCACAGACAGGCTACGATTTGACTGCTCCTATAATATCGGGACATCCCGAAATCAAGTACTGGTTCATAGTCGGCGTGCTTGAGCAGTATGCTCAGGGTGCCGCCAATGCGGCCGAGGATCTCGGCGTGGGTGCGAACACAATGGCTACAACCGTAAACAGCGACGTTCTTTGCGGTATGTGGGATACGGGATATGACGGGCCCTTTGTTTCCTGCGTAGCGGTTTCGCCCGCCATGTATTCGGCCCCCTCAATATCCGCGCTTCTTGCTATCATAGAAGGCAAAGCGACTTTCGATACCCTGTGGACCTCACGCAGGGCTCCCGGCGATCAATACACCGTCTATAACATGAATACGGAGATAGTTACAAAGGAGACATATAAGAATTACTTCGCGGGTATAGAGGAGACTATTAAAAACACCCAGTGGTAATGTCGGCAAACAGGATATAGTTGTTGTGATGTATGTAGTCACGTCAGATGCTTAGCGGATTGCGTAGTGATGCATGTTTTTGCATGTGTCACTACGCAAAATCAAATATGCAAAATATAGGGATTGAAGCAGGAGTTGATTTGGTGGAGCAGTCACTTGAATTTTGCAATATTGTCAAGTCGTTTCCGGGCGTTAAAGCGCTCAAGGGCATAAGCTTTCGCGCCGAAGGGGGCCGGATTTGCGCCCTGATGGGGGAAAACGGCGCGGGGAAAAGCACGCTGCTTAAAATACTCAGCGGTGATATTCAGCCGGATGAAGGTTGTTTAAAGATAAACGGCGAGGAGCATCACTTCCTGTCGCCGCATCAATCGATAAAAAGCAGCGTCAGCGTGATTTATCAGGAGCGTCAGCTCGTGCCCTCGCTGAGTGTAATGGAAAACATTTTCCTCGAAGACATGCCCGTGGGCAAATTGGGCTTTATAAACATGACAGAACTGCGCAGTAAAACGCAGGAAATACTCGACACTTTCGGGCTGCCGATAGCGCCGACGGACACCGTGGGATGGTTGTCGGTAGCATATCAGCAGATGGTCGAGATAATGAAGGCGTACAGGAGAGACTCAAATATCATCGCGTTTGACGAGCCGACGGCACCGCTTACCGATAAAGAGATAACCATCCTGTTTAGTCTTATTAAAAAGCTTAAAGAAAAAGGGAAGGTAATTCTTTACGTATCACACCGTATGGCCGAAATATTCCAGATATCCGATGATATTGTGGTTTTAAAAGACGGCAGCCTTGTCAAAACACTTCTTACCTCACAAACGAATGAGGGAGAGCTCGTCAAGGCTATGGTCGGGCGGGATATCGGCGATACATATGCAAACCTTAAGAGAAATGACAAGATAGGAGATGTTCTTCTAGAGGTCAATAATCTCGTAACGGATTACGTCGACAATGTCAGCTTTAAGCTGCACAAGGGAGAGGTGCTGGGTTTCGCGGGCTTAATCGGCGCCGGACGGACAGAGGTAATGCGTGCGATTTTCGGCGCTGATCCGATACGTTCCGGAGAGATCAGGCTCGAAGGCAAGCCGGTTCGCTTTAAGTCGCCGAGCGAGGCAGTGGCGAGCGGTATTGCCCTGTGTCCCGAGGACCGGAAAGAACAGGGGTTGGTTCTCAAACGGTCGATTACCGATAATGTCAGCATTCCGGTGCTCAGTAAGGTCAAAAAAGGTCTGTTTCTGAGTAGAAAGACGGAAAATGACATGGCGATGAACGCTGTAAGAAAATATTCTATCAAGACGCCGTCGGCGGATAAACAAGTTATGCAGCTTTCTGGCGGAAATCAGCAGAAGGTTATTCTCGGCCGCTGGACGTCGGAGAAAATGGCGACAAAGATCCTCATCCTGGATGAACCGACCAAGGGCATCGACGTCGGGACAAAAGCGGAAGTGTATCAGATGGTCTGTGATTTCGCTAAACAGGGTATTGGCGTCATCTTTATTTCGTCTGAGCTGACGGAAGTGCTCAACGTCTGTGACAACATTATTGTCATGCATAACAGACATATTACCGGAATGCTTACGCGCGAAGAGGCGACTGAAGAGCTCGTCCTTCAGCTTGCAATGAAGGATTAGGGAGAGAAAGCCATGGAGAAAAGCAACAGGCTTAAGAAGATATTAGCTTCAAAAGAATTTTCCTTATTTATACTGCTCGTTATTGTCGTTGCGTTTTATGGGGTGGCATCACCGAACGGTTCGTTTTTAAAAACCAGAAATATACGAAGTATCCTTGACTCAATGACAATATATACGCTTTTTGCGGTCGGCGGGGGTCTGGTAATAATAAGCGGCAAGATAGACCTGTCGCCGAGCTATGTCGGGGCGGTGTGCGGAGTTTTGCTTGCAAAGCTGCTCGATCAAGGTTTGCCGTGGTACCTTGTCGTTCCCATATGTCTGGCTGTTGGAGCGGCGTTTGGCCTCTTAAACGCGGTGCTCATCAACGAATTTAATATACAAAGCTTCATTGCCACACTTACGACCGGCACATTTATCGCTCAGGGGCTTGTATATCTGATTCCGGCGGGGGTAACGTATCAAATCAAAGACCCGGTCGTAATCTGGTACAGCACGGGCAAGATTTTCGGCTTTATACCGATCACAATGGTTATCTCGATATTGATCATTGTGATTTTCGGAATTGTTCTGGCGAAAACGAAGTTCGGCAGAAGCGTGTATCTCATCGGCGGCAACGCTAATGCCGCCCGGCTTGCCGGGTTAAAGCCGAAGAAACTTTCATATATCATATTCGCTTACAGCGGTGCCCTGGGAGCGCTGGCCGGCATGCTTTACGCCGGGCGGCTCAAATCGGGGAGTCTTGTCGGCACCGTCAGCTACGGCTTTCCGGCTGTAACGGCGGCAATTCTCGGCGGTATCTCTCTCGGCGGCGGTACAGGCAACATGCTGGGGTGCTTTTTGGGGCTTTTAATAATTAACAGCTTCAACAACGGGCTGATGTTAATGGGACTCAAGCCTTATTGGCAAACCGTGGCGTCCGGCGTTCTCCTCCTTATCGCGCTGACGATTGACTATTTCTCGACACGAGAGCGCAAGATCAAGTTGACGGGCAGTATTTAAGGAGGAATAGAAAATGATACGTAATTTTCTTGTGAAAAAAGTTGTCAGAAACAACAACTTTACATTAGTCCTCACGCTGTTCGTTGTCCTGTTCGTGTTCCAAATGATTAATAAGAACTATCTGTCGCTGGGCAATATAAGGAACATCTTAAATCAGGCGTTTGTTATGGGAACGCTTTCGGTAGGAATCGGCTGCCTTTTAATATGCGGAAAAGCGGACCTGTCCTCAGGTGCTATCGGTATGATGGGCGGCCTTATTGTAACATTCCTTTTAAACTGGGGCGTTCCCTGGCCGCTTGCCGTACTTATAACGCTGTGTGCCGGTGCTGTAATGGGATCTCTGAACGCGTTTTTTACGAATGTGCTGAATATAATGCCCTTTATAGCCACACTGGGTGTGAGCTCGGTAATTGCCGGGTTAGGGCAGGTCTTTACAAACTTGCAGGACATTCCGATTTATAATAAATCGTTCTGGGTCCTCGGGTCGAAAAACTTTTTCTCAACTCTTCCTCTGCCTTTTCTTATAACAATGGTACTTCTTCTGGCATACGGCATTATCCTGAAAAGGACGCGGTTCGGGCGGCAGATATATATGACGGGCGGAAATGCAAGCGCTGCCCGGCTCGCGGGTATAAATCCGAAAAAAATATCCACGATCTTATACATAAATTCCGGTGCGATAGCAACTATCGCGGGCATCCTTACGGCATCGCGTATGCAAACGGGGTCTCCGACAGCAGTGTTGTCTTATAACCTCGACGCTATTACCGTGGGCGTTCTCGGCGGCATATCGTTTACAGGCGGCACCGGCAGCATGTCGGGAGTATTTATCGGTATCCTGCTTTTTAACAGCTTTAAAAACGGTCTTGTCATAGCCGGGCTTGACTCATATTATCAGCCCGTAGCCAGCGGAATTCTGTTGATAGCCGCATTGATACTCGACTTCTACCGGGAGAGGTCCAGGCTTAAAGCGCTCAGGGCTCACGAAAAACTGGGATGACTGTTTGACGGGTAAAAGCGGTTTTTTCCCTATCGAAACCTCTCCGGCTTCACAAGCGATAACCATAGCTCCGGGGCTGCGGCATGCCGCAGCCCCGGAGCTATGGTTATCTGTCACATATAAAAATGAGCTAAGCGCCCGGGGAAAGAGTAAAGCGGCATCGCGGCACTAATCGCACTCCGGCTCATTCTGCCAGTGGTCAAACATTAAAAATGATAATAATACATTGACGCGCGTCTTCGGATCGTCGAAACTCAGATTGTTCATTTCCTCTATGCGTTTTATGCGATAAACGACATTATTGCGATGCATATGCATTTCATCGGCCGTCTCCTTGGCGCGGCGCTCGTTAAGCATATATGAGCGGAGGAGTTTGATGTTGTTCTGGTTTTTTTCCAGATCGGAGCGCCGCAGCTCGAGCAGCAGCTTCCCATAGCGGCTTTTAGACCACAAAAGCATTGTGTTTTGCGAGAAATCGAGAAGACTTTTCGCGAATATATCTTCATAATGCGTTACCGATTTATCCGTCAGGCCGTGAAAAAGCGCAAGCTTCGCCTGTAAATATGCGTCAGGCAGATCCGTCAGATCTGCGAACACATCGCTCACGCCCCCCCGAAGATTATTCTCGGCGAGGTATTCATTGAGCTTGTTCGGCAAATCCACCGATTCCGCATATTGCGCGATACTGCGGCTGTGAAGGAGCAGTAAAAGGCGCGAATCATAATGAACCGCGCGGATGCGTGCGAATAAGGAAAAGATATCCTGAGCGATACGCCCCGGAAAAGCCTTACCCTCACCGCTGCCGATCTCCAGCAGAATTATAATATACTCCTGATCGGGATCGATACCGATGATTCGCGCTCGTGATTCCACCGCCGTGCGGTTAGCTTTTCCGCCGCCGTTGATGAGGTCTATGATAAGCGATTGATAGCTGTGGCTGAAAAACCTGTCGTTATCCCAGTTGCGGCGGATTAGATGCTCCAGGACCTCGCACATGATTTTAAACAGTTCCTCGAGTCCGGGTGTTAACGGACGATTGTTGCAGCTCATGACCACATGCATAAAGTATGTTTTATCAAACTTGAAAATCTTGCTGACAACGGAGTAGCGGGCTATAGCCCGATCGGTATTCACGACCAATCCGTCCGTTCTCATCCAGATGTCATAACGATTGGCCTGTAAAAACATCTTATAAGAGTCTTCCGAATGATGTCCGTACTCAATAAGGTAGTTTGATACGGGATCGTCAATATCAATGCCCTTTGTATACGCGATGAGCGCCAGAGCCGAATCCGAAGCCGAAATAAAATTGCCGATTATGCTTTCGCTTAAAGTAAGGATGTCTTGAACGCTGCCTTGACTTGCAGCGGTAAGCAGCATGTTTTCATACCATTCGCTGATGAGTATATAAAGATCTCGAAGTGTGTCGATCAGCTCGGGAATACTTGCGTCGCGGCTGACAACGATATCGCTGCCGGCTTCTATTTCGTTATCGCTGACGTCGCAGTCACGTATCAAAACGCAGCAGCCCGTAATTCTTTCAGAGGCTCTGCGCTCCGATAATAACCCCACGTAGAGGCAATCGTCCTCAAAAGGGGTTTCGTTTCTTAAGGCAGACACCTTTCGGAATGCCTTGGTTCGATAAACGCCTCTGCCGACCTTTGGAGCAAACGGCTGCAGCGCATCCACGGCTATATTAACGGATAAGCGCATATTCGGCTCCTTAAAATACCATATGGCATACTCTTCTTATTAATTTCTTATTAATTCCGCAGCTATCGTTTTTATGCCGCTTAATATTAAGTATAAATCTAAATTGAAACTTGTCAACCTGGTCGGAAAGCCTCCTTTTACGCCCACGGCCATTAATATGACAGAAAAACTGATACCGCAGAAAGATGCGGCGCATCTGCCTGCGGTATCAGTCCTGGTCGGAGTGGCGAGACTCGAACTCGCGGCATCCAGCTCCCAAAGCTGGCGCGCTACCAACTGCGCTACACCCCGGTATAAATATATACGGCGTTGAGGACGATTTTAATAGATTGCACGTATGCAGTGAATTATAGGTGCATATGCTCGAATTTCACCGTGAAAAAGGCGGCCCCTGAACCGGGGCCGCCCGGGCGTCGGATATTCAGAATGTGAAAGATTCGAAGTTGCCGCGCATGTCGGCGATCTCGGCGTAGCCGTCCTTGAGGTAGAAGTTGCCGAGGACGTTTCCTGTCTTCTCGTTGTATATGTTCTTAAGCATCGGAGAGGTCTCGAACACGGCGTCCATAACTTCCTGCCTGTCATCCAGAACAGCGGTGCCGCGAACGCGGATCCAGGCGTTGTCTTTGTTTAGTGCGCAGAGTTCCACATTGGGATTGGCGACGGTCTGTTTGAAGCTCTCCTTTTGCTTGCCCATGCCGAAATAAAGCTTATCTTCAAACATCATCAGGAATCCGAAAGGACGAACGCGGGGTTTGTCTCCGTCAACGGTGGAATAGAAGAAGGTACCGCATCCTTTAAGAAATTCGTATGCCTTATTCATATAATCCGCTCCTTTTTTAGTCAGTTTCACAGATTATAGCATAAGTATGTCTCAAAAGCAATATTTCGATGTCCTGCCGACGGTGCATAATGCATAATAAGCACAGCCCTCTGAAAGCTATCGTTTCGGCAGCACGGCGATCGGATCTACGGGATCACCGCCCTCGGGGTGGTATTCAAAATGCAGGTGTACCCCGGTCGCGTATCCCGTTGAACCCATCAGGCCGATAAGATCGCCCGGAAGCACCTCGTCGCCTTCGCTGACTTCAATGACCGACAGGTGCGCGTACCATGTTGCCGATCCGTCATAGTGTTTTATCTTTACAAGGTTGCCGTAGCCGTGGTACCGGCCGGCGAATATGACATCTCCGCCGCAAGAAGCGTAAACGGGAGTACGGAAAGCCGCGGCAATGTCTATTCCCTCATGCACGGAACCCCATCTGGAACCGAAGTCGGATGTGATACAGCCTTCGCACGGCCAGACAAATCCCCCCGGGGAAGGACGCGGGCGGGCCGGCGGTAGATATACCAAAGCATCCGAGTCTGTGAAAGCGTCCGGCAAAAGAATGTGAACGCCTCCGGTCCCGGGGCGGAGCGGACCGCGGCCGGGTTCGGGCGGGCTCGCGGCGGCGTTCGGCGATCTATGGGAAAAGCCCGCGGATATTAAGCATAAAAAAATAACGGGAAGTATTAAAATCGTCTTAATGAAAACGGCGATTCTTTCAGACTTTTGTCCAAGCACAGGTATAGGCCTCCTGAATTTATACGGCTAGGGGAATATAGCACATTTTTTTAAAAGCTGTCAAGCAAAGCGGCAGATTCGCCGGGGACATGCCCGAATAATCTGCGGAACTCTGACATAGTATAATTCGGAGTTCTGTATTTGGCAGGGCTGCCGAAAAGTAATACATATTGGGGGTCTTATGACGGTGTACGAGGAAAAATACAAGAATATTGAAGCCAAGAGCGATCTGTGCCTGCGGTCTCGCAGCTTGCTTTCCGTGACAGGTGTAACGGATGTGATTAGTTTTGACGAGAACCTTGTGGTGCTTGATACCTCGTCCGGGGTGCTTTCGGCAAAGGGAAGAGATCTGCATGTTGAGAAACTGAGCATGGACGGCGGTGAGCTGACCGTTACCGGAACTATAGACAGCCTGGTTTTTGAGGACGTGCAAACCGAGCGGGCAGGCTTTTTCTCCCGTTTGTTCCGTTAATGGAGATAAGCATTGCTGAGCAGGGCCGCCAGGCCCTGCTCGCCACGGCAGCCGGCGCCGGACTCGGCGTATTTTATGATGTCCTTAAGACGGTGCGTAACCGGGTAGGCGGCTTACGGATCGTACACGCGGTTGACCTTGTATTTGCAATTGCTGCAGGAATATTGATGTTCATTCTGGGCGCCGGACCGGGAGCGGGCAGCCTGAGGCCCTTTATGCTGTTTGCGGCGGCAGCCGGATCAGCTTTGTATTTTGTGCTGATCAGCCGCTTTGTCAGAACTGTTTTGCGGGCTTTTTGCGACGCGGCGGCCTTTCTGATTCGGCAGCTCTTTAAGCCTTATGAGAAAACAGCTGTTTTTTTGAAAAAATCAGAGAAAAACGCAAAAAAGAACTTTAAATATCTGAAGAAATGGTTTACAATAAAATATAATACAAAAAAACGGACGCGGTCTGCCGGCAGCAGGCGCGCTGGCTCGGAGGTGGTATCCTATGAGATTCAAGAGAGCCGGAATCATGACGAAGCTGGTTATCCTGATACTGATAGTTTACGCCGTGATTTCATTGATAGGACTGCAAAGCAGAATAGAAGAAGCAGAGCAGGCAACCGCGCAGCTCAGCGCAGCCGTTGAGAATAAGGCCCTTACCAATAAGGAACTGGCATATGCTATCGAGCACAGCTCCGACCCGGAAACCATTGAACGGGTCGCCAGAGACAAGTTGGGTCTTGTTTATCCGGGTGAGCAGATATTTTACGACGTAAACGGTAATTAACTTACCAAAGGGGGACATTCTTCTTATATGGATCTGGTTGTGGGAGCAATATACGACGGCAAGGTGACCGGACTTATGAAATTCGGCGCTTTTGTCGCGCTTCCCGGCGGAAAGTCCGGACTCGTACATATTTCGGAGATAGCTTATTCCTACGTGACCGAAGTCAAGGATTTCCTTACGGAAGGGCAGGAGGTTAAGGTTAAGCTGATCGGAATAGATGACAACGGACGCATTAACCTCTCAATAAAAAAAGCGCAGGAGCCGCCGCCAAAGCCGCCTCAAAGGAGCAGTATTCCCAGAGGTCAGACCAGAAGCGCCGCGGTTGAATCAAGCGTAAGCTTCGAGGACAAGCTAAAGCAGTTTATGCAGGATTCCGACAGTAAGATATCCGGAATCCGGCAGTATACCGATAAAAAAGGTTCAACCAGACGCAATCGGCAGAAATAACGCTAAGACCCTTCGCGAATGAAGGGTCTTTTTTAATCGCAAGAAAAAAGCGGCGGACCGAGCTTCCGCCCTGTCCGCCCAATAGGGTTGTGGGATAAAGATATGAACTTCGGACACTCCGGGAGAAATTCTCCCGTCCAGCGCCCGCGGACACCCTGCGATGCCCGCACGCCATTGGATAAGCTGTAATTGTAATTTAGCACATGTGGGATAAAATGTAAATAGGAGCTTTTGGCGAAAATGGGAAAGCTTTGTCGGAGCTCTTACGGAGGAGGAAACATGGCTGTCAGGGAGATACACTGTGAAGAAATCACAAAGGCTGTAGCCCGGCTGTGCGTGAAAGCCTGCACGCTGCTGCCGCCGGATATTGCAATACTTCTTGAATGCGCTTCCGAGAATGAGGAAAACGAAGCGGCCCGATTCACTCTGAGCGATCTGGTTGATAATTTTAACTATGCCGCGCAGTCCGGTCTGCCGATATGTCAGGACACGGGAATGGCCGTAGTTTTTACGGATATAGGCCAGAATCTGCATATTACGGGCGGGGATTTTGCCGCCGCTGTTGATGAGGGCGTGCGCCGCGGATATACAGAGGGTTATCTTCGCCTTTCCGTGGTTCGTGACCCCCTGCGCCGCGAAAATACACAGGACAATACTCCGGCGGTGCTTCATACATGTATCGTACCCGGCGACAGGCTCTCGATTACGGTTGCCCCCAAGGGCTTCGGAAGTGAAAACATGAGTGCCATGAAGATGCTGCTTCCGAATTCAACTGCCGATGATGTGATATCCTTTATTGTCGAAACAGTAAAAGCCGCGGGCGCGCAGCCGTGCCCGCCGGTCATTATAGGAGTCGGCCTCGGCGGAACGGTGGAGCAGGCGGCGTTATTTGCCAAAAGGGCGCTTTTGCGTCCGGCCGACCAAAGAAACGAGGATCCTTTCTATGCGGAGCTTGAAATAAGAGCTCTGAGTGCGGTGAACGCGCTTGGAATAGGCGCGCAGGGCTTCGGAGGAAAACATACTGCTCTGGCGGTTAATCTGGAGCAGCTGCCGACACATATCGCAGGTATGCCTTGTGTCGTAAATATGGGCTGCCATGCTACCCGCCATGCGACAGCCATTTTATGAGGATGAAAAATGTGTCTTCTTTTTTTGCGTTAAGAGTGCTATAATATTGTTACGGCAAAGACCTTTGTTTTCAACGAAAGGAGGAAACTGCAATGAAATTCATCTTTACGGAGAAAAAAGTTCAGATTACCGACGACCTGCGTTCCTACACTGAAAAAAAGGTAAGCAAGCTGGATAAGTACTTTAAGGGGGATTCGCTGGCATTTGTGACTTTTTCTATCGAACGCGGACGTCACAAAGCCGAACTCACTGTCAAGAACAGCGGCATGTATTATCGGGCAACGGAGATAACAAGCGATATGTACGCCTCTGTTGATTCAGCCGTCGCTTCAATCGAGCGGCAAATCGGCAAGAACAAGACCCGCCTGGAAAAAAGACTGAGAGACGGAGCCTTTGAACGGGAGTATGTTCCGCCCGTTACCTATCTCGGTGAAAATGATGAGGAGGGCGAATTCGAAATAGTTCGGACTAAGAGGTTCTCCATCAAACCGATGTCGGTCGAAGAGGCGGTTTTACAGATGAATCTTCTTGAGCATGAGTTCTTTGTCTTTAAAAACCAGGACGACGATAACGCCTTTGCCGTTGTATACAGAAGAAACAACGGGGGGTACGGACTTATAGAAGGCTCGGACGAATAAATTTCAATCGACCCGCCCGGATTGAACGAATCCGGCCCGGCGATGAATACCGACTGCAGCGTATATGGTCCGGAGGGGGCTTGCTCCCTCCGGACAGCCATCATAAAAAAACAATTCCTTAACCTGCATTGACCGAAGAGGATAAAAATCCATGATATGTTGACAAATGCAAGACATGGTATAATATGTATAGTACAGTTAGTACAGTAATGTACATGATCCAAAACAGCCGATTGCACAGCTGCGGTACTTTCGGACCATCCGAAGCATCAAAAGTATCGCCTTAAACTCATGTGGCGTTCGTCGAATGGGCTTTCGGTTCGTACGCAGATAAAATATGCCGCAAGAGCGGCACTTTATTTATGTATTTAGCGAGGCGGCTGACAGCCGCCCGAATAAGGGGTTTATTATATAATGGATAAATTGAAAAGTCTGCGTCGCTTCTTCGGCACGCAGAATATGACAGTGGGTTCGCCTCTTTCGTGCCTGCTGAAATTCTCTATTCCGATGCTCTTAGGCAACTTCGCGCAGCTTCTGTACGGTATGGCAGACTCAATAATAGTCGGCAGGTATATAGGAGACGCTGCGCTATCCGCCATCGGCACGAGCGGGCCGATCATAAACCTGTTTTTACTGCTCTATATGGCTATCGGTTCCGGAGTGAGCATAATGGTCGCTCAGTATTTCGGCGCGAAGCAAACTGAGAATCTGTCCGATACAATAGGCAGCTCGATATCTCTTATAATAATCTCAACTGTTTTTATTACGGCTGTTGCTACGCCGCTCACGGGAACCCTCATGCACCTTATAAAGGCGCCGGAGGAGTCGTATAAAATGGCGGTATCATACGCAACGATTATTTTCTTCGGCAATTTCGCAAACGGCTTTTTCAATATCATCAGCGGTATCCTCAGAGGGTTGGGTGAAGTGGTTTTACCGCTCGTCGCTTTGCTCATTGCGGTTGTACTCAATGTCGGATTAGACATCTGGTTTGTCGCCGGATTCGGTATGGGCGTTTCGGGTGCCGCTCTCGCAACGATCATCTCTCAGACCGTGGCTTTTATTATCTGTATTACCAAGCTGCTTCGTATGAAGCACATCGTTAAGCTCAGCCGGAAGTCGCTCAGACCGAAAAAGCGCTTCATAAAACAAATAATCCAGCTTGGCGTTCCTATGGGGATAACACAGGGAATATTCGCTCTTTCCATGGTCTTCGTGCAGTCGATCATAAACGGCATGGGATATCTTGTCGCGGCAGCCTGCGCCGCCGTTATGCGTGTTGATGCCTTCGTTGTGATTCCGAGCCAGACATACAATATGGCCATAAGCACATATACCGGGCAGAACATAGGCGCGGGGCGCATGGACCGCGTCGTGCAGGGAGCTAAAGCGCTCTTGCGCGTTTCCGTCGGAACGGCGATTGTTCTTATCGCTTTACTTTTGATTTTCGGCAGATGGATGATCGGATTGTTTACTACAACGCAGGAAGTAATCGATATGGGAATTCGCTTCATAACGATCATGATACCGGGATATCTGATTATATCGATCAGCCAGTCGTTCAACGGAGTGATACGGGGAGCGGGCGATACCGTGGCGACCATGTGGATAACGATACTTACAAACGTAGTCGTCCGCGTTCCTCTTGCTTTTATATTAGCTAAACTGACAGCATCCGAGATATTCCCCGGAGGAAATCCCAATGTGCTGTTTTATACACTTATAGGCGCTTTCTGCATCAATCTGGTACTGACACTGCTGTATTATAAAAAAGGAAAATGGCGCAATAAGGCTATTGTCTGACTGACAGCGGGAAGTAAGCGTGCCCCTTAAAGGCTTTACAGTTTCTTAACTTGGCTGAAGGCTCGCTTTGTGATACACTTTATCAAAACTCCTAAGGCAGGCGCGAAAGGAATGGTAGCTGACCGTGACTAAGCGAATCAGGCTTAAATATATTAAAGTACTGCTGCCTCTTGTTTTATTTATGCTTATTGTCGGGGTTATGCTTCTTGCTCTGACCGATTTCGGCTTTGTTAATCTATTCAAAGAGGCAAAGCATTTGTCAGACCTGGATACGGACGACATGATGGGCGCGTTCGCATATGCGGATATTACGGAAATGCTCGGAGACTTCGCCGGAGTAGGAGAATACGACGAGTCTACGGGAAAGATAAGCTCATACAGGGAGCGCTATTGCATTTTTATGTCCGGTGATGACTTTGTAGCCGTGAATGTCCGCGGAAAAGCAAACCTGACCAATGTCAGTCAGTATGTCGCCGCTCTTGAGGAATACTCCCGGGAGGAGCTTGAAGGACTGAATATCGGCAGCGTCTACGGAACAGTCGGAGAGATGGACGATGAAATTTACGATTACTTCTGCGGCTGGATTCTAAATTCCTTTGAGGACGGTTCCGCTCCGGTTGAATCGCTTGACGCGATAGTTCAGTCGGAAAGTTTCGATGCCGAGCTGTATGTTGCGCAGCACGCCACGCGGTATATCCTGAACACGGGCTACTACGGATCTGTTTCAAAGGGGCTTATGATCGTATTGACCCTATTCGCGCTTCTGCTGGTGATTGCGGCAGCAGCTCTTGCGGTGGTGATCCTTTCGGGAGCGCTTGAAAGACCGCTTCGCGCACTGAAAGCGGATATCGGGACTGACCGGGCAGATGAGGACTATGATTCGGGACGGGAAATCGGCCCTGTTCGAATAAGCCCAAAGCACGTTTGGATATTCGGAAAGCTGATAACCGACATTGTAAAGACAACCGATATAGTATGGGCTTACGCGCGCAGCAGAAGGCTGGAGGGCGGCAGGCTTTACTGGATGCTTGTGATGAAAACCGCAGATAAAAAAGAATACGTCGCCGGAATGGGTGATCCTAAGACCGTACAGGAAGCCCTTCATGAGCTTGAAGAAAAAAATCAAACGCTCTCGATAGGCTTTGACAAGGAAAAGCAAAGGCTTTATGAAAAGGATATACAGGGTTTTATAGGCCGGGCGCGCAAAGAGAGAAAGGAAAAGACTGCGCGTGAAGCCGAGGGACGCGCGTCGGAAATAAGCGTTGCCGTTACGGAAGAGGCGCAGGCGCCTGCACCGGACAGTTTGCCGGATGACCCGGCGGCGGTTTAAACAAGACCCGGTAATTACTGCTTAAACATAAGGCAGGACTGTACGGTCCTGCCTTTGGCAATTATTGCGGCTCTTTTTGTCTGCCGTTCAAATCGGCATTATTTGTCGCCTTAAACCGGGAGCGTGTCCGGTTTGAGGTCACATTCACGAAACGTGATAAGATCCTCGCGCGTGGGTTTTTCCAGGGCGGCTACGCGGTCGCTGTGACGCGATACGGCCTTTTCAAATATATTGCGGACATCCCGCGCGTTTCCGAAATTTTCATCGCGTGTTTGATACATCTCGGTGAACATTTGTCTTGCGAAAGCTTCCGCTTCTCCGTCGGGCTCATATTTGTTTTCGTCGCACATGGATTTAAATATAAGCCAGAGTTCTTCCCCGTTATAGTCCTCAAAGTGAAAATACTTTCCGAAACGCGATTCCAGACCGGGGTTCGATCGGATAAAATCCTGCATAGGCTCATCGTATCCGGCGGCTATAACTACCATGTCGGCGCGGTTATCCTCCATGCTCTTTAATAATACCTCCACCGCTTCCCTGCCGAAGTCATTGCCGCCCGCGCCTTCAGGCGCCAGAGAGTAGGCTTCGTCTATAAACAGCACTCCGCCCATAGCCCGCTTTATCGCTTCGGCTGTTTTTAGCGCTGTCTGACCGACATAACCGGCAACCAGACCGCTGCGGTCTACCTCCACCATCTGCCCGGTCGAGAGAACTCCTATGCTTCTGTAAAGCCGTGCGAGAAGACGCGCTATAGTAGTCTTGCCCGTTCCCGGGTTTCCCGTGAAGACCATATGAAGCGACATGGGTGTTACGGGAAGTCCGGCGTCCTGTCTGAGCTTCCGCACCTTCATAAGGTTTATCAGGCTGTGAACATCGCGCTTAATACTCTCCAGCCCGATCAAGGAATCCAACTCCTTAAGCAGGTCATTTAAGTCCTCGGGCGGAGACTTCGGGTCGTCGGCTTTATCTTTGCCGGAGCGCACAAAATCGCTGTTGTAAGTTTGCGCGCGATCTCCCTCGGGAGTTGCGGAGGAATCGGAAAATCCGGTTTCGGGATCTATGCGCAGGGATGTGTCCAGAGGGTTGTCCGAAGATGCTACGGAACCCAGCGCCGCTACAACGGATGATATATAGGCGCTCTCGGCGGCGGTTTCGCCAAGCGGGTCGCTCAGGCGAACAAGAAGCTCGCGAATCAGCGACACTATATCACGGCAGGCATGCTTTCCCAAAGCTTTGTCCAATGTAGCGAGCACGCGATAAAATTCAGGGATCTCCATACCTTTAAAATCGCCGCAGGCTGAAACTAACTCCCAGTAAAGCATGGAAGGCTTCGGACGAGTGCGTGAGTATATGCTGTTAATCGCCAGGAGATGATCGTCGCCCAGCTTTTGACCGCAATGCCAAAGCCCATATATCAAGGCGCGCGCAAAGTCGTCCATATCAGCCGCGAAATCCGTATGGCCGATTGAGCGGTACAGGGCGTTTGTACGCAGAAGATAAAAGCCGTGCAGGTTATCCGCCGGGTCGTAAACATATGGCATGACTGCTCCTCCGTAAATACGTTTTTCAGGCCGGAAATCATTATATACATAAAGCAAAACAATAGAAAGTTCTACAGAAAAAATAATTTTCAAATTCAGAAAAAACGGGGTTGACAAGGGGGTGAAGGGATGGTATATTAACTGGGCGTCCGCGAGGGAGAGGCAAAAAAGCCTTGACAGAAAGCGATGAGACGTGGTAAGATAAAAGCCCTCGCCGAAGAGGGATTG
>Ga0209723_1003389_pt1 | contig 19246 bp, 14 predicted proteins | sample BiotimSIPDNA_2_FD_185750 | JGI IMG/M metagenome (GOLD analysis project Ga0209723, IMG submission 185750) | Anaerobic biogas reactor microbial communites from Washington, USA - Biogas_R2 time_0 SIP DNA (SPAdes) (version 2) | ecosystem: Engineered > Bioreactor > Anaerobic > Unclassified | place... | reverse complement strand
AGAGATTTCGGAAAGCTTGACACCGCCGCAGGTAACAAATTCACTTTTATTCGCAGCTTTGCCTTTTACGTTGAATTCGGAAGAGAAAAGTTTATTCAACAAGCTGAATTCATGTTTTTTGGTAAACGATGCCCAGGTCATGGAACTGTCGCATCCTGACATCCCGGCAAGTGCTCTCCATAAACGGGATGGAATTGTTACGATTGGGGTGTTGTGGACTATTGCTGTTGCAGATTGTTTGCGCATGCATGAAATACTTTCCCTGAGTTTCTCAGATGACACGCCGGGACACCAGTTGATAGTACATTTGAAACTGTAATCTCTTTCGTATAATTTTCGGGCAGCTAATGATGAAAGTGAAAGAACTGACGGGCCGCTGAAACCCTGATGAGTGATAAGGATTGCACCTCTCTGTGAAAGCCGGATTTCGGGAACAGAGATGATAATATCTTTAACAGAAACACCTGCCAGCTCTTTTACAGGGTGATCATATAATGAAAAAGAGAAAAGGGATGGTATCTGCTTTTGAATCGAATGGCCCAGATGACGGGATATACCGATTCCTTCAGATTCGATTTCTCCACCGGCTGCAATAAGCAACCTGTCGCAGTGATAGAAAGTGTTATCTGAAAGTTCAAGGTCAAAACCACTGGACGATGTAAATGCATGTTTAATACCGCATTGTTTTTTGATTTTTACTCCGAGCCGCTTTGTTTCGTTGATTAATAAATCTACAATGGATGATGATGAGTCGGAAACCGGAAATACTCTTCCGTTGTCTTCAGTTTTAAGAGGAACACCCTTTTTGGTAAACCATCTGATAGTATCCATAGTACCAAAACGGTAAAAGGGAGAAATTAGTTCTTTTTTGCCTCTGGGGTAATTCATGGCCAATGCTTTTGGGTCATCAATATTATTTGTTAAATTACATCTGCCGCCGCCGGATACAGATACTTTGGAAAGTACCTGGTCTGATTTTTCAAAAACTGTTACATCCGCATTTCTGTTTATCTGTTTGCATCTTATTGAAGCGAACAGACCGGATGCGCCTGCGCCACATATGGAAATTTTCATAATCATTAAAAATATATTCATTTCCCGATAAAACCTTCAATGAAACTGATTTAGGTCATAGTTTTTCCTGAAAGATATTGCAATAGCAGGGTTTGTTGCCGGTTCGATAATTGGTCGGGAGAAACTAACTTTCACTGCTCACAAAACCTTTTTTTGCAAGGTGTCCCTTGAGGGACTATTGTCAATTATTTGTATCTGCATTCAGGTACTCTTTTGAGAAAAAAAGAGTTTACTTACTCTTTTGTTTGTTAAAAAATGCATTTGTATAGAATTAACATGGGTTTGGCAAACTTTATGCTGGTTATTTTATCCGGAGATAATTTACAGCCCGCAGGACCCTGAAAAACAGGATGAGTGAATTTAATCGATCTGAAAAGAAATACCATTAATCAGAGGGATATTATGCGCAATAATGCGACAGTGAGAATAACCGGTATAATCTTGATTCTGTTATCATTATCAATTGCAGATGGACTTCCGGGAGAATATCTGCTGTCTACACGGTGGAGACAGATATTTCCATTTCAAACACCATTAAATAACCCCGCATTCATGATGGAAGAAGCGTATTCAACTTTAAGGGCAGGCTTTTCAATTTCACCTTTTGGAGTAGCTAACCTTTGGGAAGTGGGTACAGTTATTCCTGTTGATCTCTACAACACTGCCGGATTGAGTTTGATAGGCGAAAATGGAGGAGAAGTGAACAACTATTCCTTTAGTGGAAATGAGTTGATAAAGGATGGATCTTCCAGAACCGGAAATTTTTTACTGATGTGTTCTTATGCGATTAATCCCTGGAGAAAAATCTCAATTGGTACAAACATGAATATGGTATACGAGAATAATTTTGGAGAACCGACATGGGGAGTCGGTTTTGATCTGGGTATTAGTTATCGTTTGCTCTATCATCCCAAGTGGGGATACCACTGCTTAGGTGTAAACTGGAAAAATATGGCTGCACCTGGTTTGAACTGGGACAGAATGCCTTATGCAGCAAAACTTCAGACACATTATCATTTTGTTACTGCCAAAAATAAAGTTGAATTTGATTATCTGATAGGTTTCAGTGACTTTACCTCATCTTCATCATATTTTAATTCCGGAAACAGGAAAATCGATTGGGATATGGCTTTCCAGGTCGGAATAGTGCCTTTGCCATATCTGAAAGTGAAGGCGTTCGGTGGGTTTGATGAGTGGAAAAGGTTTAATAATGCAGGTATGGCACTGGGGTTCAACATACCTCACCGTGAACGTGAATTCAGTGCTTTCTATCAGTATGGAAACAACTTAAGCAGTGATTTTGTCGGTTTGCATTCGGTTTATCTGACAGCACAGCTTGGGCCTAACAGGGAGGAACTGTTTGCTTTTGGATTGAGAAATGTTGCAGATGTTTCAGCTTCTGATCTTTATAACAGGGCAATGGAAATGTATTCTCAAGGTAAATACTGGGATGCGTATTTTACTTTGAATATGCTTATGCAGCAATCTCCCGATTTTTTTAAAACAAATGCTTTACAATACTTTGCGGCTTCAAGTCTGGAAAATCTGGATATGCGGCGGGCTGCAATTACAGCTTATAATGAAACAAAAAATCAATACCCCAAAAATCCCTTTATACCTGAAATTGAGCTTGGTTTATTACGTTTGTATTATCGTAGCAAAGAATATGAAAAGATGGAAAAAAAATACTCTGAAATTATTTCCGGCAATCTGCCCGATTCTGTAAAACAATATGCGGCTTACTATATGGGAGAAGCTGAACTTGATCGTGGAAACTACCAAAGAGCCTATGAGCATCTAAATTCTGTAAAACGCGGACATGCAGTATATGTGTTTGCACAGCACTCTTTGGCTACAGTTCAGGAATTTATTGACGGAGATAAATCAAGGATAATCCAGTTCCTGAAAAATGTAATTGATGCATCAAATGTCGTTACAAAAGCGCAAAAAGAGATTGTTAACAGGTCTCTGGTACTTCTGGGATATCATTACTATGAACAAAATGCTATGGCAAAAGCTGTTTTAGCATTAAGAATGGTAGAAAAAGGAAGCTTTTATTATGAGGATGCTTTACTTGGATTAGGATGGTCGGCCATTAAATCCAAACAATGGGAAGACTGCATAATTGCTGGTGAAAAGTTATATCCTTATACAAACAAGACAACCGTGAAATGTGAAGCACTTATGATTCAGGCTTATGGGTATGTTATGAAAAAACAGTATGGTACAGCAGAAATGCATCTTCTTGAAGCCTTGAATGAAATTCATAACTATTTCCCTGTAACGCAAAAAAAACTGGATTCTCTGGATTTGTTATACAATATAAACAGAAATGACTATGAGTTTTTGTCTTTACGGGTTGTAACAGTAGCCAAAGGTGCTGATATCGACAGTAAATGGAAACTGGTTGAAACACTGCATCAAAACCAGAAAAACCTGAAACAGAATATCGATAATATAGTTGGAACCTATGATGAGCAAAACAGAATTCGTTTTTTCGAAAGTTCTGTTGAAAAATTAAAAGAAGATCTGGAATATGCTCTTATTACTGTACAGAGAATTCAAACTGAAAAATATTCCAAAGAAGAAGAAATGGAAAAGAAAAACCGTGATGCTATTTCAGATGAAATTGATAGATTGCAACAACAGATGAAAGTTGACGAATAGTATTGTCTCACGAAAAACAATTTACGCATATTGCTAATTGTAACTATTTCCGGACATTCTGATTCAAAGAATACTGGATCTTTTACACAAACATGACAGAGTTTACTGACTGACAACGTACTGATGAAAGGTCAATATGAATGCGTATAGCTGGATTATGCTTTTTGTCCTCGCTCTATCGGCGGATGCTCAAATTATAGATGAAATATCTGTTATAGAGTTTACCGCTGCTTTTTGCTACGATACTGATGCTGACGGGTTTATAGACAGTATCGTGATAGATTACAGAGGTAACAGAATTGAAGATAAGGATTCTGCTTTGATTATGGAAAAAATAACTCTACCGGCTTCAAGAAATTTTACTCTAACCTCCTTTTCATCTAATGACAGTTGTCTTATTCTGAGAGTTCAGGAAAACAGGGATATACCAAACACATCAATTTCAAACCAGGATCGAATTGAAGTAGAAGAGGACACAATACCGGATCTTGGATTAGTTCGTGGTAGAACTATAATACTAAGGGACAGAGTCGCACCGGTAATTATCAGTGCCAGACTAAGGAAACATGATATCGGTGATGATACGCTGACAGTTACTTTTTCGGAACCAGTCCAGTCGATTCCTCATTTACAGCCATTTTATTTCAGTAATCAGGATGGAGTTTATTCTGTCACACTGGAATCAGTGGGATCTGGTAACAGTAATGTATACAGGGGTGTTTTAAGATCCCAATCCGGACCGACTGAACAAAATGATTTGATCTGGATAAATGAGACTGCATCGGTAATGGATGTTGTCGGGGTGGAACAAAACAATCCTCAAAATCGTAAAGTACCTCTTCAGGTGGATTTTGGAAATTTCCCGGTAAGGTTTACTGATGCATTCTATTTTGACCGGGATGCTGATGGGTTTATTGATGAAATAAGGCTTTATTATACAGGATCTCTTGATTATTGGGACCGAATATTCATAAAGGATAAAATAGTATTTCCCGGGTCAAGAAATCTCGGGCTTATTGGAGATCCGGTTTCTGGAACAGATGGGATTCTGATATTGCGGGTTGAAGAAAACAGTGACGAACCACGTACAAATATTTTACCGGGAGATTCAATCACGTTTATCCCCGGACAATTGCCAGGTGATGGATACCTTATGCCCGGTTCATTAAAAATCAAGGATCGCATGGCGCCTGTAATTCGAAGCGCTCACCTTGATTCCTACGGTAACGGAATTGATACCCTGAGAATAGTTTTTTCTGAACCGGTTGTGGAGTTTCTTTCCATACGCCCTTTTCGCCTGATGAAACCGGACAGTATGGAGTATGAGATTCTGATGTATGAAAATGCAGTTTTTGATCAGAATAAATATACTGCTGCAATGCGATCTGTTTTGTTCGGAAGAGAGTTGCAGGAAGGTGATTTAATATGGTTGCAGGTGTTGACAGTAGATGTATATGATCTTGAAGGAAATCTGCAAAAGGCTGAATGTAACAGAAGGGTAATCCTCTCTATAGATTATCATTTCTCCTGGCGGGTACTTGCCGAAAATAATCCATATACTAAAGGAAAAAGACAAATGCCGGAGCAGGTCCGTGATGCCTACAGGGAAAGTGGTAAGACCATTCCTGAAGATGGTGTAGTGATTATTGTTGAACCAGACCGAAATATAAGAGAAAAAGTACCTGTTAATGGGACTGTGTCAATTTATGATGCTGTTAATAATATTGTAATAAAAAAACAAAAATTAATAATGGGAACCGACCAGACACGACTGTTTTATGTATGGGACGGCACAAATTATAACGGAAGAAAAGCAGGTTCCGGAACCTATCTCGGAATAGTACGTGTGGTTTACAATAACAAGGAATACAAAAAACCAATAAATCTCGGCATAAAACGGTAGTTATCATATTTTACAAGCCTGCATCTGAATAGTAATTAACATTAATTTAAAACACAAATAACTGTTTTGAGGATCTGGTTTTTTTAAAAAAGGTACACTATTCTCCCCACCGACTCGAACTCCTGTTATTAATCTTGATACCATAATTGCCTTTTGGAAAGGTGAACAATGTCAGAGCTGTTTAATATTGAAACTGCACTTCGGGCAGGTGCTCTCAGTGGTACAGTCATTTTTGTATTGATACTGCTGGCCAGAAAAATGAAAATATGCTCAATAAATTATTTGATTCTTATTGGATCTGTTTTCACAGGAAAAAAGGATAGTGGGACAGAAATGATCGGATTCATGACACATCTGGTTGCATGTACCATATTCGCAATTGTTTATGCTGTCGTGTTTTCACTTCTCCAGTCTTCAGGGTGGTTTCCGGGGACAATCCTGGCATCTGTACATCTGGTTATATCCAGTACAATCCTTTTTCTGGCTGCACTCGCAAGGCCATCATTACGAAAAGAACTGTGGCCCTTCTCAGAACATCATCATCCCGTCTGCAACGTAGTAATCTTTGTTGTACTTCATTTTGTGTTTGGTATTACAAACGGAATCCTTTATCATATAATCTGAGAGAAGGATAAAATAAAACGCAGAGTTCGCAGAGAGCGCAGAGGTAGGATAAAGGGAGAAAAAAAGGGTTTGGAGAGAGCGAAGAGAAGAAAATAAAACGCAGAGAGCACAGAGAGCGCAGAGTTTAAGATAAGGGATAAAAAAAATCAGGGATTGGAGAGAGTGAAGAGAGAAGAATAAATAAAACAATGTGAGTTTTGTTTGGAGGAATCGTGACAAGAGAAATATTCAGGAGAATCAGCATGTTTACGGAAAACAGTGTCAGGGGGTAGCTCCGGATAGTTTGTTTTTTGCGAAGTTACCGAGATATTTTTTAGCTTTTGAAGCAACAAACGGATCACGAAAACTTCTTGCAGCAGCTTTTTCGAGGTATGGTATAACACGCGGGTCTTCAGATCTGCCCATTTTTTCTACTGCTGCAATACGTGTCTTATAGGTTCGAGCTGTTTCGTAATCAAGTATGAATAAAGAAACAGAATCGATTTTTTCTCCCCCGGCAACAACTACTTTTGCAGTATTCCATCTTGTCCAGTAATGCTCATTACCAAGTAATTGAAGAAAAACAGAATCATTCTGCAAAGAGAGGATATTTGCAGCCAAACTGATTAATTCCTCAGGTACATTTCCCTTTTTAAACCGTTTTTCTATCTCATTACGCATATAAGGGATTTTATTATCCAGCAACTCTTTGCCATTATAATTAATCAGAAGTTCAAATTGAACTGAAGATTCTGAATAGTTATTCTCACAGAACTCAATAAGTCCTCTGTATAAGTATCCCCATAGTGCATAGTCTTTTTCCAGTGTATCGCAGATGAAGCGGGCGCTGTCTGCAAGTCCATTTTCAATGAAATATTCCAGTTTTTCTGATATGTCAGGAGGCAAAACCATTTGTTTTGAATTTCTCATTAAAAAATTGCCAGATATCAGTAAGGTGATAATAAATACAATGGTGATAAGTACTGGTAAAAGCCTGTTAACTGGAAAATTAAAAGGAGAAAGATTTTTCAGATTTATTAAAGTGGATTTTAAACAGGGTGACAGTTTTTTAATCAACTGATCTTTTAAAAAATAGATTGAATTTAATAATTTATGAAAAAAATGAGTGTTTTTACTGAATGATCGTTTTTTTTCAGTAATAACCTTTAAAAACTGATGAACAAAAAACGAAAAAAGGTTTTCCGGTGGCTGCAATAATCTGTTTACTTCGGGATGTTCATTGATAGAAGAAGAACCGGTTTGGTCTTTGTTAACCAGTGCTGATATTTGTTCTGTATTTAGAGTACGTTTCTCTTTTTGCGGATCAAGAAGATTGGAAACAATCTGTATGAGATTTGCTGGAGTATCCTCCCGGATTTTTTGCAGTGGTGTAAACTCTCCGTTTAATGTTGCATAAAATGTTGCAGGCACGGTTTCGCGGATAAACGGGTGCTTACCTGTTATCATCTCATAAATTACAACTCCAAGTGAAAACAGGTCGCTTCGGAAATCGACTTTTGAACCTTCAATCTGCTCCGGCGACATATAACCTGGCGATCCTACTGATGAACCGGATTGAGTTAATCCGATATCCGGAGCTTTGACTACTCCAAAATCTGAAAGTTTAGCTATTCCACTGTGAGAGTCGATCAGAATATTTGATGGTTTTATATCCCGGTGAATAATACCATTTTGGTGGGCATGTCCGAGTGCTGAAGCTATTTGTGAAACTATGGAGCAGATTTGATCAAATTGTAAAAATCCGTTCTTTTTTATACAGATATCAAGGCTTTCACCTTTTATGTATTCAAATGCGATCCAGGGAATCCCATCCTGATCTCCAGTGTCATATATTGTGACAATTGAGGGATGGTTAAGTCTGGCAGAGGCCAGAGCTTCGAGCGAAAACCGTTTGAGAAACTCTTCTTTTGTATTGTCATCATAAAACCGGTCGAGTGCAATGACTTTTATAGCTACAAGCCGTTTTAAAACCGGGTCTTCTGCTAAAAAGACACGCCCCATCGCGCCTTCACCTATCAGTTTTATAACTTCATACCTTCCAAATTTCTGCATTCCGCTATGTTTTCCCTTTCGTTGTCTGTAAAAAGGATGATGTTGTAATGTCAAAAGAAATGTTTTGCGTAATTTGTGAACAGAAAGTTATACCACGCCCTTTCAGGGCCGGGAATTATTGTTTATACATTTAACCCCAGACCTGCAATCCGGGCTTTTATATTTAAACATACAAGGGCTAATATCACTCCCTGTTTCCATAGTATTCGATACCGATCCCGAAAAGATGACTACCTGTTTTTGCTGCTTTTCTGATCTCCAATCGGGGTCGGTGCTCGATTTTGAATTCATCTCAGTTTCAATGGTCATCTTTCATTCAGGTCTTAATAGAAATTAATTAATACGCACTGGTAATATGCATGAATGTAATTTGTGGGAAGAACTATTATACCTGAAACCGGTATACTCCCGGCAACATTGGTAAATTTTTTTCATTGAGGGGTATTCTATATGAATCTTGTTTTGCTGTATGAATCCGATTTTACAGATAGAGATAAAAAGAGTGTATCGGTTCGGGGCAAGCGCATGGAGCATATATTATCCGTGATTCGTGCAGGAAAAGGAAATGAGATAAAGGTTGGTCTTCTTGATGGTGCATCAGGAACAGCCTGTATTACTGAAGTTAATGAACATGAACTGCTAATGGAAGTTTTCCTGACTCAAGAACCGCTTCCTTTCCTTCCACTGACTCTGATACTTGCCTTGCCGCGCCCCAAAACGCTTCGAAAAACTATTGAAGCAGCTACTTCGTTAGGAATCAAGAAAATATTCATTATCGAAAGCTGGCGTGTAGAAAAAAACTACTGGTCAAGCCCGGTATTAAATGACCAAAACCTTTTTAAATTTATGATAAATGGACTCCAGCAGGCTCGTGATACAATTTTGCCCAAAATCGAGATAAGAAAAAGGTTCAAACCTTTTGTTGAAGATGAAATTCCTGAAATAATTAAAAACACTATCCCGTTTGTAGCGCATCCATATTCAAAAACAGAGTGCCCGCATAAAGTAACAAAGCCTGTAACACTTGCACTCGGGCCGGAAGGTGGATTCATACCTTATGAGGTTGAACTGCTTCAACATTATGGATTTCAACCAGTTACTATCGGAGATAGAGTGCTCAGAGTTGAATATGCTTTGCCTGTACTCGCAGGGAAGCTGTTTTAATCCTGTCATTAAACTGTTTGCAAAGTAACATTCTGAATAAACGCTTCTGCAGGTTTTCACGAACCTTGGACTATGACTCTTATCTGTAGAATATTGATTATAGTTTCAAATTTCTGTTTAAAATGGTTATAATCTGTTGTACAATAACAGGATTATAAGACTTGTTTAATTTACATTGTAAGGTGAGGTAAATTAAACAAAACTATATTTTGAAAATTTACACTAATATAAGTGCAGTAAATTTCACTATTCTTTTTACTCTAATAACTGGAAATTTGTATGAAATCAATAACACCTGCAGTTGCAAAAGCAGAAAAGTTTTTAAGAGAGACTCTTGATAATGGTACATGGAGGCCAGGAGATGTACTGCCAAGTATCAATTCTCTGGCTTCATCTGCGGGTGTAAGTCCTGTACCAATGTGGAAGGCTATTCACTTGCTTAAAGACGAGGAGCTTCTTGAAGTTATCCAGGGAAGTGGTGTAAGGGTTTGTTCTTCCCAGGAACCAGTTTTTGCGTTACGAAAAGGATGGATGGGGCTTAGGGACCGCATTCATAATGATATTTTAAGCGGCCGATATCCTCCGGGGTCACTGATGCCTAGTTTGAAGGAGCTGAGAGTAAATTATGGTGTAAGTTTTCAGACTTTAAAGAAAGCGCTTGATAATCTGGCATCGGAGGGAAGTATTGTTCCCGAGCACAGGACTTATCGGGTTGTTTCCTTTACTGCGAAAAAATCGCATATGTCGGTTGTATTACTTGGGTGGTCTGAGCCTCCGGTAGAATTGCAGCGCAGAACTCCATGGGGTGAGGACTTTTTGCGGATCTGTGAAAATGTATGTTCACAAATGAGATTGAATTTAAAAATCATACGTTACTGGTCCTGCGGTGATTCGGTTGTCTTTTCCGACCAGAATGGAAATTCTGTTTCAATTGGAAAAGACAGTCTGGTTTTAGGTTATATATTGTGGGCAGAAAGTCCTGATGATCTGTATCGTCGTGTTTTATCATTTATTGATATATCCAGAAAACCGGTTGCAGTATTACAGGAGGGTTCACAGCTTCATTTATCTGAATTGACTGGTCACAACCGGATGGTAAAAATGTTTTCAATAGCAACTGGTTCCAGTGCTGCACGAAAAGTGGCATCATTTCTTCTTCAGCTTGGGCATAAATCGATCTCTTATTTTTCTGCTTTTCATAAATCCGACTGGTCAAAAGCCAGATTGTATGGACTTCAGGAAATTTACAGCAGAAATGGATCAGAATCAAAAGTTTATCAGTACACACTCGATTCTTATGGATATTCACACGAATTTATTGAAGCCTTGAAACCGCCCGAGCGTTTTTTGAAAAAATTCCTGCCGGATTTTAATCCGGTAAACCAGATGCCGCATAAGGTATTTGAGGCGTTTAACAGACTGCGTCCTGAACTAACAAGTATTCTTGCCAGTGAAGCTATCAGAATGTTCATGCATACTCTCTTTAGTAAAGCCATTAAAAACGATGATTGCACCGCATGGGTCTGTTCCAATGATTATATAGCATTCATGGCAATGGATTATCTGAAAGAATACAGTTCTAAAAAAATCGCATTGATTGGTTTTGATGATACTTTTGAAGCGTTTCGGCGCGGTTTGACATCGTATAATTTCAATATCCAGGCTCTTGTACAACTTATGCTTGGATATATTGTCAATCCGGCCGGGAATGCGGTTCCTAAAAGAAACAATACATTTGAAAATGACGGTATGCTTGTTGAAAGGACAACGACATTTAACCTGAATCGGACGATTAATTTACAGCTTGTCCCGCAGTGCGGGAATGAGCTGCGAGAGCGGCACTAAGTGAATGAAGAATGAAGAATGAAGAATGAAGAATGGTGAATGGTGAATGGTGAATGAAGAAAAAAAACTACAATCGTTGTCGTAATCGTAATCGTTCACGAATGAATATCGTTCTGGATCTGATTCTTTTGCCAATGTCCGCGAAGTAGATCGCGTGAAGGAATCGTCTGTTTGAGGTTTAATTTCAAATGAGTGGTTAGTTAAAGAAATCGCAAGTTGCACACAGTATCTGGAAATTTTGCAGGGAAACCTGTTTTACTGCATGCAATTGCGATTTCCCTGTAATTATTACATGCCGGATCTTTCCTGCATCCATCGTTCAGCTTCAATCGCAGCCATACACCCGCTTCCGGCTGCACTTATGGCTTGTCGATATTTTGAATCCTGTACATCTCCGGCGGCAAAAACTCCATCAATACTGGTTTGAGTTGAATCCGGTTTGGTTTTTATGTATCCCTGATCAGTAAGTGAAAGCTGTCCATTCAAAAATTTTGTGTTGGGATTATGGCCGATTGCTTCAAATGCACCTGCTATTTCGAGATCCATGATTTCATCGGTAATTGTATCACGCAATTTTAACGATCTAAGTTGGTTTTCTCCAACAAATTCATCAACAGTTTTATTCCATAATATCTGCACTTTGGGATGTGTAAGAACTCTTTTCTGCATGATTTTGCTTGCGCGTAGTTCATCACGACGATGAATCAGGTAAACTTTTGATCCGAACTGGGTTAAATGAATTGCTTCCTCAACTGCTGTGTCTCCTCCGCCAATGACTGCAAGTTCCTTGTTACGGAAAACCGGAAGAGCCCCATCACAAACCGCACACGCACTAATCCCTTTTCCCCAGAGTTTCTTTTCTGATTCTAAAGGGAGTCTTCGGGCTGTAGCCCCTGATGCAATTATCAAAGTATTACAGGTGTATACAGTCCCGCTCATCGATTTTATCTCAAAAGGATAGGTTTTCAGGTTAACTTCAGTTACATCCTCCATTATGGTGCGGGTACCATGATTTATGGCTTGCTGGCGAATATTTGCCATTAACTCTGATCCATGTATACCATCAGGAAAACCTGGAAAGTTTTCTACGACATTAGTTATCATTAACTGTCCGCCTGGAATGCCACCCTCCTGAAATCCTTCAAAAAGAAGCGGTTCCAGTTTTGATCTGGATGCATAAATAGCAGATGTGAGTCCTGCTGGCCCTGAACCAATGATTATCAAACGTTCTGGCATGAAACCTCCAAAAAAGAAAATCGAATGTTTTTGATTAAAAATGAAATATAAAACTATGTAACGATACTTTGATAAAGTTTTGAGTCGTTATGCAGTAAGAATTCGATGCTGAACCGGGAAAAGGCGTGGTCGGTTTCTGGTAGACGTGACCGGAGTCAAGAATCTAAATTTTCAAGTCGAAGGAGATTTTTCCTTTTTTCCATGCCTTTTGCATGCTGTTGAAGCTTCAAAAATTCTTTGTACAACTGTTATAAAGGTAAAAAATGTCAGAATAACAAGAATCCAGAACATGATAGCAGGTCCTGTAAGAAGGCCAAAAGAGAGAATTATCAATCTTTCGGGTCGCTGCATTATTCCTCTTCTGCAGTTGATACCGGCTCCTTCACATCTCGCTTTTACGTAACTGACCATAACTGATCCGCTCAGTGAGGTGAAACAGAAAATTACGGCTGGAAGGTTGGGTTGTGTTTCATTGATGTAGTACAGCATAATCCCGAAGAGAAGGAAAATTTCGGTAACACGGTCACAACTGGAATCGAGAATCGCTCCAAATTTGGTTTTTTTACCGGTTTCTCTTGCCACTACTCCATCAAGGCCATCCATAAGTGCACCTGCAATTACAAGGATAAGTGCACTATACCATCTGCCTGTGCTGCTGTAATAACCGGATACTGCAAAAAGTATAAGACCAATAATTGTCAGGTGGTTTGGATGAAAACCTGCTTTGGAAAAAAACAATGCTGCTGGTCTCAATGTCTTATTGTAAAAAGGTTTGAGGTTTTCTATCATTAATTTTCCTTACAGTTTTCATCATGTATGGTTTTTAAAAACATTGATGCAATATAATTATTAAGGAGAATAGAATCCAGAAATCTGTTAAACCTCAAAAAAAAATCGAATTTTTTATCGAAATGTGATGAGGATCACATTTCAAAAGTAATTTGTATATATATTCCATTCAGAAAGCAAATAATTACATAATCAGACTTACGAAGATCAGGAATTTGCGGTATTTTTTCAATGTTGTTTTGCTGCAGCTCTGTTATCAGTGTCTGGTTGTCCATGGTTATCCATATATTCATTAAATTATGCTGAATTGCAACCAGGCTCTATCGGCCAGTAGAACCTTTTAAGAGGATCTGTTCTGTGTGATTTGTTTATCTGGCTGCAATCTGAATTTTTCAAAAATCGATACCTGAAAACAGGAGAAGTCGTATGAAACGATCAATTTATCCAGTTGTTTTTTTGGTGATATCAGTTGTTCTGTTTTGTAATTATCCTCAGGATCCTACCAAAAACCCGGTAAATGCCAAAGCGAAATTCGAACAGGTTAATGATGAACCACCGGTGGTACCGATCAGGGTAGTGACAAATGATTCTGTAAAAATCTCTTTCTACTTTTTCCTCGAACATTTTATAGATTCGATTGAGATCGGGATCTATTCAACAGAATCGAATGAAAAATCGGATACTGTATTCTGTTTTAAACCGCCATTTAGCGTTGAAGATAATATCGTTTACATATTTTTCCCGAAAGCAGGCAACAAAAGGTGTATATTGACTGCCGTAAAAACTGGTGGTTCTCGGATGAGCGATACGCTTATTTTTGAAGTGATTCAGAAAAACCGTGCACCAGTCTGGAGTCTGGATACAATTCCGGTTGTTTCAAAAAAAGGTGTAAAAGAAGAGTGTGATCTGAATGAATTTGTCAATGATCCTGATGATGATCCTGTTGTTATTGAAAACCAGGGTTCACTTCCTGATGGTTTTTCTTTTAGTTCAGGAGTGCTTTCAAATGAGATTGCAACAGATTCAGGTTTATATTTTTTTGAAATTTTGGCTTCAGATGATTCACTGTCTTCTGCGGTTGTAGTCAGATGGGAAATTCTCCCGGATTCAGGAAAAAAAGATAATGATCAGTTTCCGTTTTTCGTTGATCCTGTAGAAATGGTAGAAATTGATGAAGGGCAAACTGCGAAGGTGGTATTTCGTGCTCAGGATCCAGACGGACTGCCAGTGCAATTATCAATTCATGATATGCCTGAATGGATATCAGCGCAAGAGACAGAGGATTCTATAGAGGTTGAAATATCACCGGATTACTCAGTAGTATCATCCAGGGCTGATACAGCCCATTTTGAGTTTGAAATCCTTGGTGTATGTGATACCAGTACAATCCGGCATAGAGTGCTGGTAATTGTAAAAGGTATCGATCAGGCTTTACCGCATTTTGTTGATCCTGTAGAAACTATAGAAATTGATGAAGGGCAAACTGCGAAGGTTGTATTTCATGCTCGTGATCCAGGCGGGCTGCCAGTGCAATTATCAATTCATGACATGCCAGAATGGATATCAGCGCAAGAGACAGAAGATTCTATAGAGGTTGAAATATCGCCGGATTACTCAGTGGTATCATCTCAGACTGATACAGCCCATTTTGATTTTGAAATTCAGGGAGTATGTGATACCAGTACAATCCGGCATGAAGTTCTTGTAATTGTAAAAGATATTGATAAGGCTTTACCGCATTTTATTGATCCTTTAGAAATGGTAGAAATTGATGAAGGTAAAACGAAGAAGCAGATGTTTTATGCTGAACATCCGATAGAAGAGCAGGTTGAAATAAGCCATGTAAGCAAACCGGACTGGGTCAGTATTGCAGGTACAATGGATTCGATCGAGTTGTCAATATCTCCGGGTTATGAAGTTGCGTCTGCGTCTATTTCTTCAGTACAGGCAAAGGTGGTTTTGAAAGCATCAGGCAGTGGTTTGGATGTGGAACATGAATTAATTATACAGGTGAAAAATGTCAACCGTGCCCCGGAATTTATCAGTTTCCCTGATGATATATCGTCACGTATGGGTGAACTGTTTGAATCTTCACAGATTGAGATTACCGATGATGATGGTGATGAGGTTTCAGTTGAACTGGTTTCCTCACCGGATAATATGGAAATGGGAAAAGATAATAAAATCAGATGGTTTGTTCCACGTATCGGATATATGCCCGGAAATCAAGTTACTGTAACGGTTTGTATTTCTGATAATGATACTTCTGTAGAGAACTCATTTATTCTAACCATTGATCCGCATAAATGGTTACTGGTTAACAATGAGGGGATTGAGATTCGCGGTGAAATGGCTGCTGCTGGTAAGGATACACTCTTTTATACTGCTTCAGGAGCGAATCCATCTATCTATCGTTCCATAGATGGAGGCGAAAATTGGGAGAATTTACCATATGTTAATTTTGGCTCAATGTACAGTTATGCGGTAATTACCAAAATGGTTATACGCGGGTCAACAGTTTTTGTATCAGGGCCTTCAAGTTCCGGGAATTATTTAAGTGGCTTTTACGCGACATTCCCGGTTGATAATCCGCTGGATACGAGTATTGTAAGGACTGGGCATACGAATTCGTTTGATGTCAGTCCGGATGGTAAAAGGATAGTATCACAGCATGATTTTCTGGAAAATTATAAAGAGAAACCATATTTTTATTATAAAGATGAAGGTCTTGTCAGAAGTAAGGATTCGATATTTGGCCAGATACCAGCTATCGCATCAGGTAATTCAAATATATGGGCTTACATAGATTCTTCTAATTATCTTTTTCTGATGACTGCTTATAATTATGAAGAATCAGATAGTTTGGGATTCAAGTATCATGCTTATGTCGCAGACTCGGTAACAGGAGTATATATCGGGGATGAAAATGGTGATACTGCATTTGTAATATTTGACGACTCTAAAAAGATTATGTGCAGTTATTCAGGAGGCGGGTATAAAACTATCAATTTGGATCCTGAAATTACTCCTGCCGCATTGTGTCTTGTCAGCGGTTCTGTAGGATGGGTTCTGGATAAAGAAGGGGATGTCTGGTATTCGAATAATTCATTTAAAGAAATCGCTAGGGAGATATTAGAGGATAGCAGGGGTAATAAGGCAAAAATTACAGGGATTTTTAAATCCTCCGATGGAGAAACGGTTTTTGCATACAGCAGGGATGCAAATAACATTGTAAAGATATACAGGTATTGATAACTATGTTTGGCTGACTCAGTTTTTCTGTGAATAGGATCACCGGTGCCTGTATTAATTTGGAATTTGGAATTGGGAATTTGGAATTGGGAATTGGGAATTTGGATCAGATCATCTGGGTCGCTGAGCGCAATAAGTGTTTTTTAAAAGGATCTTCATGCTCGCCAAGCGCACACGACCCCCGCGATAGTTTGTTGCAGCTCTGAAACTTCCGTTTGGGGGCGTGTGGAAACCTGTGAATAGTTCTGGTTTTTAAAAGAGTATCGGGGCCAAGACTCGATTCTGAGGCCTCAGTTTCCAGCACTACCACAAATTGACATACGAAGGTAGTGCAGTTTGTTTTTTTCCTTTTCCCCATTTTCTTATTTCCTCATCCCCAGCGCCCTCTGTGTTCTCTGCGTTTTTTAAATTTCTTTTTTTCTAATCCACCCTTTTCTCATTCTCCCAAACTCTGCGTTCTCTGTGCTCTCTGCGTTTTAATTTTCACAATTTCTTATCCTCCCTTTTTCTTATTCCCTCACCCTCTGCGTCCTCTGTGCCCTCTGCGTTTTTTAAATCTATTTTTTTCTTATCCCCCCCTTTCTTATTCTCACCTCTGCGCCCTCTGTGTTCTCTGTGTTTTAAATTTTCCCAATTTCTAATCCACCCTTTTCTCATTCTCCCAAACTCTGCGTCCTCTGTGCCCTCAGCGTTTTTAAATTTTCACAATTTCTTATCCCCCCTTTACTTATTTCCTCACCCTCTGTGCTCTCTGCGTTTTTAAAATCTCTTTCTTCCTCCCCCCTTATCATTCTCACCATCTCTGCGCTCTCTGCGAACTCTGCGTTTTAAAAATCTCTCTTTCATTTTCTTCCCCTCCTAAATTTCTCTCTACATCTCTGCGCCCTCTGTGCTCTCTGCGTTTTAAATTTTTCTTTTCCCTTTCTCCTTTCCAACTACTTGGAGCATTATTTATACTATTATTTTCCATGGACACAATACATTATGAAAACAGATTCTCTCATAACACCTGTAAGCACGACAAAAGATAATACCGAAAGATATTTTGATATATCAATATCGCATTCAATCCTTTCTTTTTTACCATACAACCTAGCCATAGAACATCTGGCACTGCCCCTGAATGTAGACAGTTCAGGAAAACTCGAGATAATAATGGTTTGCCCGCATGATATTACTACAATTCAGGCGATCCAGATCTTTACAGGGATGAAGATTAAACCGCTGGAATGCAAAAAAGAACAGATACTGAAACTGATTGCTCACCATTACGGCCCACAATCTGAAAAAATAACCAGAAAGAATATAGAAAAAGCAGATTCAAGACTGGCTATAAACTTTAATGACTCCGCGATAAATATTGTAAATGACATAGTGCATGAAGCGATTCGGCTAAGGGCAAGCGACATCCATTTCGAACCATTTGAAATGGATATGGGAATTCGTTTCAGGATAGACGGAGTGCTTCAGGAAATAACCTCAATACCTAAAAAACGTATCCCTGAAATTATTTCAAGAATAAAAATTTTATCCAAAATGAATATCGCAGAAAAGAGAAGAGCCCAGGATGGAAAAATAAGAATTAATGAACAGGGTAGAGACGTTGATATTCGTGTAAGTACTCTTCCCACGGATTTTGGTGAAAAAACAGTACTGCGTATACTTGATAAAACCAGCTTTGATTATAATTTACAATCAATTGGCATGGACCCGCCACGACTTGCACTCTTTAAAAAAGCGATTGGAATGCCCAATGGAATAATCCTTCTTACCGGCCCAACTGGTTCAGGTAAATCCACTACCCTTTACGCTGTGATTAACTATATACGACGGCCGGGAGTGAATATCTCCACCGTTGAAGATCCTATTGAATACAATATACCTGGAATCAATCAAACACAGGTAAATACAGCTACAGGAATGACTTTTGCAAACTCTTTGCGGACACTGCTCAGACAGGACCCCGACATTATCATGGTTGGTGAAATGCGTGATCAGGAAACAGCCGAGATAGCAATCCGTTCCTCTCTTACCGGACACCTTGTCTTAAGTACTCTTCATACCAATGACGCCGCTTCTGCGGTAACCAGACTTATTGATATGGGAATAGAACCTTACCTGGTTTCATCATCGGTTACAATGATAATTGCCCAGCGCCTGGTACGTAAAATATGCACTCATTGTAAATGCGAAGCAACTGTTTCTGATGAGATGAGAAAGAACTTTGGATTATCCGAAACTGTCCGCTTGTATAAAGGCCTTGGATGTCAGGCCTGCGGTTATACAGGATACCGGGGGAGAACAGGAATCTTTGAGGTTCTGCCGGTTAGTGATAATTTACGCACTCTCATAAATAAAAAAGCTTATGCTGCTGAGATTAGAAATGCAGCAATTGATGAGGGTATGGTGCTTTTACGGGATGATGCATTGGCAAAGCTGGTTGATGGGGTTACTACTGTTGAAGAAGTAATGAGGGAAGTAGCTGTTCTTGCCTGAAAAACATAACACAGAGAGGTTGGAGAGAGAGAAGAAAGAGAAGAAAGAGAAAATAAAACGCAGAGGCCGCGGAGAGCGCAGAGGTGGGATAAAGAGAGAGAAGAAAAATAGGGGTTGGAGAGAGAGAAGAAAGAGAAGAAAGAG
>Ga0209723_1003385_pt1 | contig 19258 bp, 16 predicted proteins | sample BiotimSIPDNA_2_FD_185750 | JGI IMG/M metagenome (GOLD analysis project Ga0209723, IMG submission 185750) | Anaerobic biogas reactor microbial communites from Washington, USA - Biogas_R2 time_0 SIP DNA (SPAdes) (version 2) | ecosystem: Engineered > Bioreactor > Anaerobic > Unclassified | place... | reverse complement strand
GGCACACCGCAGAGGACAAGGGCACCCATGGCCTCGCGGAGCCACGCACCGGTGTCGCCCGAGACCTGCATCAGGTTGCGTGTTGTCTTGTAGAGAAAGAGCCTTGAGGCGTCAATATGTTTTCCGAAGGCACGTTTCTCGAAATACTCCACGATGCCTGCGGCGGCGTGGGCTGTACATGCTCCCAATTCCAACTGGTTTTCGATAGGTGAACAGTATTCCCTTAGATCGATCTGTCCTGCAGTCCTGCGGTCTTGCGGTCTTGCGGTCGGGGAGGGGAATTTCAGCTTTCTGTTAAACGCCGTTATCTGACGGTGTAACGTTGTGTAGTCGCGCAGGTCGGGTTGCGGGGCGAGCCAGCCGGTGCCAACTTTGTGCGGGACGCCGCTGACCCATATCTTTCGGTTGAGTACCCTGTTTTTCATAACCCCGGGTTGTTATTGCCTGCTATAACTACTTCCTTCAAAGTTGAGCCGGATGGTCCGGTTATTATCTCAAACAGTCTGAATGAGGATCCCGGATCAGTCGGAAGTTCACCTTCCTCCGAGGATGCATAGGGTGGCGCGCCTTCGAAGGCTTGTGCCGCATAGGCACTTTTGGAGAGCATTGCTGCAAAGGCTTCCATGCTTTCAGGCAGCTGTGAGTCGACAGCAACACCGTACGACTCCAGGGCGCTGTTCTTAAAGGCCATTTTAAGCTCGCTGGATCCTACGCCCGGCTTCAGCACCATGAACTGGGGATCGGAAAGGTCAGGCAGATAAATCACGGATGTTTTAACCGTTTTATCCTTTTCTGCAAGGTATTCTACCAGCAGGTAGGGCTTGAGAGTGTAGAAGCGGAGTCCGGTCTCGTTTTTGAGTCCCGCGTCAGAGTAGATCTTAACAGTGGCACAGCCAGTCAGCAGAATGCCTGATACTGTTAATGCTGCAAGAATAGCTAACTTTTTCATGTTTTGTAGAGTTTATCAGACCCTACTAATTTAGGAAAATACCAAATACAAGTCAAGTTTTTGTCTTGCAGTCGTGCGGTCTTGCGGTCCTAAGAAATGAGTAAAAGTGGCTTTTTATCCAATTTTCAGGTAGGTGATGCCTTCCAGGGTGGTTTTATCAAAGACACCGCGGCCATCGATGAGGAGAGGGGTTTTCATCAGCTTTTTGATCTTCTCCCAATCGGGCATACGGTACTCTTTCCATTCAGTGACATGGAAAAGAACATCTGCACCCCTGACTGTGTCATAGATATCGTCTGCATATTCAATGGAGTCTCCAAGCCTGAACCTGGCCTCATCCATGGCGACGGGGTCATAGGCCTTCACGGTGCATCCCGCTTCAATGAGCTGGCTGATCAGTGTCAGCGATGGTGCCTCGCGCATATCATCGGTGCCAGGCTTGTATGAAAGTCCCCAGATGGCTGCTCTCTTGCCCTCAATCTTCCCACCGAAGCAGTCACTGAATTTTGTGAAAAGCACTTTCTTCTGACGCTCATTGATAGCCTCTACTGATTCCAGAAGGGTTAATGGTGACTTATGATCCTTCCCCGTTTTTATCAGCGCCTTGACATCTTTCGGGAAGCATGATCCTCCAAAACCGGGTCCGGGATAGAGGAACTTGCTGCCAATGCGGGAGTCAGATCCAATGCCCTTCCTGACCATGGCCACGTCAGCACCCACTTTCTCGCACAGATTGGCAATCTCGTTAATGAAGCTGATGCGTGTCGCAAGCATGGCATTGGCAGCGTACTTGGTCATCTCCGCCGAGGGGATATCCATGAAAATGACCCTGAAGTTACTCAGTAACATTGGTGCATAGAGCCTTGTCATAAGTTCTTTTGCTCTCTCGCTCTCCACACCCACCACCACACGGTCAGGCTTCATGAAGTCATCGATGGCAGCACCCTCCTTAAGGAACTCGGGATTGGATGCAACATCAAATTCAATTTTCTTACCTCGTTTTTCGAGCTCCTGTTCAATTTTGCCTCTGACCAACTTTGATGAACCGACAGGGACAGTACTTTTTGTGACCACCAGTAGGTATTTCTCAAGGTTCTGTCCTATCTTTTTTGCCACAGCCAGAACGTGGCTGAGGTCCGCGCTGCCGTCCTCTCCCGGTGGTGTACCCACGGCAATGAAGAGCATCTCAACCTCATTGAGGCTCTCCGTCAGATCAGTGGAGAAGAAGAGCCTGCCGGCCTTCACGTTTCGGTGCACCAGGTCGTCAAGGCCCGGTTCATAGATGGGGATGATGCCATTGTTGAGTCCGGCAATTTTATCTGTATTGGTGTCAATGCACCAAACGGTGGCGCCCAGTTCGGCGAAGCAGGCGCCGGTTACCAAGCCGACATATCCTGTTCCAACTATTGAAATATTCATATACTTAAAATAATGTCCTGCGGTCCTGCAGTCATGCAGTCTTGCGGTCAAATAAAGTACTTATAATCTCAATTATGCGTTCGGCGGTGTGGCCGTCCCAGAGAGGTGGTATGCTGCCTTTCTTCCAGTTCCCGGAGAGAAGCTTATGCATTGCCGGTGCGATGGCATCGGGATCGGTACCCAGCAGCTCGTTAGTGCCTATGGTAACCGTCTCGGGTCGCTCGGTGCTGTTGCGCAGGGTCATGCAGGGCACACCCATGACCGTTGTCTCCTCTGTTATGCCGCCGGAGTCAGTGATCACTGCCATCGCCCTCTCAACGAGGTAATTGAACTCGAGATAACCCATGGGGTCAGTCAGATGCAGCACCGGACTGATCTTTATCCCGTTATCACTCAGTATCTTTCTTGTCCTGGGGTGAACAGGAAAGATAATCGGTATTCCTCCCGAGGTGTCTGATATCTCGTCAAGGAGGTGTTTAAGGTTGGCAGGGTCATCAACATTGTTGGGGCGGTGCAGGGTAAGGACAATAAATCTCTTTTCAATCAGTCCCTGCTCATCCCATATTGCCGGTTTCCTGAATCTCGGACGGCTGTCCAGCAGCGTGTCTATCATAGTGTTACCCACGAAGAGGATCCGGGTTTCAGTGACTCCGCTTCGCCGGAGGTTTTCATTTGCTGTTTCAGAAGTAGTAAAAAACCAGTCGGTTATGCTGTCAGTCACAATGCGGTTAATCTCCTCAGGCATGCTCATATCACCTGACCGTATACCCCCTTCTATATGTGCCACAGGCACCAGCATTTTTTTTGCAGCGATGGCGCATGCCATTGTTGATGTGACGTCGCCCACCACAATGCACAGATCGGGTTTCTTCTCCGTCAGCAGCTTCTCGTAACCAAGCATGATGCCCGCAGTCTGTTCTGCCTGGGTACCGCTGCCCACATTCAGATTGATATCAGGTTCGGGAATGCCAAGGTCGTCAAAAAAAGAACCACTCATGTTTCGGTCATAGTGCTGGCCGGTGTGCACCAGCCTGAACTGTAACAGGTCACGGCGCGAATCGCCTGAAGGTAGTTTTTCATTATAAGCACGGATTGCCCTGATGAGAGGTGCAATCTTCATGAAGTTGGGGCGGGCGCCCACGATCAGGTCAAGAGAAGCCATATAATTTTTCAGAGCCCGGGGTCTCAGACCCCGGGGTACGAGGATGAAAAGATAAATACCAGGATAAATCCAGGATTATTATTTGCCGAAGAGGAGGCCGAGCCTCATATTAACAAATGAGTCACGCCAGGCTGGAGGTGTTCCCGGTGTATTAAAGAAATCACGGTCTGCCATTGAAAAAAGTCCGGCTGAGAAGGAGAGATGAGTATTCCTGGCAAGAGGCACAATAATTCCAAGGCTTGGATTAGCGAAAATTCTGGAATAATTCTGAAAGTCATCAAAATTCAACAATACACCTCCTGGCACAGCAAAGAAAAACTTCACCCTTTGTTTGCCCATAAAATATCTAATATCAGCAAAAACAGGCACCCCATATCCATCATTATACTGATAATATCCCAGGCCTCCTCCAAGAGCAAGACCGCCACCGAAACGCCATCCTGCAGTAGATGTAATGCCGGCGTAATGATGTGAGAACGGCACACTAATGACACTAAGACCAAATCCATATTGGACTTCTGTCAGATTATAGAAACCTCCAGTTGATCCTGCATATATTCTGGCTGAAGTAGAAAACATCTTATGAGATCTCCAAAAATCCTGTTTGTGCTCGAGGAACTGAACCTTATCAAGATGCCAGCAGCGTTCAGTAACTATCTGAGCACTGGCGTATGAAGCTGCCAGGAGTATGAGAATGGCAACGGTGTAAAGTCTTTTCATGATGGTCCTTTTTATTAACGGTTGAATGACTCTGGCGACTAATTTACAAATTATAATTTAGTTATTTGTTTAGATGGAATTAAAAAAGTATTTATCGGGCTTGTGTTTAAATCCGATTAAAGATCCCGGGTTACATTTCTGCCAGGAACTCCGGTCAGATTATTGAAGAGTATTCGGCTTCTTTCCGGATGAGTATCATGCGTCTCTACCACCCGAACAGTAATCCCAGCTTCAGGTTGATGAAGCTGTCATGCCAGGGTCCCCCAAAGCTGGGATCATCAAAGATGTCCCGATCAATCTGGGTGAAGAGACCTGTGGAAAAGGAAAGATGTGTGTTTTTAAGAATTGGCACAATCAGTCCCAGGCCAGGATTGGCAAAGACTTTTGAATAATCCCTGAAGTTGTCAAAGTTCAACAGGAATCCCGCCGGCATGGCCAAAAAGAACTGTACTCTCTGCCTGCCGAGAAAATACCTCATATCAGCATAAAGAGGTACTGTATATCCGTCATTGTACTTAAAGAAACCTGTTCCCCCGCCCAGGGCAAAACCACCTTTCAATCTATATCCAAATGCCGTTGTAGCCCCTGTATAGTGATGAGCGAAGGGAGGCTCAATGATTTCCAATCCAAACCCGTAGTGGGCTTCAGTGATGTTGTATAACCCACCTGAGTACATTGGCTGTTCAGCGGTTGTGAAGAGTTTATGGCTCCTCCAGTAATTCTGCTGATGATCCAGAAACTGCAGATGGTCAAGGTGCCAGCAACGTTCTGTGACTACCTGTGCAGAGGCCAGGGATGTCACCAGAATGATCAGAAGAACAAAGACAGAGAATTTTTTCATGATATTCTTAATTTTTACCTTTTAGTTCGATCCCGAGCTTGAAGTTGACGAATGACTTGCGCTGGGAGGAGCCACCGGTTGTTACTATTAATCCCGTAGAAAAGGTCACTGCCGTTCTGTTGGCAGCAATATAACGCAATCCTGCGGAAGGATTAATGAAGAGTCTGGTTTCATTGTTCAGGTCCGTAAAATCAAACAATAATCCCCCGGCACCAGAAATATAAGGCACTATTTCCTGTGCATTGAGATTAAACCTCACATCTATGAACAGCGGGTATAGTGTGCCTTCATTATGCACATGGATTCCAACACCTGCACCTGCCTTGACATTTCTCATGAACTGATAACCGGCAATGGTTGTAATACCATAGTAGTAGCGGGACAATTCATCTGTAACCTGAGCTAATCCAAATGCATAAGTTGCTTCCGTTATGCTTACAAATCCCGGTTGCCAGTCGTAGTTTACCTTAGGGGTTTTGGCAATGCGATCGTTAGGCTGAGCGTAGGCTCCTGTTATGCAGGTCAGTAGAAGTAAAAGAGTTAGGTTTGTTCTCATTTCGACATGTCTGAAGGTCTGAAGTCTTAAGGTCAGGGGTTTTCAGTCATTGGTGTAGTAGCCGGAGGATTTGCCGGTACCTTTAGAGTAGTAGTTGCCGGGGTCATAGTAACGACTGCCGTAACCGAGTGAGTAGCCGTAACGGAGTCCGTAACCATAATAACCAGCCGTTGAAATATCATTCACGATAATGGCAACGTTTGACATCTCTCCCTTGCGATAGATCTCGTCAAGAAGCTGAACAGACCCTCGTGTGGTATATCTCTGCCTCACAACGAAGAGGGTGATGTTGGCAAGCTGGTTGAGCAGAAGGGCGTCTGTTACAATCCCTACCGGGGGTGTGTCAATAATGACAGCATCAAACTCATTCCTGGCCAACGCAATAAACTCTGTCATCTTAGGTGAACCTATGAGCTCTGCAGGATTGGGTGGTACCGGTCCTGACGGTGCAAACCATAGGTTCTCTATCTCTGTGGGGACGATCACCTCATCAAAGGTGGCGCTGCCACTGAGAAACTGACTCATGCCATGACCGTTGACAGCCTTCAGGATGGCATGCACGCGAGGCTTACGCATGTCGAGTCCCACTATCAGCACCTTCTTGTTCATCATGGATATTATTGTTGCGAGGTTAACCGAGACGAAGGTCTTTCCCTCTCCGCTGACAGGCGAGCTGACAACTATCACAGGGCATTCTGTCTGGCCGGTATAGAAAGCCAGCGATGTGCGCACTGCCCTGAAACTCTCAGCCAGAGTACTGCCGGGTTTTTCTGCCACCGGATCCTCAACATGGTAATCGGAGTGACTTATGTATCCTATTATAGGGGCTTTGGTCAGTCGTTCAATATCATGCTTGCCGATTATCTTGTTATTAAGCAGGTCAAAGATGACTATAAGGGCCATTGGCACAAGAAGTCCGAGAAGAATTGCAACCAGGTAGTTCTTCATCGACTTCGGTCTTATCTGGGCGCTGTTATGCACCATGGCTTCATCAATGATACGGTTATCGGTTATCTGTGAAGCCTTGGCAATGCCTGCCTCTGCACGGCGTTCCAGGAGATAAGTATAAACAGAGTTGTTAAGGTCAAATTTTCTCTGTATGCCTATCAGTCGCCTTTCAGTTCCGGGCAGTCGTCCCAGCTCTTTCTCAGCTGCTGCAATACGTCCGTTAATGGTTGTCATTGTCAGGCTGAGCTGATTGATTGTGTTATTTACATTCTCGCGCAGAGCTGCACGGGCATCCTCAATCTTCTGATCCATCAGCCGGACCTGAGGAAGATCATCATTGACAGTAAAGGTAACCTTTTTGCGTTCCTGCTGTAGTTTGGAAAATTCCTCAACAAGCTTTACCAGGACAGGGTCGGTGACACCCATAACACTTGGCGAGATGATAGTTTCACTGTTTTCCCTTTCCCCGAGGTAATCAAGCAGGTACTTGTAATATTGCTCCTGCAGTCCAAGCATGTTCTTTTCCCCCTCCAGCTTCTCCAGCTTCTCAAGGACAAGAGTACCTTCGAGGGTCAGGTCCACGAACCTGTTGTTGAGCCGGAAGCTCTCCATGGTATTTTCAGCCAGCCTTAGAGAGTCAGATATGAGTCCGAGCTGTGCCTCAATGAAGTTTATTGTGTTATCCGCCGCCCTGCTCTTCCACTCCATTCCCTGGAGGATGTACAGTTTCATGAGGGTATTGAGGTAGTCGGTCCCCTGCTGTGGCGAATAGCCGTCATATGACAGGGTAAATACCGAGGCGTATTCCTTGACCGGCTCAACCTTAAGGCTGGAGCGGTAAGCATTGGTCAGTGCCGGAAGCGACTCAAACCATACCAGCCAGCGGTTTTTCTCACCTGTGATGGCTTTTGTGCTGTCGCGCCGCTCTACCACAAAACTGAATCCTCCCTGGCTGAATGGTTCTCCAGGTAAATATTCTTTTTCGGCATTGATCTCCTCTGCCTGTACAGATGTGCTGTTATTCTTTTTCCATTCCGCCAGCTGATCCTCATCAATCTCAACTGTGTATCTATCGCCTTCAGTGAACCTGATCGCCATATGGACACCCTCGGGCTGTTTGCCGGCAAGTTTCCTGAGAACGAATGGAGATGATTTGTATGTTCTCTGTCCCTGGATGCCGTTTCTTCCGACAGGGATATAGGCCACATGTGTCTCAGGCATCTCTTCTATCACCCGGTAGTTAAGAGTGTATGACTGAAGTATAGCCACCTCATCATCGAGGTTAGGATAGGGATTATACACGTTTCCGGCAAAGATCTGCTCCATGTTGGCAATGGCCCCGCTGGTCTGCTGCTCCTTTATCAGCAGTGTGCTCTTAACGTTATAGGCTCTCTGTGAGTAGCGGTTGTAGATATAGGCTACACCCAGGGCTATGAAGAGGGCTGCGGCTATCCAGAGCCAGTTGCTGAGGAAGAGGGAGACATAGCGCATCAGGTCGATGTCGTCTGAAGGGGGGGTGGGGGATTTTTTGGTGGTTTCCATGGTCAGGGTCTGAGGGTCTGAAGGTCTGATGTCTGAAGGTCTGTCGCTTCGCTCCGTCTTGCGGTCGTGCAGTCCTGCGGTCAGGGATGGTTAAAATATATAGTTTTTGCTGCCGGCGGGGGGCCGGGAATTTGGGGTTTTGATAGTCCTCCGGTTGGTCAGTCACATCGGGTGAAGTGCCTAACAAGCTGAAGTTCTTTTAAATAAAGCATGAGCCGATCATTTGTTCACGGCTCTATTTTTATATCAACTCTTCCCCTTGATTGGCTGCCGCCATGTGGCGGTTACGATTGCCAAATATAGATAAAAATTGCTTAACGTTCGACCTGATTATTATTAGAAAATTTTGAGTCCTGACGGTTTTAAGCCGTCAGTCAGTCCCGTTCCGCCAGACGGTGGAGAGTGGACCGGGGATACACTTTCAGCTGCAGCAGAACAGGACGCCAGGCAATAGTGAAGCAACCGGAAACAGGGGTGGTTCGGGCAATTTTATCCGGCAGAAATAAAAAAAGGGTATCCATAAGAATACCCATGATCTTTACAGGGAGTTACTGTTGTCAGAGATTGAGGACTTTCTTTTTCCCGGCTTCAGGCACTGGTTGCGAAATCCGGTATTGCTCATCGGGGCTGTCCCCCGGTGTCATTACCTTCGTCCGGATCCTTTTTCTTACTCTTACCGTGAGTACCAGTGTCAGTCCGTAACAGACAGCAAGCATAATGACTGAGAGTGTGATAATGCCGAGATTATCAAAAACAAAAGCAAAAGTAATGACCGCAGCCTGGAACAATGAGAGGATCAGGGAGACCTGCCTGTGAGAGTAACCGGCCCTGAGCATGAGATGATGGATATGCCTCTTATCCGCCCTGAAGGGATTTTGACCCCTGACGGTCCTCAGGATGACCACCCGCAGGGTGTCAAAAAGGGGAACGATGAGGATGGCAATAGATACCGCAGGAGCAGAACGGAGTGTATCACCGGATACTGCCTGAACATTAAACTCGTTAAATCTGATTACCAGTACAGAGAGCACAAATCCCAGCACCAGCGACCCTGAGTCGCCCATGAAGATCTTGTTTCTTCCCTTTGACATGTTAAAATAGAGAAAGACGATGAGGGCTCCTGCCATTGCTGTCGCCATCACGGCGTTTCCTGTCATGCCCCGGCTCCAGAACCAGCCCCCCAGGGCTGCCAGTGAGGTGAGGCTCAGAGAGGCTGCGAGCCCGTCAATGCCATCAATGAGATTAAGGGCATTGATGATCACTATCATGACAAAGAGAGTCAGTGGCACAGAGAGCCATGGCGAGATACTGTATATCCCCACGAAGCCATGCAGGCTGGTGAAACGAATGCCGGCAAGGATGATGACGACCAGGGCAGCGATTATCTGAACTCCAAGTTTCGTGCGTGCCGGAAGATGGATCAGATCATCGGTGATACCTGTAAAAAAGAGTATCAGCAACGCGGCAAAGAGATATGCTGCCTGTGGGTCAAAGCCATTGATCATGAGGACATAACTGATTGAGAAGGCGATGAAAATCCCTGCACCGCCAAGCCTTGGCACAGCAAGTTTATGCACTTTACGGGGACCCGGTCTGTCAGTCAGGTTACATAACCTGGATACGCGGAGGACAACGGGTATGAAAAGCGCGGCAGTGGCCATAGCCACAGCAGTAGTAATAATCAATATCAAAGGGCTTTCTGCAAGCAACAGTAAGGTAGTTTTTATCATTGCAATAAGAATGAAAAAGTCAGACAGGCAGTGGTACCCTCACACCGTTATTACCAAAACCTGTCGTACAATTATCAGGCCAAACCGGGTGAAAAGAGGGATAAAAAAAATGCTGCCCGCCATTCCCGGCAGGGTTACCTGATCTGCCAGTTTTTCTTCAGTGAGATCATACCGCCGAAGTTGTTCCCGAGAAGGTCTCCGGCATCAAAAGCCAGGGCAGCGGAAAGGGTCAGCCCGTACGGCAGCACTCCCGGCATGTCAGTCTTCAGGATAAAGGAGTGGCATATCTTTCCTCCGGGGAATTCAGAGCCATTGTACCCGTAATTGCGTGAAAAAGTATATTTCATCATATAGCTGACTACTCGAACAGAGCCCTCAAATCCCATATGAATGGCTGTGACTTTGTTATTACGCATGCTCTGAAAACCGGGTTCTGAGAGAAGCGCCGGCGAGGTGATCAGAGGGGTACCGATTGTCATGCCGTGATAACTCCATCCGCCCTCATAAACACCACTGTTAAAGTAGTTGTCATTGCCGCCGGCAAACTTCAGTGTATCATTTTCATAGTACTGATCGTAGGTGCCACTCTGGTTGGTTGTATTCAGATATTCAAAAAGAACAGCTGAGAGAATGGAAGACTCTTTCAGTGTGATCTTCAGACCCCACAGGCCGTCACTGATGTTCCTCAGCTTCATTCCGCTGCCGTCTTCAAAGAGGGTCTGCCAGTAAAAGTTTATCTCATGGTTTTTAAGAATGGCATCAATGCCCAGGTTATAGCTTCCGATGTGGTTACCGGTAGCATTTCTGTATTCGGTCCAGTAAGCGTCCCGGCTGCCTCCTTTACCAAAGAAAACCCTGAAGAAGTCTTCAACACTATCAGGGAGTACTCCGTAATCAGGGTTTGAGGAGATCCCAGCCCACTGGGCGAAGTGATGCATGCCGAGGCTCAGTCTCACCGGGAGTGCTCCTCCAAGGCGAAGATAAAAGTATTTATGATGGAGAAGTATGTTGCTCACCACGATGTCATCACCGAGCCAGCCGTGTGAAATACCACCTTTTATCTCAGCGTAGCCATGAGTCAGGGGCACCGCTATAAATTCAGGAATTGAAAGGGAAACACGGGGTTCGGGTCTTGCGTTACCTGACCAGATAAGCCCCCCGCTGCTAAGCGGGTTATATTGGTTACCCTGGCGTTGTTCCCATCGGCCTGCTTTCAGCAGAAAGGGTCCGGCGATAATGCCTGCGTATGCCTGCTGCAGGAGAAGAGCATTGGCATTATCATACCGGTCAATAATATCCGCACCAAAGGTTAATTTTATCTTTCCGGAAGAAAAAGCAGACCCATGGAAGCCTGTCCTGACCCATCCTCCGGGTGCCATGGTGCCAAGGGCACCGAAGCTGTTAGTGAAGAGCCGGAAAGGAGCACGGTCAGTAGATGAGACTATGGCGCCTGCCTCTGCAAAGATGGTCAGAGAAGTGTCGGCCTGTGCCTTGAGCGGCAGCGGTACTGCTGACGCAATACAGAGACATACCCCCAGGTATTTCATTAAGCAGCTCCGGACTTTTTCTCTTTTACTCTTCAGCATATCCATGCTAACATGTCAGGCATTCACATCGCCCTATGGAGGTCAGCCTGCTTCAGGCCAATTTCTGACGGCCAAAGAATGGAAGTGATCATGGCAATGTTCTTCTCTTTTGAGTATCCGTTACGAGTCATTCCGGCAGCGTTGGCTGAGTAGTTCTTCAACTCCGTCTGTGAGGCATAGTACAGTCTCTCAAAGCCCCCGGATATGCTCTCAATATCAGAGGGATCGGCGGAGACGCCGAGCGAGTATCTCTTAACCAGTCTTGTCACCTCACCATTGACTATAGCGTATATGGGGCGTGAGGCAGTAAGGTAGGAATGGAACTTCAGGGGCACTATAAGTTCAAAGAGCGGTGCATCATTAAGTGAAATAACCAGCACATCGCTGGCGGCAAAATATGAAGGCATCTCATTCGGCGGTCTGAAACCGGTGAAGTTCACATTTGGAATCTTCTTCTCCTCCACTAAAGACTTGAGTGCTTTAAGGTTGGAGCCGTCGCCTATTATATTAAGCCATGCGTTGGGATGGTTCTTTTCAGCGAAGAGAGCAAAACCCGCGAGGACATTCCTGAGATTCTGCACCTTTCCCACATTACCGGCAAAGGTGAAGTTAAAACCTTCAGGCAGGCTTTTTATACCAACCCTCTTGCAATTGATGTCAGGCCAGTTAGGTACATAGATGACCTCGCTTCCCGGAACCATCTTTCTGATCTTATCTATGAATCCCTCAGAAGAAACCATGATGATGTCACATCTTTTATAGATCCATTTCACAAAGACGTTAAGCATCACCATTCTCAGGCGTGTCTTGCGGAAGCCGTAGGCAAATACCGTGTCAGGCCAAAGATCCTGTGACCATATTATTACCTTTTGCCTGTATAACATGCGTGATATCACCGCAGCCAGCGCTACTGTCAGAGGCCCGGTCTGATATACAAAGATACGGTCATACCTGTTCCCCCTGAAGAGCAGCATCATGGTTGTGAGGAAGCAGAAGTTCATGTAGTTAAGCATCTTACGTACCAGATTGCGCTGGTATCCGCTTACAATGCCCACCCTGTGCACCGGAAGCCCGAAAGAGTGTGTTTTCTGGTAGATTCTGTTTCGGTATCCCTTCAGTGGCATGCCTGCAGGGTATGACGGTACCCTCGTGAGAACTTCGCACTCACAACCTTCTTCTGCCCAGTGCATGGCGAGGTCATTAATGACAAAATTCTCCGGATGAAAAACTTCACTTAAGATGAGGAGTTTCTTGCTCATAAAATTCCGGATAAAATATGCACAACCTTCAGGAAATTACACCATTCCTTCCCGGTTTCTGCAAACGACTTTCTATTACGCTGAAGAATTCCTCCCAGGAATCTCTTCTGACTGACTTATATGCCACAAATTTTGTGCCTTTCGTTACCTGAAGCCGTAGAATTGCTTCTGCCCATTTTGTATGATCTTTATAATCAATATATTCAGCCCCGGAATAATCTGTAAGGACCTCATGTGCATAGGGCAGGTCGGATACAAGTATGGGTAAACCTGCTGCTGCCGCCTCAATAAGGGGCAGGCCGAGGGTTTCAATATAGCTTGGAAAGACAAGGGCATCAACTTTTGAATAAAGCCAAAGCACATTATCATGAGAAAGCGGACCCAAGAAAACAAACGTGACATTTTTCAGATCCGGTTTCTTCAATCCTTTTTCATCAATGGTAAGGTAAAGAGCTGTTTTTCTCTCCGGCCGGTCATCAATAGATGCGAGCGCTCTGAATAAAATATCGTGGTTTTTATAAACCTCTCCGGAGACAGGGTAGAACAGATTCAGACAGTTGTTGTCAACAGGGCAGTTATACACGTTCTTCACTGCCGGAATATTTACCTCAGGAAATACAACATGGATCTTTTCTTCAGGAAATCTGAAACGGGCAGAGAAAGCCTCCTTCAGGAAAGTGAGCTGGACAAAGATCTCTGTCCTTGAGTTTAAGAACAATCTGATGTAGAGAGGATAGATATTTTTATAAAACCAGGTTGTTCGCTCAGTTTTTTTCAGAAGACTCCACCTGTTTATATACAGAGGTAGTGGCTGATGATAATATATGTAGCCGGGGCATTTGCCGGGTACGCGGAACCCGGTGTTCTGCAGGGATATTGCGGCAACAGGTCTGATGCTGTTCTTCTTCAGCCACCGTTTCAGTCCTGCCACATCCCACCATATCCTCTTATGCGGTGCAGTTACATCGGTTCGTATAATACGGAGGTTCTTCCCGGCATCACTGACAGTGACTGACCTGTGGATAAAAGCGACATATTCATTGCCGTCTTCGGGCAGGGCCCCGATAAACTGTCTGAGAATAGTCAGTCCCCCGCCCGACTTCAGAGCTGTTGCATTAACTATTATTGCATCCATAAAGGTATCCGTGGTATTACATTGCGCCGGAAAGGTCACTCTTCCTGCGGCCTGTTATTCTTAACATGTATGAATGACGGGAAATCAATGATCATAAATATGATAAATGCTGCTACAATAAAGCTTATTGTATATGCGAATGATGACATCAGGTCTCCCCTTATTATGAACATGATCATCCCCAGCATCACCGGGTAGAAAAGCCTCAGGTATGAGAACCTGCGGCTCCGGTAGAAGGCAGCATCCATACGTGCAACAATATACGCCATTATAACTGCAAAGAGTGCAACCCCGAACAATCCGAAATTTATGTAACCTTCGGCAACATAGGGGCAGGAGATATTTGTGAAATCCCAGTTTCTGGCTTCGGCAATAAACGCTCCGGAGCCGATCGGTTTGCCCGTCCATAGTGCTGACGGTACGAAGAACAGCAGGACTCCTGACAGCTGTTTTCCCCATGTTATGCCATTGCCCTTTACATATTCAATAGTCATTGACAGTGTGGAAAAGTTATCAAAGTCACCTGTCAGGAATGGAGCCACAGACGATACCATGCCTATCTCGCCGGCAGACTGGCCGGGTACTCTGAGTATAGCCAGGGCCGGATAGAGGACCAGGAAGATAAACAACATAAGTAATCCCGGTATATATCTCCTCCTGAAGTTCGGTACGAGAATAAAGAGCAGCCCCATGTAAAATGCACCTGCCATATAACGGGGCAGCGCCAGGGGGAAATTTGTCAACAGCAAAAGCAGGAAAGAGGAAGCCAGCAGGAGCAGTGACTTAAGTGAACCTGTTGACCTGTACCAGTAGGCGAATGCTGCGGCGGCAAAGAATGACGAGGCTCTGAAGACCTGCGTAACAACAAGATATGTGTTTGACCCGGAGGAGAACATATCAGAGGTGAGGTCACCTCTCAGTAAGACCAGTCCGCCCGTCTTCCTGAAAAAATACGTCAGGATCAGCAACTGGTAAAGAAACAAAAAAATGATACTCAAATTGTTAATTGAAAAGCCTTGTATGACCGGTCCGTCAGGGACCGAACGTTTTTCTCCCCCCAGCAGCTTAAACGTTATTTTATAGATAGCGATCCACATCAGGGTAACCAGGTTGGCTTTCACTGCCAGTGACGGTGATATATCAACGCCCCAGGGGAAGATGCCGACAGCATACTGCACCACAGGCACAATCCCCCAAAACAAAAACACATACAGCCAGATGAATTTATTGACTGACCAGGTCTTCTGCTTCCTGATGAAGGTGTTAATGAATGCGGTGATTATGATCACTGAAAAAAGTATGTAGTTCACGAGGTTCATACAGCCGGGGTATCGTCATCAACCATGATAGAGTCAGGGCCGTTACTGAAACGGCGAAGGACAATGAAGAATACCGCACCGGAGAGCATCATCCGGATTACCTGCGTAAATACGACAGTCATTACACCTCCCCTGATGCCGTACGCCGGGATAATGAAAAAGCCGAAGATCAGCTCTGATATCAGGATGACCGGGTAGTACATCAAGTGTATCCTGAAGTATTTCAATGAGTTAATCACATAGATGAAGATGCTTGACAGGAACAGGGGTATGATGCCGGTCATAGACAGCTTCAGCTCCGTGCTCAGATAAGCATTTTCCCTGCCCCAGAAAATCCTCATAATCAGATCACCGAACAGAATGAAACCGATGATGACAAGGGCCGAGGCGCCAAGGAACAGAAGAAGTGTATTCCTGACCTCAATATTGAAGCTTCGTTTATCATTGTTCTGCAGGCTCGTCTTCAACCTGACAAGAAAAGGGTGTCCGACTGAAACCACGAAGATTGTGGCGGCAATGAAGAACTGCAGCACCATTGTAAACTTACCCAGTTCTACCTCATTGTACTCAGCTTTGATCATAAACCGCGGGATAGATACAATCAGGGAATCCATGCAGGCCACCAGGGATATTGTCACCCCGTCAGTAAAAAGCTTCTTCGTCTCTCCGGTGGACCCCCGGGGCGCTATTGACGGGACTTCCCTTTTGATGTTTCTCAGGTCGAATATGAAGATGGTCAATATGAGAACAACATTGGTGGCGAAAAAACCGATTGAGGCAGACCGTAAGAACCTCAGGCCTGTGATGAGCAGCAGGATAAGTACAACACCCCTGAATGTAGAGTTGAAGAATACATAACGGAAATTATTGCCACTCTGGTGATAGCCCTGGATCAGGTTGTAATAGACCTCTACCGCTTTAAAAAGGGCAAAAGCATAAAATAATCCCGGCTGTTTTGTAATCATGCCGATCACCAGTATGACTATCATGAAGACGCATTCCGAAATAAGTATTGTCTTCTGGTAAACCGGGAACCGGCCCTTAATATCATACTCGATGGTTGCCAGCATCTTCATCTGCAGCTGGAAGAGAAGGGCAATTGGAGAGATGATGGCCTGTGCCAGTGAGAACCTGCCCAGCTCCCCTGCCCCCAGGAAATGATTGATGATCACGGAGACAAGCCAGATGGCAAGGGTGTAGTTGACATTACTCCCCAGCGCGTAGAGCGTATTGTCAAGTTTTTTTATCCCTCCTTTGATGAGCATTATCAAAATCTATCAGGTAAGAAATTATCTAATGATGCCCGTATTTTCTGACCCGGGTTTCCCTCTCCCGGGCTTCCGATAAAATCCCGCGTTAACCATCAAAGCATTTCTTTCTTTATTGTATGAATTTCTCTCTTATCCCTGTCAGGCAGCTTCATATAGTCACCGTAAAGTCTCTTCAGGTAGGCATCAGTGTCTGCCGGGGCATTGAAATATCTGCCTTCAAATGAAATCCTCTGCAGAGGGAATATCTCTTTCAGATCCCTGAATGCGGTAAACCCGGTACCATAAGGGAGGATCAGGGTCCTGATCCCGAACAGCCGGGCACAGAGCCGCAGGAATTGAAAGATTATATCATGTAGCACAAACCTGAGGGCAAACCTCAATGCAGGCAATATACCCAGGGGGTCATTCTTCACCAATGAGAGCACCCAGATGAACTTCTGCAGGTTGACAGTCAGGCGGGCAAGAAAGGTGTTCCCGCGATCAAGATAGAAGATATCAATATAGATCCCTCTATACCTGTAGTTTTTGCCTGCATTTCTGAGTTCGGTGACCCTTGATCCGGTATCTCTTAATTTAGCCAGGGGAAACACATAGTTCCAGTCTGTCAGGGGGGTCTGGAGCACATATCTCCCTGATTTTTCTTTCAGGAGTATCCTGATCAATTTCTTATAGTCGGTTCTGGTCATCTCAATATCGAGGTCATCGTCCCATGGTATAAATCCCTGGTGTCTGACCGCCCCGAGCAGGGTGCCGGCTCCCATCCAGTATTTAATATTATTGCGCAGGCACACCTCATCAAGATATCCGAGCATCTCGAGCATCCTGAGCTGCATGCTACGCAGATCGGATCCCTCTGGATTATAAGCGCTAAGATCTTCCATAACAGCTCAACGGTACTTTATACTCTGTATTTCTGAACAGGTCACAACCAGAACTTTTCGCTGCTTTTATTCAGGGAGACCTCCCTGTCAAAGGTGCCCTTTTTCAGGATCTTACCGGCAAAGTAGATGTCGTGCAGCGCTATACCAATATTATAAGAAAGTATCCTTTCTTCCTGCGTCTCTCTGCCGGCAACTTTTTTCTTTAACACATCGCCCAGCTCTGCAAATCTCCTGAACCGGTCAAAGTATTTAAAGCCCCTGACATGTTCAGTGTCATCTGCAAACACCTTGTCAAAAAAGAGGTCGCAGTTCTGAAAGCCCCTTGTGTGTACCGGCACAACCAGAACGCCTTCCCTGAAGGAGTCATCCGGGGCTATGACACCTTTTGCCGAGGTAATGCATGATATGATCACATCTGCATTTCTGATCAGCTTTTCCGGGTCTCCGACAATCTCGAACCTGATATTCTTATAGTCTGAGAACCTTTGGGCAAATCGTTCAGCCTGGTCTTTATACATGAGGAGGCGTACGGTAAAGAACTTTTCCGGTCTTGAGTGAAGCATGCAAAGCAGTGTTGCCCTGGCAGTATTGCCAAGGCCCATGATGCTGTAGATGGAGGCCTCGCTGCGTTCCAGGGTTTTGACCGCAAGTGATGCCACCGCCCCGGTCCTCATTGCAGTGATCCAGTTGGCATCCATCAACGCAAGCAACTCGCCGGTATTCAGATCATAAAGCAGGAGCGTGCTGTCAAGTGACGGTATATTCAGCGGATAACGCGATACTATCTTAACGCCGAAGATCCCCAGCTCCGGGATGGAGCAGGGCATCGTGTTTATGAAGATATCGTTATCGAGCTTCAGGCTGTATTTAGGGGGAAGATAAGCTTTATCCTTCACCAGGAGCGCATCATAGACCCACTCCATGCACTCGGCAGGGGAGACAGCCAGGCTTTCAATCTGTCGGAAGTCTATTATTTTCATTAGTTCTTAAAGTTGTTATTTCATTGGCCGACCGGAATTTACATGAACCGGATAATCATTTCCTTTAATCAGTTGCTGCTCATGCAGGTTTCATCTTTGTAATTCCTGAAGAGCGGTGCAGAGTCTGTCATTCATCTCCTCATCGCGAACTGCTATGCGAACATAACTCTTACCGTTAAATCCCTTTTTGGTGCTGCAGTCCTTGATCAGGATATCTTTTTCTTCAAGCAATTGCCTCGTCAGCGAGACAGAGTCAAATGGAGGCCGGACCTCACACAGGAAGTAATTCGCCTGGGAGGGGATCACTCTCAGAAAGGGTATTTTCAACAGGTTGCCATAGAAACGGGAGCGTTCAGCAATAAAGGTTTTACATGCTGCTGTGTAATCCGACTCATATTTCCCGAAGATCTGTAAATAAAACTCTGCTATCGAATTAATATTCCAGATGGCAACATCTTTCTTAACAAAACTGATAATCTCTGTATTCCCTGATGCCAGGATCCCGAGTCTCAATCCGGGAACTCCGTATGATTTTGAAATACTCCTGATTACAATGAGATTGGGATGGCCTGAAATAATCTCGTTGGTGAGTAGACTGTTACTCTCACCGTTGTCAGCAAAGTCAACGAAAGATTCATCAACAATGAGTGTGATACCCTTCTTCCGCGTCCATTCAAGTAAGTGCATCAGTCCGTTAACCGGTATAAAATTCCCCGATGGATTATCGGGGTTTATCAGGAGCAGCGTCGATATCTCCTTATCATGGAAGAATCCGTACAGGTCGTCCGCGGTATAAGAATAATCGCTGTTCCCGGGGATGAACTCCACAAGCTCCTCCTTTGGTTTACGGTTTGAATACTCCTCGAATGAAGGATAGCAGACCCCCATTTTACCCCTGAGATGACCGACGATACTTTTTATCAGCTCTGCAGCGCCATTACCGATGCTTATATATTCCCG